>Ga0209641_10000902_pt1 | contig 27153 bp, 25 predicted proteins | sample RifCSP16_1_FD_184022 | JGI IMG/M metagenome (GOLD analysis project Ga0209641, IMG submission 184022) | Soil microbial communities from Rifle, Colorado - Rifle CSP2_sed 16_1 (SPAdes) (version 2) | ecosystem: Environmental > Terrestrial > Deep subsurface > Rock core/Sediment | place: Rifle... | reverse complement strand
TACAGCATGATCCGGCTCGACCTCAATAAAGAGCTGCCGGACGATGCGGAAGGCAATAACCGCTACACAAGGTCTGCCGGATATTTCTCAAAGTGGCTTTCTGATCAGATACTGGTCCATGATGACAGGCCGTCTCTCTACTTTTATGAATTGATCTATCAGACGCCGGACAACGGACAAAAGGTGATGAAAGGATTTATCGCCCTCTGCCGCTTGGAGGAGTTTGGAAAAGGGAAGGTCGTGCCGCACGAATATACCCTGTCAAAACCAAAGTCTGACAGGCTCAATCTCCTAAGGTCATGCCAGGCAAACCTCAGCTTCATCTTCTCTCTGTATTCATTGCCTGCCGACAGGATTAATAAGCCCCTTCAGGGGGGTATTGGAAACACTCCTCCCAAGATGGAGGTAATGGATGACCAGGGTTACAGGCACAGGCTCTGGTCAGTGAACGACCCTGCCTTAATAGAGCTGGTGAAAAGAGAGTTGAAGGACCAGACTGTCTATATCGCTGACGGGCATCACCGGTATGAGTCCTCTTTAAATTACAAAAACGAGGTGCGAAAAAATAGAGGAACAAATGCAGGAGAAATGCCGTCGGACTATGTCATGATGTACTTTGCCAACATGGATGAGCCGGGCCTTACGATACTCCCGACCCACAGACTCATCTATGATGTCCCTGAGCCAAAACTACAGGGCCTTTATGCAAGTCTTAAAAGGAACTTTTTGTTGAGAGATTTTGATTTTTCCGGCGGCAGGGAGAAAGAGGCTCGTCAACAGTTACTTGAGGCGATGAAAAAGGGAGGGCCGAAGGATCATCTCTTTGGCCTGTATCTTAAGAATGAAAAGAGGTACACCCTTCTCTCCCTTAAAGAGGAGGCTATCCTTTCAAATATTACGTCAGACAAACCCTTCGCCTGGAGGAGACTTGACGTCTCCATCCTGCAGACGCTCATCTTAGAGGATATCCTTGGTTTCAGCGAAGAGAGCATCCGGAGACAGGAGAACCTCTGCTATGTAAAAGATTTCCATGATGCCATTGAGAAGACCGGCTCAGGGGCATACCAGGCCGCCTTCCTCCTGAATTCTACAAAGATAGAAGAGATCAAAAATGTCACCAGTACCGGCGAGCGCATGCCGCAGAAGTCGACATACTTTTACCCAAAGTTCTTGACCGGGCTGGTTATGTATAAGTTTTAACCCTGACCCCTCCTGTTGCCATGCTGATATTCCTCAACAACTCTCTTGTCCCGGAAAGTGATGCCAAGGTCTCTGTCCTCGACCGGGGATTTCTCTACGGCGATGGCATCTTTGAGACCCTCCGCGCTTATTCAGGCGCTATATTCCATTGTAATGACCACTTAGACCGTCTGTTCCAATCGGCTGAGGCTATCTATCTGCGAATCCCTTTCACACGAGATTATCTCATGGAGGCCCTTCATAAGACCCTTGAGGCCAATCATCTGAATAATGCCTATTTAAGATTATCTGTGACACGGGGGGTGTCCGAACCCGGACTCGATATCAAGGAGTGTCCCTCGCCAACCCTCACCATCTTTGCAAAGGAATTCAGCGGTTATCCTGATAGCCTGTATCAAAGCGGCATCTGTGCCGCAGTGGTCAATACCCGAAGGATACCCGCTTCAGCGCTGAATCCAGCGGTCAAGTCCCTAAACTTCCTGAATAACATCATGGCAAGGGTCGAGGCAACGAGGCTCAATGCTGCAGAGGCGATCATGCTGAACATGGAAGGTTACGTGGCCGAGGGGACTGTAAGCAATATCTTTATGATGAGGGCGGGTCTCGTAAAGACCCCTCCACTGAGTGCCGGTATCCTGAACGGTGTCACACGGTCCATCGTGATCGATCTATTGAAAGAAAATGGCATCCCGATCAGCGAACAGGCATTTTATCCGGATGGGCTTTATACTGCCGATGAGTGCTTCGTCACCAGCACCCTCTACGAAGTCATGCCTGTGACATCCATCCATGACAGTGCAGTAGGGAGCGGCCAGCCTGGTAAACTAACGCAAACGATCCTGAATCTCTTCCGCAGATTGACGACTTAGTGGTTCACTGAGGCCTGTTCTGGATCTTCTCCCCCACCCTATTGGGGACAGGGGTCACCTTCTCAAGCTTCACCTTTGAGATCCGGTTCCCTTCAATATCTACGATCGTCAGCTTGTAATCACCGTATTTGACGATCTCTCCGCCCCTTGGCATTCTCTGGAGGAGGGATAGTACCAGCCCTGCGAGGGTCTCATAATCTTCAGACTCTTCTATGGCTAACTGGTTCTGTTCTCTGAGATCCCGGATCGGGAGGGAGGCGTCGATGATCATGGACCCGTCCTTGAGAACCTTGACAGGCCTGTCCTCAAAATCATACTCGTCTTCAATTTCCCCTACGATCTCCTCGATGATGTCCTCCATCGTCGCAATCCCCTCCACGCCCCCATATTCATTGATCACGATGGCCATGTGCATCCTCCGGCGCTGCAGCTCCCTGAGGAGGGCGTCTATCTTTTTCGTCTCCGGAACAAAATAGACAGGACGCAGAAGGTCTTTCAAGTTGACCTCCTGTTTGTTCACCCGGATCTCCAGCAGGTCTTTTTCATACAGGATTCCCCGGATGTCTTCCATCGTTCCCTCATAGACAGGAAATCTTGAAAAACCACTCTCAATCACGAAATCAATCGCCTCCGCTATAGGGGTATCCATCTCGAGCGCCTTGATCTTGGGCCTGGGGACCATGATCTCCTTCACGGTCGTGGTTACAAATTCAAAGACACTGTGGATTAACTCCTGCTCTGATTTCTCAAATATCCCCTTCTCTCCCCCCTCTCTGAGCAGGATCTTGATCTCCTCCTCGGTGACAAAGGAGCCCTCTGGCGGCGGCATCTTGCCGAAAGGTCTCAGAAAGAAACTGCTGGAGGTCGTAAGTATCCTGACTAATATGAACGTGAGTCTGGATAGAATTTGAACAGGCCGGCCGACAACCAGCGAAATAGGCTCAGAGAACCTGAGGGCAAGGGACTTGGGCACAAGCTCTCCCAGTATCAGAGTGAGATAGGAGGTGATCAACACCACGATACCAATGGCAATGGGTGCGCTCCCCTGCCGGATAAATCCTATGGGTACCTGTTGGAGGAGCGGTTTCAGGGTCTCTATGGCCGCAGCACCGCTGATCGCCCCTGCCAGCATCCCGACCATAGTGATTCCGACCTGGACAGTGGCTAACAGATCATCCGGCTTGTTCTGGAGCTGGTGGACAATTTCTGCCCGCCGGTCCCCTTCTTCCATAAGCTGTTTTATACGGCTCTTCCGGGCAGAGATGATTGCGATCTCAGAGCAGGCAAAAAAACCATTCGCAATAATAAGAAAAAGAATTAATAGACCTTCTAACCAGAATCCTTCCATGTCCTATATTATTTCATAGCCATAAAGGGATTGCAAATTCCCCTGGAACTCAGAACTCCCGTCACGACAACTGGCTCAGCTTTTCGATATCCTCCTCACGCCCGAGGATGACGAGGATATCACCTTCCATGACCATATCCTCTCCGGAGGGGGCGACATTGACGATCTCCCGCAGTTCGCTTTTTCCCTTATAGACCTCTGTTATCTCCTTCTTGATCGCAATGATATTGACCCGGTGCATTGAGCGGATGTGGGTATCTTTCAGCATCTTGCCTATAAATCCGTGCGGGGCAGGGATTTCACTGATGCAATACTCCGGTGAGAGGATCAGGCTGTCTATGATGTTTGGGGCCACGATGTGGGTGGCAACACGTATAGCGATATCGCGCTCGGGATAGACAACCTGCGTCGCCCCGATCTTTTCCAGGATCTTCGTGTGCAGGGGGGTCACTGCCTTGGCAATGATCTCCCTGACTCCCAGTTCTTTCAAAGCCATGACAATCAGGACACTGGCCTCCACATCTTCACCGATACTGACGACGGCAACATCCATATTCTGGACGGCAAGTTCCTTTAGTGTCCTGATATCGGTAGCGTCGCATTGCACCGCATGTGTGGCATAGCCGGTGACTGCCTTGACATTTTCTTCGGTCTTGTCAATGGCTAAAATTTCACATCCCCGTTTTGCGAGGGTCTCCACGACACTGGCGCCAAATCTGCCCAGGCCAATCACGGCTACCTGCTTCCCCATAAAGCCTCCTTTAAGATCATCTTATTAACACTTCCTTATCCAACAAGCACTCTCTCTTCCGGATACCTGAACCGCTGAGGCTTTGCATGCCCCATGATTGCCATGCTCAGGAGTAACGGACCAATACGGCCAATGTACATCGTTATTGTTATAATGATCTTGCCCAGGGTTGAAAAGAGGGCAGAAAGACTTAAAACCCCCCCATCCCCTACAGACAGGCCGACAGTCCCGAATGCGGAGGCTACTTCAAAGAGCGTCATGGTCACACTCTTGTTCTCAGTTAAAAGGAGGACCGTTGTTGAGGCTATTATGATAATCGAGACCATGGTTGTCAAGAGAAAGGCCCTTGCGATCAGCTCCATGGGGAGCCTTCTTCTGAAGACCATGTTGTCCTGGCGCCCTAACATCGTGGCCCACAGGGCTGCGATCATCACGCCAAAGGTGGTGGTCTTGATCCCCCCTCCGGTACTCCCCGGAGAGGCGCCGATCACCATCAGGATGATCAGGATAAACAGGGAATCGTTGGCCATGCTGCCAATATTAAGCGTGTTGAAACCCGCTGTCCTGGCGCTGACAGAGTGAAAGAGGGATGCGAGCGCCTTCTCTTTGAACGGCAAACCTGCCATCGTGCCGCTGTTATACATCTCAAAGAAAAATAGCAGGAGCGCGCCCCCAATGGTAAGAACCCCCATGACAGAGAGGGTCAGTTTGGTATGGAGAGAGAGGAAAAGGTTCTCTCTTGTAAAATATTTAAACAGGTCGCTGAAGATAATAAATCCGGCCCCGCCCAAGATAATCAGACCCATGACGACCAGGTTCACTGTCAAGTCTCCCCGGTATCCTGTCAGGTTATCTGAAAAGAGGGCGAATCCGGCATTATTAAAGGAGGTTATTGAGTGAAACACCCCGAGGTATATCGCCCTGGGGTATGAAAAGTCATAGGAAAAGCGCAAAAACAGGATTCCCGCCGCAATGCCTTCAATGCCAAGGGTGACCCACACGATCATCCTGGTAAACCGTATCATCCCCTCGAGGCTCAGGACATTGAGGCCTTCTCTCATGACAAGCCTATCTCTAAGCCCAATGCGTTTGCCTAATAGAAGTGCGATCACCGTAGAGGCTGTCATGTAACCGAGGCCTCCGATCTGTACCAGGACCATGATAATGATCTGGCCGAAGAGGGAAAAATCATTCGGGGTGTCTTTGACAATCAGTCCTGTGACGCAAACCGAAGAAGCCGAGGTGAAAAGGGCATCTATGATCCCTATTTCATGTCCATCAGCAGCGGAAAATGGCAATGAGAGAAGGAGAGTACCCAGGGTGATCAGGGCAAGAAATCCGCTGGCTAATACCTGTGCCGGCGTCCAGTTTTTAAACACCGGTCACCCTCGTTTCTCCCGGAAAGGTTTATGACTATCCAGTAGGGTTTCCATATGGAACGGTGATAATAGTACGTTACTTGACCGGATGAGTCAAGGGAGTTCCGGGTTCTCCTTGACGCGGCTTAATCGTCCATGATAATTTTACACTGTCATGCCGGAAGATCTTGTCAGGGGTAAGAGCATCGCCGCTGTTGCAGCGGATATTGCCGAGGGATTTATCTTTCTGAATCCAATCATCCTGAAAAGCTTTCCTGCGGAGGCCTACAAAGAGCTCTATTATCAGTTGAAGAAGCTGCAAACCGCCGTCCGTAACGAGAAGTTTCCCTCCCACGATCAGGCGGCGATCCGCAGCAGAAACCTCCGCCTCCAGCGCCTGCACCAGGCCGTCGTCGTCCTTCAGAATGCCGCACGGGTTAAAAAAGTCGCGTTGTAGCTATGTTGACAACGGGTGATGATACGTGTATTTTAGGGCCATGAAAAAAAGGCATGTCGGCCCGGGCCTTGCTGTTATTTTCTTCATACTTTCTCTCTCTTTGATCTTCAGTTGTACCCGAAAAGAGGAATCTGTAAAAATAGGTGTTGCCGGACCCATGACCGGGGATCAGAGCAAGATGGGCATTGATGTGAAGAACGGTGCAGAGCTGGCTGTCAGGGAGTGGAACGAGAGGGGTGGCGTGCTTGGGAAAAAGATTGATCTCCTCGACGAGGATGACCAGCATGACCCGAAACAGGCGGTCTCTGTCGCCAATAAGCTTGTCAATGACGGAATCGCCGGCATGATTGGACACTTCAACAGCAGCGCCTCTATCCCGGCGTCCTCTGTATACAACAAAGCAAACATCCCGATGATCACCCCTGCGTCAACAAATCCCCAGTTGACCGAACAGGGTTTCACCAATGTCTTCCGCGTCTGTGGACGGGATGATCAGCAGGGTCTTGTCGCGGCAACGTTTGTCGCTGACATGCTGAAACTTAAAAAGGTGGCCGTACTTCACGACAAGACGACGTATGGTCAGGGGCTGGCCGATGAGTTTGTGAAGGCCCTGGGCAGCAGGGTTGCGGTGGTTGACTATAACGGCATCAGCCAGGAAGACAAAGACTTCAGGGCCGTCCTTACTGCCCTGAAAGGGAAAGGAGCGGAACTCCTCTACTTCGGCGGCATCTATCCGCAGGGAGGGCTTATCATAAAACAGGCCAGGGAGCTTGGCATCCACATCCCTTTTATGAGCGGCGACGGGGTGATTGATCAGAAATTTGTTGAGATCGCCGGACCGGCCTCTGAAGGAAGCTATCTGACCTTCAGCCCTGATCCGGAACATCTTGAAAGCGCAAAGGACTTTCTGAAGTCCTACAAGGCGGGCTATGGAGAGCCTGGCCCGTATTCCATCTATGCCTACGATGCCGCAAACGTGATGCTCCGTGCCATAGAGACTGCCAAAACTACAGAAGGGACCGCCGTCAGCAGGGCGATCCATGAAATGAAGCATACCGGGGCCGTTGGCGGACTCCAATGGGACGAAAAGGGTGATGTCCTGCGATCTCCTTATGTGGTCTGGATAACGAAGAGTGGAAAATTTAAAGAACACTGGAAACCCGGGGAGGCAGCGCCGTAGCGGATGCTCTTGCAACAACTCATCAATGGTCTCACCCTCGGGGCGGTCTACGCCCTGATTGCCCTTGGCTACACCATGGTCTATGGGATCCTGGAGCTTATCAACTTCGCCCATGGCGAGATATTCATGGTGGGAGCCTACATGACGATCATCTCTCTCGCCCTGCTTACCGCGACCGGCCTGACCGCTAAAAGTCTGCTCCTCTCCCTCTGCATTGTCATGATCCTGGCCGTGATCTCCTGTGCCGCTTATGGCCTGACCCTGGAAAGGGTTGCCTATCGCCCCCTCAGGAGCGCCCCGCGGTTAGCGCCGCTGATATCTGCCATTGGAATGTCTATCTTCCTCCAGAATTACGTCATGCTGACGCAGGGTTCTGCAGACAAGATATTCCCGCATATTCTGCCTGCAGGCGGGTTATCCCTGGGCAATGCCAGCCTCACCTATCTGCAGATATTTATTATGACCACCTCGATGTTCCTGATGATCTCTCTCCACTCCTTTATCAGAAAAACACGGCTCGGCAAGGCCATGAGGGCCACGGCCCAGGATAAGAAGATGGCGTCTCTTGTGGGAATTGATATTGATCATGTCATCATGGCCACCTTTATCATCGGTTCTGTTTTGGCGGCAGTAGCAGGTTTTATGGTGGCCATGTATTATGGTCTTGTGAATTTCTCTATGGGGTATGTGGCGGGCATTAAGGCATTTACTGCCGCAGTCCTCGGCGGCATCGGCAATATTCAGGGGGCTGTCCTGGGAGGTATACTCCTCGGTGTTTTAGAAAGTCTGGGGGCCGCCTATATCTCGAGCGAATACAAAGATGCCTTTGCGTTTATTGTCCTGATCCTGATCCTGATCTTTAAACCAACCGGCCTATTGGGGGAACGTGTTCCGGAAAAGGTATAAATCTGTTTTTGCATCACTATGGACCGGCCTCCTCTTACTCCCCTTCATGGGGATTGGGCGGTCAGCCATTGCCGCAGGGATCCTCTTTGCCGGATTCACCCTCTTTACAAAGACAAGAGATTTCATCACCTCGCCTGAAGTAAGGAGCCACTCACACTCTGTTCAGGACAGGATTGGTACAATATATGGGATACTGGAAACGACCTGGATAAAAAGAGGGTTTCCTGTGGCCATTTTAACTTTACTCCTGATTACCCCGCTTACGACCAATAACTACTATATTGATGTCCTGACCATTACCGGGATATATGCGATCCTGGCCCTCGGGCTGAATATCGTAGTGGGACTCGCCGGTCTCCTTGACCTTGGCTATGTCGCCTTTTATGCCGTGGGGGCATACTCCTATGGAATACTGAACACCCAATTTGGGATATCCTTCTGGCCGGCCATCCTGATAGGGGCGCTCCTGGCGGCTGTTGCAGGGATGCTGCTCAGCATGGTGACCCTCCGCCTTCGGGGGGATTATTTAGCCATTGTCACCCTGGGCTTTCTGATGATCGTGCATCTGGTCTTAAACAACTGGGATGAGGTCACGCGCGGCCCCAATGGTATCCTGGGCATCCGGAGTCCCTCGATTGGAGGATTTGTCTTCTCCGAACCGATACACTTTTATTATTTGATCCTGGTCCTGGCCGTCTTTACCGTTTTTGTCATCAACCGCATCAACCATTCATGGATCGGGAGGGCCTGGATCGCCATGAGGGAAAATGAGATTGCCGCCTCTGCGATGGGCATTAATGTGACGAAGATGAAGGTATTGGCATTCGCCTTAGGCGCCTGCTGGGCCGGGATAGCCGGGGTCTTCTTTGCCGGCAGATATTCTTTTATATCCCCTGAGAGTTTTACCTTTCCGGAGACGGTGCTGGTCCTCTCCATGGTGGTCCTTGGGGGGATGGGGAGCATCCCCGGCGTGATCCTGGGGGCGGCGCTTCTGATCATCTTACCCGAGATATTCAGGGGTTTTCAGGATTACCGGATGCTTGCCTTCGGGGGGGCTATGGTGTTAATGATGATATTCAGGCCGCAGGGATTTATTGGTAACCCGCGGAGAAAGATAGAACTACATGGATAATGTCAGGGATTGCCGCACAAAGATCATCGCCACGCTTGGCCCCGCCAGCAATACGCCGGAGATGATAGAGTCTCTCATCGTTGCAGGGATGGATATTGCCCGCCTCAACTTCTCGCACGGAAGCACGGAAGATCACCGCCGCACCATCAGAAATGTCCGAGCCACCTCCCGCAAGGCCCTAAAAGACGTCGGGATCCTGCTCGACCTGCAGGGGCCCAAGATCCGGATCGGGAAGCTTGAACAGCGGACTATCCTCCTGGAAGAAGGCCAGTCGTTTATCATTACGACCCGCGACGTCCCTGGGACCAACATGGTGGTATCCACAAATTATGAAGGCCTTCCCCGTGACCTGGCCAAAGGCGCCCGCATCCTGATGGACGATGGGCTGCTGGAGCTCGATGTCCGGAAGATCAGCGGCACAGAGATCTACTGTAAGGTTGTGCGCGGGGGGGAGCTTTCTGAGAAGAAGGGGATCAATGTCCCGGGGACAAAACTCGCGATCCAGAGTCTCACGGATAAGGACAGGGAAGACCTCGCAACAGGGATCGCAGAAGGGGTAGACTTTGTCGCCATCTCCTTTATCAGGACTGCAGAAGATGTCCTCTCTGTAAAAGAGATCATCAAACGCGAACGGGCCTCGATACCGGTCATCGCAAAGATAGAAAAACCAGAGGCCATAGAAAACTTAGAGGAGATATTAAAGGTAGCAGATGGGATCATGGTGGCCAGGGGGGACCTTGGGGTCGAGATCTCCCTGGAGCAGGTCCCGATCATCCAGAAGGAGATCATCCGGCGGTGCAATGAGGAGGCCATCCCGGTGATTACCGCAACCCAGATGCTTGAATCCATGATCCAGCATCCGAGACCCACACGGGCCGAGGCCTCGGATGTGGCCAATGCGATTCTGGACGGCACAGATGCGATTATGTTGTCCGGCGAGACAGCGGTTGGGAAGTATCCTGTCGGAGCAGTGGCCATGATGAAAAGGATCGCCCATGCGACAGAAGATAAACTCCTGGAGACGATACGGCCCGCCCCAGAGAAAATCAAGGTGAAGGGGGACCCGGAACATGCCATCGCCCACGCAGTCTACTATACGGCAATGGATATCCAGGCCAAGGCCATCGTCTCTTTTACCCGCTCCGGAGGAACAGCGTGTGTCATCTCCAAGTATCGCCCCAGCATCCCCATCATAGGGGTCACGCATACGGAGCCCGTTTTAAAACGCCTTACCCTCTACTGGGGGGTAAAGGGGGTCCTGGTAGAACTGAAAGAGAATACGGATGCCATGATTGATGGCGTGGAGAAAAAGCTGTTGGAAAAGGGGCTGGTAAAACGTGGCGATACCATCATTATCACCCTCGGGGTCCCCTGGGGCATGGCAGGCTCCACAAACATGCTGATGGTCCATCAAATAAGATAAAAATCGGGGCACAAAGGGACATGAAAATCTGGCATGTCACCCTGAGGCGAAGGGTCTGATGCGCCAGGTTAATCAGATTCTTCGCTGTGCTCAGAATGACAGCAAAGTAGCAGGGGCATTTTCAAATGAAAAAAAAGGTCACCATTTTCCTGTCTCTGCTCCTCATAGGCGCTGTCATCGTGCTTGCCTACAATCGGTTGACTGGCATCAAGAAAAAGGGGGAGCACATCGAGGCCACAGGCATTATCGAGGCCACCGAGGTCAACATCGCTCCAAAAATATCAGAGAAGATCGAGTGGTTGTGCTGCCGGGAGGGGGATCTCGTAAAACTGGGGGATATCCTCATCCGGCTGGATAAGAGTGAATTTAACGCCCGGTTAAATGAAGGAAAGGCCGGGTTGCTGGGTGCAGAGGCCGGATATCAGGCGGCCCAGGCCAACTTAGAGAATGCCGGGGCCCGGATCGAGGGCGCAAAGGCAGCGCTCAAAGCAGCGGAGTCGGAAGTAGACCGGAGTAAGGCGCTCTTCCAGGAGGCCAAGGACCATTTCCAGCGTGTTTCAGGATTGTTTGCGCAGGGATATGCCGCAAAGAAGGACAGCGATGCGGCAAAGGCGGCCTATGACTCGACCCATGCCCAGCTCCAGTCGGCAGTGGCGAAAAAACAGGGGACCAGGGCAGACCTGACGACGGCGCAGGCGGGCCTTAAGGCCGCCGAGGCCCAGTTGAATTCGGCAAAAGCGGCGATAGGAGAGGCAGAGGCCCGTTTCACTCTGATCGAGACGCAGGCCAGGGATACAGAGATTGCTTCTCCCATCGGGGGGATCATTGCCTATAAATCGTTTGAAACAGGAGAGATGGCCCCGGCAGGCAAGACGATATACACGATATACGATCCAAAAGACATCTGGGCCAGGGTTGATATTGAAGAGACAGATATCGGGAGGATAAAACTGGACGGAAGGGCTATAATAATGATAGTGGGGCTTGCCGGCAGAGGATCTGAGGGGAAGGTGATCGAGATCGGCCGGGAGGCCGAATTTGCGACACAGAGGGATGTCACCCGGGGGAGGCAGGATATAAAGACCTTCCGGGTCAAGGTGGCGATTCAAAAAGATGAGGGATCGCTGAAACCCGGGATGACGGTGATAGTCAGATTTGATGAACTCGTAAAAAGTCGTCATTCCCGCGCAAGCGGGAATCCAGAATTGAGAGGTTAGGCAGAAAATTTTAACGAGGCCTTCCAAATGGTTGCCATAGCGGTCCATGATCTTGCAAAAAAATTCGGGGGAGTGGATGCCCTGAACGGGGTCTCTTTCACGATTGAGGAAGGGGAGTGTTTTGGTCTGCTCGGGCCAAACGGCGCAGGAAAAACAACCCTGATCCGGATACTCACAACCCTTTTGCGCCCCTCCTCCGGCAAGGCAATGGTGGCCGGTCTGGATGTTGAAAAGGACAATTCTGAGGTGCGAAAGATGATCGGGGTTGTCCCGCAGGCTATGACAAGCGACTTAGACCTCACCGGCCAGGAGAACATGGACATCTATGCCAGGTTCTATAATATGCCCCGTAAGGAGAGACGGGGCAGGACAGAATATCTTTTAGGGATGGTCGGACTCACAGAGCGCAGGGATGACCTTGTCGCCACATATTCCGGGGGAATGCGAAGGAGGCTTGAGATTGCCAGAGGTCTTGTCCACCGGCCTTCTATCCTGATACTGGATGAACCTACCATAGGGTTAGATCCCCAGAGCCGGCATGTTGTCTGGGAACTTCTGACCAATCTTCGCAAGGAAGACAGGCTAACGATCCTACTGACCACACACTACATGGAAGAGGCCGAATTTTTATGTGAACGGATTGCCATCATTGATCATGGGAAGATTGCCGCTATAGACACCTTAGAGGGACTTAAAAAGGTCATCCCCACAAAAGATATTGTAGAGATTACTGTTGCAGAGATCGAGGGCGAAAAGGCCCTGGCAGAGATAAAATCCCTCTCCACGGTCCGCTCGGTCACCTTTTCCGAAGGACGGTTACGAATCTCCGTAGAAAATAGCGCCCAGGCCATCCCGCTTCTTGTAGACAAGATAGAGGGGGCAGGAGGGAAGGCCCTGTCTGTCCTGCTCAAAAAACAGACTTTAGAAGACGTCTTTATCCATTTCACAGGAAGTCCCATTCGTGAGGAAGAGGCAAAGAAAGTAAACTTTTTTATCGGCGCCGGCGTGCCGCAAAAGTGGGGGAGGTAGAAGAACCCCACGAGGCTGACCAGACCTTTCCCTCATGGATGTAATGGGCGCTGTCATTCAGGATCAGGGCCCGGTCGTAGCCAAAACCATAGTCATAGGTCTTTTCATCCGACGGTTCTTCAGCGATCAGTTGACCTGCTGTCGTAATTCCATTGTTACCCTGCAGATCAATATCAAAGAGATAAAGGCCTGTATGGGTCCAGTTATAATAATCCCATGGGTTCCCTGCCAGTGAGGCTCCAGTATCGTGGAGCCTCACTGGCAGGGCAAGGCGCGCCGGCTTTTCATCGAGAGGCGGGATATAGGCAAAGGCGTGATGGTCTATCAGCGCATCCGAATCGGTCCCGCGCTTACCGATCACCATGCTGTCCACCTCCACCGGCTTTGCAGGATCCAGAACATCAAACAGAGAGAGCTTAATGCCCTGGTACCAGGCCCCGCGCCCATCCCCCCACCCGTTGGTGCTGGTATCGGGAACAGCGTCTTTGCCAATCCCGAGAAGCATATTCTCGCCGACCGGCTGGAGATAATCGGAATAGCCGCTGATCTTAAGCTCACCCGCGATATGCGGGTCTGCCGGGTCTTTCAGATCAATCACATAGAGCGGGTCCGTGACCCGGAAGGTCACCAGATAGGCCCTGTCGCCAAGGAAGCGTGCGGCATAGAGCCGCTCGCCCGGTTTCCCGACTGCCTCAGGATGCGCAGGGTTCGGGAGGCGGGAGACCTCCACAAGACGCTCTTCTCCTTCAAGTCCGGATTCTTTTAGGATGGTCAGCACCGTTTGCGTATCCTGGCCCCACGTTTCACCGAGCGATGTTGCGATGCGGAGGTATCCGTCTTTCTCACCCATGCGGAACGATTTTTTATCCTGCTCCCATCCGAGATGTCCAGGAACCACGCCGGAACCGCTGTAAACAGGTTGTGCGGCATCCAGAGCAAACTTGTGCAGATCAGTCTCCACTTCAGGACTCACGTAAGAAACCGTTATCCCAACGGCGCCAGAATCGCTTATGGTCGTGTCTGTCGTATCGCCGGAAAGGGGCATCGGGACATACCGATACCGCGTGGTCGCTAAGTAGAGGGACTGCGGCGAAACATAGACCGCCTCTGCCTGGCCCACAATACAGCTTGATCGGGGCGTCTTCGGCGATGCAAGGTCTATGGCCGTAATCGTGATGATGTCCGGCGTGGTTACCGCATCCTCCGGCATCGGCGGCAGATAGCAATTCTCCGGCTTCACCAGATCCCCTTTGTCTTCGCCATTGATCGCGATATCCGGCAAGAGGTCTGAAAGAGAGGCGCGCGCCAGAAGAACCGCGTTGTTCTGTTTTTCCTTTTCCGTTGAAGGATAGGGTGCATAGCCTTCAATATACGGCGTGTATCGTGAAACAATGTAGAGGGTCTCCCCGATGCGGCGGCTTGAGATAAGATATCCGTCGATTGAGAGACTGATCATTCCCGAAGGCTTGGCCGGGTCGCTGACATTAAACAATTCAAGCGCGGTCCTGCCGTCTCTCCAGTACCAGGGCATAAACCAGGAATCCATAGGAGTCCCGGAGCTGCCAGTGCCTATCACAGCAAGGAGGTCAGAGAGCCCATCGCCGCGATTAGTTACCAGATAAAGACTATCTATGAATGAAGAGGATGTTAAACTGATCACGCCCTTCTCAGAGGCCGCAGGCGGCGAATCAGAAAGCTCCATGACCCTGATCTTGTTGGCATAGGCCTGTCCGGGAACCTCCCCGCTGGACGAGCTGCCTGTTCCGCCTGTCACAACCGGCGCCGACATATTTTCCATGAATCCGTAATAGGGATAGGGGCTCTTGACTGCCACATAGAGATGCCGGCCGTCAGACTTGATCAGGTCTGCCTCGTCAACACCCGACTCCTGCAGATTAGTCGCCGAATATACAGCCTGAGAACGATCAGAGGAACTCATCCCTTCCTGCCCGGACACAGTATTTGTGCTGGTGTTCGTCTGAGTGTCCGTTAAAATACCCCCGCCATAAGTTGACTCCAGAGACTGTTTTTCAATCGCCTCCTTGAGATACGTCTCCATCGTCGCCGAAGATGCAAAACGGGCAAGAGAGTATTTATACGTGCGCTTCTGGATCAGGTCGTTTGTATTTACCGAAGTGCCGTCACTGCCAATCCTGACAGAACCGCAGCCGGCGGCTAAGGTGAGAATAATTACAAGTGATGCAATCCGGGAAAGGACAATCATTTTGTTGACAACTCCCTGGAGACCGATTACATTTAATTCGCTATGACAACAAGAATCGCCTATATATGGGATTATGAAATAGACGAAGAAAAATTCAAGGATATCTTATCAGGAAAACTCACAATAGGCAAACTCGATCAGGAGTGGGCCGCTCTGCGTCTCTTTGAATACGCTCATTATCAGGAGATCGTCAGGCTGTTAGGCTACAGAGGCATCTTGGAGCGATGGCCGGGCCTCAGAGGGCGCGTCAGATCGCAGGGGAGAAAAAGGGGCTTTGACTTCCTGGTGGAATGGGTCAGGAACAAACATCCGGAAAAATTATAAATGAAAAAGGAATACTATTTCACAAAACTGTATCCTCTGCAGGATAGGGTACTGAAGGTAATCAACGACCTGAATACCAGTTTTTACCTTACCGGCGGCACCGCTTCATCGAGGGGATACCTTCATCACCGGCTTTCAGATGACATAGACCTGTTTGTCAATGATGACAGCCGATTTAGTTTGTGGTCAGAGCGGGTCATCCACACCCTCGGCATATCAGACGATTGGAGCCTCGATATATTGCAGAAAGAGGAAAGGTTTGTACGCCTGTCGCTGGCGGAAAAGGACATTCTGCTGAAAATAGAAATGATCAACGATGTCCCGTCCCATATAGGCGCTATTAGACTGGATGCAATCCTGGGCAGGCTGGACAGCCCGGAAAATATCCTTGCAAACAAGGTAACCGCAGTCATTAGCCGTCAGGAGCCCAAGGATTTGGCGGACATATGGGGTTTTTGCTGCAAGATGGGACTACCTTTAAACGAAGCCATTACAGATGCCCATAGCAAAGCTGCCGGAATATTTCCGGCAGACCTGGCACGAGTGCTCTGTTCGGCTGCGAGGACCGACTGGGAGGCCGTGCGGTGGATTGAGCCGCCTGACGCAGATGGGTACTTGCAAGACCTGCATAGATTGGGGGACGATCTGATCATGCAGTGACAATGCACACCTTAAAAAGGCTTAAGGCAGACGGTACGTCGTGGCCCTGGTTTGTCCTTCCCGTATGACGAGCCCGGCATCTGTCAACGGTTTGATTATCTGCCCGACACGCGCCCTTGTAAGTGAGAAGGCTTTTTCTATATCCGGGGATTTGACCCGGCCCCTGTCCCTTAAGAAACGCAGGGTATCCTCCTGCCTTTTTGTAAGCACCATACGGGGAGCCTGGACCGAAATACTTAACCCGATTATCCGTTCTTTTACCTTATGAAGTGTCCCGACCACACCCTCTGCCACGTATTCGAGCCAGTAACTCAGGTCATTGTCGAGGTCCCGTGCCTGTTGGATCTTTTGGTAGTAGCGCTGCCTGTCCTCCTCGAAAAACTCGTCAAGGGCAAAGAGATGATAATGTTAAAATGACTTCATGAGCTTAAACATCAGAGAAGTTAAGGTCAAATCCATCCTCACCAGGACAGGAATCCCCGGAAAGGAGAGGTTTGACGATAAAAAAGGAGTGCTATGAAGATCCGCGTAGAGTGTTATTCCGGATACAAGGGAGAAGAAACTCCACGACAACTCATTATTGGTGAACAGGTAATAGAGGTCATCAACGTTCTCGACCAATGGCTTGCCCCTGACCACCGGTATTTTAAGGTAGAGGGGGCCGATGGTTCTATATACATCGTGAGACATGATATGATATCGCTTGAGTGGGAACTTACGTTGTTTGAAGAGAAGAAAATCTGAACGATCCATTTCGTTCGGCAGAGAGAAGCAGCAAGTCTTACATTACACCATCGTAAATCTCCAACAAGGGACCAGAGAATGGCTTGCGTGGCGTCGCCGGGGGATAGGAACCTCCGATGCCCCAACTATAATGGGGGAGAATCCCTGGAAGAGCACAGAATATCTGTTGCAGGAAAAATGTGAAGGGAGAAGATGCGGTTCAAATGCTGCAATGGCTAAAGGTATGGAGCTTGAGCCTGTGGCGAGGGAACGCTACGAATCCAAAATTGGCATTAGCGTTGTACCAGCCTGTTTGCAGAGCGTGAAGTATGAATGGCTGCGTGCCAGTGTTGACGGTTTGGCAACTGACGGTAATACTATATATCCCGTAAAGTCCCCGATTATTATTATGGCCAATTGCAACACATTCTTGCCATTACCAATCTGCAATTTATTGATTTCTTTTGTTACTGGCCAAAAAGGCCTGAAGTTCATTTCCGCATTGCACGAGATGATAGTTACATTGAACGTCTCCTTGATGCTGAATATAAATTCTGCAGAAGGTACTTGTTACATCCCAGCAATTCGGTACCGATTTTGTTCATGCTACTCCCAGATAATCGGTACCAGTTTTAGGGTGTTGATCCCCACCAACTGGCACATCCATGTCGTCCTCACGGATGCCCTGGCCTCAGGGGTAAAAATTTTTACCCACTCGATTCCACGAAGACCCACTATCATAAAGATGGTCAGCAGTGGGACCCTCTGTGCTGCGGTCTTTCTTGAGCCTGGGCACAGGAAGTATGTAAACAATCAGATATTTCATTCCACGAATGTCGTGCAATTTAAGCATAAATTCAAGAGTTCTTGCGGTTGTTTCAGACATCTATCAGACATGGGCAAGTTCATCCTCCGGAATGGGAAGATCCTCACTGTACTGAAGCTTCAGCCACGACAGGACACCCAGGTTTCGAATAGTCTGTGCAATCTCTTGTGTTTCGAGTGGCGGGCGGCGTTTGAGTTTCCACGACAACACTGCGTCGAGCACTTCGCGCTCTGATGGTTTGCCAATGCCCTTTGACTTCAACTCATCGGCCGAGTATAGAACTGTTGCAACAACCTCTGCCTGTTTGGAATCAAGACGCAGGAACAGGTCAGCGGTCTTGTTGATGATATCACGCCACTGCTCAATCTTATCTTTATATACTTTAAGGGCATCAGTATATGTTTTGCCCACTTTCACACTAAACGCTTTTTCATTGACACTCTCTTCCTCTATAAGCCCGTTATTCAGAAGACGGGCATAGACCTTTTTTAGATCGGCGCTGAATGGACCATAGCTCTTTTTTTCAAATTTAAGGTCTGTCGGCAAACCGTTAGCTGTAGCGACATAGGCGATCTTCTGAAAGATCGTGCGACCAATAAAATGCCGGTAGGTCTGCCTTTCTATGAGACGAACAATCTCGACAAGCGCAACCCAGGCAGGCTGAACCCATTTTGGCTCAGGCATGGCAGTGACTGACACATCGCGTGTTCCGTCACTTTCAAGGAATGAAATCTGCAGTTCTTCGTGCGGTGTGCCATAAGGAGCGTAAAGTTCTACAGGGATATCCATACTGCTGAGGAAACGGTAAAGAGTAGGACCAACTATACGCCATTCGAGCTGTCCTTCTCCACAGCCAAGCGGAGGGATAGCCATAGATGTGATTCCCCATTCCTTGTAGTGATTATGAAGATACTGAAGCCCACGCTCGATGTCCGCAAGATTGGTTACTGAACGCCAGTGGTCCTTTGTAGGGAAGTTGAGAATATTCTGGGAGAACATAGTACTATAGAGATAAGGACGTCCGAGTTTTACCTCTTTATGCCTGCAGCGTTCTTCATAATCTCTGAACATATCAGGAAAGCGGTTCTTGAACTGAAGCGCAATCCCCTTACCCATAATACCGACACAGTTGACCGTGTTGACAAGGGTCTGTGCCTTTGATGTAAAGAGGTCGCCGATAAGCACCTTTATCATGTTACACCTCCCTGAAAAAACAACTGTTTATTTATAGAAACAGGAAACCCTGTGCAAAGCCCTGTAAGACGGTCAAGCGCTTCCTGACAGGAGACATAGGCTCCTTTTATATACCTACTCTCTACTTTATCCGGCACAAGGACTTCTGCACACATAACGCCCTTGAGACGGGCTTTCTTATACGGGTCAGGGTCGTCCCAATTCAAAGCAAAAAGTTCTTCCTTATCAAGCATTGAAAGTCCATCGGGCCATGACTGAAAACGAGCCCATCCGCGGGCCGCATTTCTATCAGACATGACAACACCAGGCTTTCTTACAACATCATCGCTTATCCGCAGCACACATAAATCCCTATGCTTATTGAGTAGTACGTACAACATGGGGTTTCGGGCATTAAGATAAAGATTAGCATAGTCATGAAGTTTTTTCTTGCCGGGAATAACCTTATTTATTCGCCAGCCTTGTACATCTACATTTGCTACTGAAGCATGGTCTATCTTTTTTTTGGCAATTAGATTATGAGAAAGTATACCATGCTCAAGGATTGATGGTACATTAATAATGGCCGTTATGAAATACAGTTCTATAATATCAGAAGGAATGAGTTTCATACTGCAAATTCCTCACCTGTCCTCTTCTCATTCATAATTTATGTCGTATTCCTGACTAATTATAAGGTGACGGTAGTATAGAATATTGATGTCCATTTATCAATGGAGTATGGATAGGAAGCCTCGTTGTTGATACACCATTTATTTAATTTCCTCCTACACGGAACACTACCGCCCTATCCCTCCCCTTGAAGGGGAGGGTATTTTTATCATCCTTTGTTAGGCTGGGACTCATGGGTGTTTCATTTGACAAAAAAATATCCTGTTGCTATTTTAGCTCAGGTTACAGGTGAAAAAGCAAAAGGAGGTTTCAGGGGAATGATTTACTTCCTTGCAGTGGTTACGGCGTTATCTCTTTTCTGGTCACCGGTCTCATTTGCCGGGTATAAGGATATTGACCCTGCGATTGCGGAACGGGAGATCTACAGCCACATCGTGAAGGAAGAGGCCCGGTTTACCTTCCGTCTGCAAAAGGGGGGATTTGAGAAGGGGGTCGCACAGGGGATGTGGGATGGGGATGGCAATCTAACAGCCCGTGCCACTGCCTTGAAACTAAAGTCCTTAAAACGCACCGGTACCTGGGACTTTTTGATCTCATCGCAGAATGTGGATATCCGGTTTAAGATTACGGAGATCAAGGAGATGAATTTTGGTGTGAAGTTTAAGCAGGCGCAGTTTGTGTGGCAGTATCAGTCAGAAGTGCCGCCTCTCTGGAAACGGTTCATTGTTAGCGGCGGACAGGGATTTGCGGCATTTGTGCTGGACAATGACGGGTGGCGCTACGACGGTATGGAACTTAGATACTCGGAAGAACCGTTCCCCCTCACGAAGGCTGAAGTCGACGAAGAGCAGAAAGAGATGCAGCAGATAAAACTGGCGAGGACCAAAGAGGAAGAGACAAAACGCAGGTTGCAGACAGAGCGCCAGAAAAGGATAGAAGAGTCGAAGAAGGCGGGCAAAAACTACGGGACATTTTCTCTGGCAACCCGCGGGGGACAGGAAGGCTGTACAGTCTCAGATGCAGGGGTAACCTGCCAGAAGGGTGGGAATCATGAGAAGCAATCCTATTCCATTCTGTTTGTGGATGTAAAGGATATCAGGAAGACCTCTTATCCGGGACCGGCTTCAAAACAATATTATGCAATAGAACTCACGATGCGCGAAATAAGAAAGGCGCCGGCGGCAGGGATTGTCCAACAGGACTCCATGATCACCTCCTGGAAAAATATCACTCAATGGATCTCTGAAAATAAGACTGAGATTGACAAGTTTTTTGATGCCCTGACCCAGGCCCACAGGGCATGGCGTAAAAAGTTCAGCGATATTGCTGAATGAAACAGCCCGTCCGGAGGATCTTTTCCATCGTTAACCCTTGGAGAGGGTGGGCACCTTATCCCTGAGCGGACATTGCCGGAAGCAGCGGGGACCCATCTTAGACGAGCAGGTGGAGGGCAGTGCTTGCATTGAGCGAAGCGAAAAAAGCCAGCCCTTTAGAGGCTGGAAGGCTTCCTCCCCTGCGAGTCTTAGATGGGTCGCTGCTGGAGGCCATGCAGCGAAGGGATAAGGTGCCCACCCTCTGCCGAGGTCTACTTGGCTTGACAGGTCTAACTTGATATCTTGCAAATGCCCTGACAGCATTGTATTCTAAACAGCATGACCCGCCTGTTTGCAGTGGTTGAAAGGGATCTGCGCCGGTTTTTACGGAATCCGGTTGTAATACTCTCCAGTGTGGTGATGCCCCTCCTCTATCTCATCATCCTCGGAAACTCTTTTCATGGGGTATTAAAAAATCTCTCTCTTGCTGTGGTAAATATGGACAAAGGGCCTTATGCCTCGCGTGTAGTAGAACGTCTTCATGCGCTTGAGGCAGGCCCGGGGACGATCCGGATATTCGAAGAGTCTGATCAGGGCAAGGCCGTGGCAGGGGTTGACGATGGAAGATATATGGGGGCCCTTATACTCCCGCACGATTTCAGCAGGAATCTGATAAAAGGGAACGGAGGGGAGGTAGGACTCTTTCTTGATAATACAGAGATCATCTCTGCTGAAACGCTGAGGGCCGTCATAACAGCCGCTGCTGCCAGTATAGAGAGCGAGTTCATCCCTGTCAGGGAAGGGAGTGACCGGGCTATCGTCAGGTCCATTGAGAGATATAAAAAGGTTGACTATGATCAGTCGCTTATTCCGGGTGTTATCATCATGGCCATCTTTCTTGGAACGCTTACGACAGGGGCGTTCAATACGGTCATGGATAAATTCCTCGGTGTCAATGAGAGTTATCTGCTGACCCCTTTGACCAAAAGGGATATTGTGTTCGGTCTTGTGATCAGTGGTGTTATCATTACGACTATCATTGCGATCCTGGTCCTGTTCTTAGCAACGCTTATATCAGGGATTCCTATATGGGATATCCTCTCCCTCTCTGCCCTGCTTTCTGCTGTCCTCATTATCATCCTGTCCACGCTGGGACTTATCGGGATGATGTTTGTGATCCTTGGACGGGCGAACCATCCGAGGATTGTCGGGGTGCTCGGCGGCTTTTTAAATGTCATCTTCTTCTTTCCAAGCGGCGCTATTTATCCTGTTGAAAGTTTCCCGGGCTGGCTGAAGGCCTTTGCGAAGGTAAACCCTGAGAGATACTCTGTCCATGCCCTCCGAACGATCCTTTTTAAAGGAGAAGGGCTCAGGGGCATTGAGGGGGATATCCTCTTTCTCGCCATCTTTGCCGGCGTGACTCTCTCTATCGCCACCTTTTCGTATAAACGGGGGTTGTAGGAGATGCGCTTTTCAAAATCTCTGCCTCTCCTCTTGCTAATCATCATACTCGCCCATGCCTGCACCCCATCGGTTCATATCTATAAGCGGTCCCAGGTGCTCATGGGGACTGTTGTGGAGATTACGGTCGCGGCACAAAATGAAAAAAGTGCAGAAGAGGCCATGACCGCCGCTTTTAAGGAGATCCGGCGTCTTGAAGAGATCATGAGCACCTACATCCCCTCCTCTGATATCTCCAGGGTCAATGCCGCCGCAGGACTTTCTCCAGTGAAGGTACACAGAGACCTTATCCTTGTGGTCAAAAAGGCGCTCGAATTTGCACGCGTCTCCGGAGGGGCGTTTAATATCGCCCTCGGACCGGCCATAGACCTCTGGAATGTGACAGAGTCAGACAGGGTCCCGTCTGATCAGGAGTTAGAGGCCATACGGCCTTTGACAGACCTGAGAAACATTATCGTGGACGAGCCCACGGAGACCCTTTTTCTCAAGGAGAAGGGGATGCGGATCAATCTGGGGGGGATCGGGAAGGGGTTTGCCGCGGATTATGCCTATAATGTCCTGCTAAAACAAGGCGTGAAATCGGGTATCGTTGCCATTGCAGGGGATCTGAGGGTCTTTGGCAAAAGGCCGGATGGGAGCGCCTGGAACATCGGGATCACGCACCCCCGGAAAAAAGAGGGGGTCATGGCACAGGTACAGTTTTTAGATAGGGCCGATATGGCGATCTCCACATCCGGAGACTATGAACGCTTCTTTATGAAAAATGGCGTCCGGTATCATCATGTCCTCTCCCCGGATACCCTGCACCCAAGCCGGGGGAATCAGAGTGTCTCTGTCATCGCAAAGGATTCGACTACGGCCGACGCCATCTCAACGGCAATTTTTGCAATGGACCCTGCGAAGGGGTTTAAGCTCCTGGAATCCCTGCCTGGTGTGGAGGGGATTATCATGGGGGATGACGGCCATATCGGCCTCTCTCCCGGTCTTAAAGGGCATCCAAAGGTTGCCATAGAAATTATCCATTAATCTGTGCTATAATTTCATGCTTACAATGAATGGCTCTGTAGAAAAACAGCTTAAAGAAATAGACTCCGCCATAAACCGGGGTGAATACAAAAAGGCCTCCTCCCATCTTCACCGCATGGCCTCTGATAATCATGGCGGGAAAGATGTCTTGTCAGAGATCACCCTCCTGTCGGGAAAAATAGCAGACACCCGGAGCGAATATTCTGTTGCCTTAGACCTCTACAATCAGGCCCTTAAAGAGGCCATCTCCGCAGGGTATGATATCGGGCATGGAAAGGCCCTGCGAAGGATAGGCTCTATTTACTCCAAAAAGGGGAAATATACCGAGGCGTTTAAATGCTTTGGGGATGCCCTGGCTATTTTTAAGAAAAAGGCATCCCGGCTGGAAGAGGGGTGTGTGTATAACAACGTGGGCACTATCCATGCGATACAGGGAAAGAATGAAGAGGCCATGGCCCTTTTTAAAAAGGCCTTACAGATCCACAAGGGGATCAGAGAAAGACTGGAGATAGGACATGACTATAACAGCTTTGGCATTCTTTATAAATTCCAGGGAGATTACAAAAAGGCCATGGAGTATTATCAGAAGGCCTTAGAGATCTATAAAGAGGAGCAGTACCGTCTTGGAGAAGGGACTCTCTGTGCCAATATCGGGAATGTCCTGAGTAAGCGGGGGGATTACGCAACCGCCCTGGAATACCACAAAAAGGCGCTCTCCACTCACCGGCGGCTTCACAACCGGATATGGGAGGGGAATGACTATACCAATATCGGGAACATCTATAATATCCAGGTGGATCACAAGAATGCGATACGCTATTACGATAAGGCCCTGCGTATTCATTCCAGTCTCGGTCACAGGCTGGGGGAGGGGAATGACTACGCCAATATTGGAACAATCTATGCTGAGATGAACCGGTACGATAAGGCCCTGGACTATTTTCAAAAGGCGCTGAAGATCCACCAGGCCCTGAAAAACCGCCTGGGTGAAGGGAGCGACTACTCCAATATCGGGAATATCTACGGCCATAAGGGGATGTACCGGAAGGCCCTGGACTTTCATCACAAATCTCTGAAGATCCACGAAGAGTTGAATAACCTTATAGGCATCGGGAGTGTTTATACAAACATCGGAAACACGTATTCCCATCAGGGAGATTATGAAAAGGCCCTTGAGTCTCATCAAAAGGCGCGTCGTATTCATCACAACAGTGGAAATAAACTTGGCGAGGCAAATGCGTTTGCAAATATAGGAAATATTTACAGCAGCAAGGGGAACTTTGAAACCGCATTAAAATATCAGGAAATGGCCCTGGATATATTCAAGGGGATTGGGAACAGATCAGGCTCTCAAATGGCCCTTGCCAATATTCAGGCAAGTCTTGGAAATATCTACAACAACCGCGGTGAGTATAATAAGGCCCTGGATTTCCTTTTCAACTCCTTAGAGATTCATAAGAGGATAGAAAACAAGCTGGGGATAGGGAATGCCTGTGCACAGATAGGAACTGTCTACAGTAATCAGGGAGATTACAAGCGGGGACTGCAATTTCTTGGCCGGGCGCTTGCCCTCCATACAAAACTCGGCATCCGGAAGGGTGTGGAGTTAGACTACCTGAGTATCGGAAACATTTATATAAGATGCGGTGAATACAAGAAGGCGTTAGAGTTCAATAAAAAGGCCTTCAAGCTCCACTCATCAGGGACAGCCCATGTTCATCAAAAGGGGAGAAGTAGAAGATAATGAGATATGTTATCCTTTGTCAGGATGAGCTCCCCTATTTTCTGTTGCTGTTAAAGACCCTTTCTTCAAAAAAAGATTCTATCCGGTTTTTTGTGGATCAGCAGGGTCTCTCTGAGAGACTGTCCAGCCAGGCTGTCTCTGTAACCGTGGTCTCTTTTACAGAGGATAGGGAGAAGTTCATCAAACGGTTAGACCTCGAACCAGATACCTGCCTGATTGTCGCTATAAAAAATCAGGGCATCTTGTCTGGCATCCTGAAGTCTGTGGCCCGTTATCACCCGTATCAGCCGACCATTATCATCGAGGAAAAAGACCTCGTGATTCCTGAAAAACTCAGCGCAAAGCTCGTAAGGCCTTCTTCTATCTTTACAGACATCTGCCTACCCAAGATCGAACAGGCATTTACCAAAAGCAAGGTTCAGTCCATCAAGGAGCTCTTTGAGGACAAGGACAAGATTCTCCTTCTCATTCAGGCAGATCCTGATCCTGATGCCATCGCAAGCGCACTTGCCTTTCGCCACCTCATTGGCCGCAATAGAATGACCGCCCATATCGTCTCCTTTGGCGAGGTGACGCGGCCTGAGAACCTGGCGATGCTGAGACTGCTCGATATCCAGGTAGATAAGGTCGGACCGGAGGTCTTTGCCAAATATGACGGGTTATGTCTGTTAGACGTCCAACCGCCGCATCTTGGGGAGGTCCTCAGCCAGACTGTTCCTCCTATAGATGTGCTCATTGACCACCATCCGGAAAAACCAGGGTATCAGGCCAGGATAAAAGATATCCGGGCCACCTACGGCGCAACTTCTACTATCCTGACCGAGTACCTGCGGGCTGTTGATTTCAATATCTCACAGCGGCTTGCCACAGCCCTCCTCTACGGCATCAAGAGTGACACCCTTTTGCTGGGGCGGGGGGTGGACCCGGCAGATATAGAGGCCTTCTCCTATCTCTATCCGCTTGCAAACACCAATATACTCCGGCGGATAGAGCGTCCGGAGGTGCACCCTGAAGACATTGATTCCTTTAGCAACGCCCTTAAAAAGAGGCGGATCGTAAACAACATTTTATTCTCCCACCTTGGGCGGGTCCGGCGGGAAGATGTCATCCCCCATTTTGCCGATTTCTCCCTCCAGGTAGAGGGAGTGGAGTGGGCCGTGGTATCCGGAATCTTTAAGGGAAACCTGGTCATCTCTGTCCGTAATGTGGGATATGTACGAAGCGCCGGGATTATTGTAAAAAGGGCCTTTGGCGACTTAGGGAGCGCCGGAGGGCACAGCCATATGGCCAAGGCCGTTATCCCGTTGAAAAATTTTTATGCCCGGTTTGGTGACAGGAGAGAGTCCACGATGCGGGAGCAGATCGCAAAAATGTTCCTTTCGGGATTTGAAGAAGCCATTAAAGAACAGGAGGATTCAAAATGATCTACAACGTACTCTACAAAAATCTGGAGCCCATGCCACAGGTAGAAGAGCATCTCGAAAAAAAGATACAAAAGGTCCAGGACCTTTTACCGGCCTTTGATGACGATGCCGTTAAGCTGGATATTGCCCTTGAAAAACATGCGCGCCGGGAGGAATATTATGCCGCCCTTACCTTAGCCATTCCCCGGAAAACCCTCCGGGCAAAGGATAAGGGGTTTGATGTCTTTAATGCCATGAATGCCGCCTTTGATGAACTCTTAAGAGAGGTAAAAAAATTCAAGGACATGTTAAAGAGAGAACATACCTACAAGGCCCGAAGGGCTGAGAAAAAGCCGAGGACATAGGTTCAGTCATAGACCATGATAATCTCGCTGCCGGAATTAGGCCCCAGGGTTGCCGGGTTAAAACAGGCCGGAAGGCGGATCGTTTTTACAAATGGCTGTTTTGATATCCTCCACGTCGGCCATGTCCGCTATCTGAAAAGCGCCAGGGCGCTTGGGGATATCCTCATCGTAGGATTAAACAGTGATGCCTCTGTAAAGAGAATCAAGGGGGACAAGCGTCCTATCGTACCGGAAAGAGAGCGGGCAGAGGTACTCTCTTCTCTCCGTTTTGTTGACTATGTCGTTCTGTTTGATGAGCCGGACCCCTATAACACAATTGCCGCAATCAAACCGGATATCCTGGTAAAGGGGGGCGACTGGTCCCCTGAGAATATTATTGGCAGGGATATTGTGGAATCTTACGGCGGG
>Ga0209641_10000901_pt1 | contig 27168 bp, 20 predicted proteins | sample RifCSP16_1_FD_184022 | JGI IMG/M metagenome (GOLD analysis project Ga0209641, IMG submission 184022) | Soil microbial communities from Rifle, Colorado - Rifle CSP2_sed 16_1 (SPAdes) (version 2) | ecosystem: Environmental > Terrestrial > Deep subsurface > Rock core/Sediment | place: Rifle... | reverse complement strand
ATAAAATTAATAATGGGAAGAAACCCTAAATAGTAATAAACTTAAGTAAGAGGAGGCGGTTCAATGAACCGCCTCTTTTTTGTTTTAATCAAAAGGTTTGTTTATAACCTTTAGGGTCTGGTTTTCTAATAATATCTTTTTCAGAATAATTTCAAGATCGCTTCGCTGGCTGCGTTGAACAAACCAGCTGGGAAGAAGCTCAGGATGACTGTCGCCAGGGTTGCAGCTCCAATGGTCAGGTTTAACCATGCTTCATTCTGCACCTCAGGATCACCTTCCCGCATATACATGACCACGACCACCCGTAGGTAGTAGTATGCTGAGATCAAAGAGGTCAGAACGCCGATCACAGCCAGCCCGATGAAGCCGCCTTCCACCACCGATCGGAATAGGTAGATCTTTCCAACCAGCCCAAGCGTGGGCGGAACACCGGTCAGGGATAGCATGAACACGGTCATTGCTGCAGCCATGGCAGGATGTTTTTTACCCAGTCCCGCGTAATCGTTGATCTCCAATCCTTTCCCTTCAGCTTTTTCCAGCGAGATCACCATTGCCCAGGCGCCAAAGGATGTGATGCCATAAGCCACCAGGTAGAACAGGGCTGAGGCAACTGAGTCATGGGCAACTTCTGCGTTGCCATAGGGCACGAACGCCATCAGGATATACCCCGCATGGGCTATGCTCGAATACGCCAGCATGCGTTTGATATCTTTCTGGGATATTGCCACCAGGTTGCCAATGATCATCGTGGCTGCAGCCAATCCCCACAAAATGGGCACCATATCCACGCTTAAGGATGGAAACGCGGTCACGAAAATGCGCAGTAAAGCGGCAAAACCTGCTGCTTTGGCTCCCACAGCCATGAAACCGGTCACAGATGTTGGAGCACCCTGGTAAACATCCGGTGTCCACATATGAAACGGGACAGCAGCCACCTTGAAACCAAACCCCACCAGCAGGAATGCAGCGCCGGCTAGCAGCAGCATGGAGGAAGCTTCGCCCATTTTGATTTTGAACAGGATCTCTGTGAAGTTGGTTGCTCCGGTGGAACCAAAGATCAATGCAATCCCATAAACGACAAACCCGGTTGCAAAAGACCCAAGCAGGAAATATTTTAGCCCGGCTTCTTCTGATTCCACCTTGGGACGCGCCCATGCTGCCAGGATATACAAAGGAATGGAGAGTAATTCCAGTCCCAAAAAGACAACGATCAGGTCAGCCGCCTGCGCCATCAGCATCATTCCCGTTATGCTGAAAAGGATCAGGGCATAGTATTCTCCCCGTTCAATACCCATTCGCTTTAAATATTCGTATGCGATAGCGATACCGAACAGACCTGTCGCCAGGAAGATCATATCCAGGAAGATGGAGAACCGGTCAACAACGATCATGTTACTGAAGGCTGTGTATTCTCTACCCGATTGAGCCAGGACGATTCCCATCACCATCGCCAATCCGAATGCAGCCAGAACCGCTGTGATCCCTTTTCGTGATTTGGGGATGAATAAGTCTGCGATCAGGAGCCCACAAGCCCATATGACCAGCAGGATATTTGGAAGAAGGATAAGTAGGTCGGTTTGCGTCATCGGCAATCCCTTGAAAATTGAGAATAAATTAATGCAAAGCCATCGAAGCGGTTTGGATGATGTCCACCAGGTTGTTCACCGCTGGGGCCATCAGGGCAAAGAATGGCTTGGGGTATAAGCCGATCCAGAAAATGAAAACCAGCAGTGGAACGATGGTAGCCACTTCACGCCAATTCAAGTCCTTCAGACTTTTGTTCTCTTCCTTGTCCAGGGGACCCAGGAACATCTTTTGGAACATGTACAGGATGTAAATGGCAGCCAGGATGACACCCAGCGCCGCCACTCCCGCGAACCACGGTGACCCGATCGCCTCTGAGCCAAAAGCTCCCAACAGAATGGTGAATTCACCTACAAAACCATTCAAACCCGGAAGACCCATGGATGACAATGATACGATCAGCATGAAGGCACCATAAATCGGCATCACCTTCCACAACCCTCCGAAGGCATCCATCTCGCGCGTATGCCGGCGTTCGTAGATCATCCCCACCAGGAGGAATAATGCCCCCGTACTCAAGCCGTGGTTGATCATCTGGATGATGCCGCCCTGGATACCCATCGGGTTGAGGGCAAAGAGACCCAGCATCACGAAACCGAGATGGCTGACTGAGGAATAGGCAACCAGCTTCTTTACATCGCGCTGGGAATACGAGACCAGGGCGCCATAGATGATGCCAACAACAGCCAGTCCCGCCATCCACGGCGCTGCCTGGATGGCTGCCTTTGGAAACATCGGCAGGTTGAAGCGCAGGAAGCCGTAGGTTCCCATTTTCAGCAGCACACCTGCAAGAATGACAGAGCCTGCCGTGGGCGCTTGCACATGGGCATCCGGCAGCCAAGAGTGCAGCGGCCACATCGGAACTTTGATTGCAAACGCCAGCGCAAATGCCAGGAACAACCACAGCTGGATGTTGGCTGGAATGGTTCCGGATTTCGTGATCAGCTCGGTAACGGAGAATGTACCCTGGTTGATTCCCAGCCATAGTATCGCTATCAGCATCAGGATCGAACCAGCCATGGTATACAGGAAGAACTTGATGGCTGCATAGATCCTTTGTGGGCCGCCCCAGATTCCGATCAGGAAGTACATCGGTACCAGGGTGAATTCCCAGAAGATGTAGAACAGGAATAGATCCTGGGCAATGAAGACACCCATCATGCCCACTTCCAGGAGCAGGAAGAAGATCATGAAGTCCTTGACCCTATCTTCAACTGCTTTCCATGTGGATAGGATCGAGATTGGTGTCAGGAATGCCGTCAAAAGGACAAGCAGGATGGAGAGGCCATCCACGCCCGTGAAGTAGTTGATGTTCCAGCCAGCCACCTGGATCCACGGCAATTTCAAACCCAGCTGCAGGTTTGCATTGGCAGCATCGAACAGGGTCAAAACCCATAACGAAATGCCAAATGTCGCCACGGAAGCCAGCAAGGCTGTCCAGCGAAGGAGGTCTTTTTTCTCCGATGGCATCAATAGTAATGCCAGGACACCCACCAGGGGGAAGAATATGACCAGGTTGAGGGGATTCGTTAAAAATTCCATAGTCCGTCCTCTTTTACAATTTATTTAAGGAGCAGGTACCCGAGAATGAGCACCATACCCATGAGAACCGAAAGTGCATAACTGCGCACGAAACCATTCTGGACCTTGCGGAGCGCATTGGATGACCGTTGCGTAATATTAGCCAATCCATTGGATATGGCATCGATGATACCCAGGTCGATCGGGTTGGCCAGGAACTTGGTGAACCAGCGGAAGAACCGGGCAATGACGGAATCATGCAGCCAGTCATGCCAGAAATCCCAGTCCACTTTTTCAGCCAGGAATCCAGCCAGGTCCACAAAGCGATTGACAAACACTGCATTGTATATTTCATCAACCCAGTACTTGTTCTCGAAAACCTTGTAGATTGGACCAAGCAGCTTCCTGAGAGGGTCGTCCTCGCCTTTTGCAAGGGTCCTGCGCCCATATAGTAACCAGCTCAGGAAGATTGCTACCAGGGCTACCAATGTGGAGATTAATGCGACTACAGGGTTCAAGCCGCCCCACGAGATAGCCAGGTACCCCTGGATCTCTGCACCATGTTCAACCACAGCTTCGATGCTGTGCTCCAGCCAATGACCAAGGTTTTCCAGGTAGGGAAGATTCAGAGCGCCGCCCAGTATCGATAAACCAGCCAACACCATCAGTGGCACTGTGATGACTTTCGGGCTTTCTTCCGCATGGTCGGCAGCTTCATGGCGTGCTTTCCCAAAGAAGACCATCCATATCTGGCGTCCCATGTAGAATGCCGTCAGGAAAGCAGCCAGGGCAAGCAGAATATAGATCAAGGTGTGGTTCCTGGCTGCATCCAGCAGGATCTCGTCTTTCGACCAGAACCCTGCAAACGGGAAGATGCCTGCCAGGGCAAGCGCACCGATCATGTACACCCAAAATGTCACCGGCATCTGCTTTCGCAGACCGCCCATGTTGCGCATATCTCCCGGATCGAAGACTTCTTCTGAATGACCATCTCCGCTCGCATGGTGCGGCAGATGATGGTGTCCTCTTTCCATTCCAAGAATGACCGAACCGGCAGAAAGGAATAGCAATGCCTTGAAGAAGGCATGCACAACCAGGTGGAACATGCAAGCTACGTAAGCACCCATGCCTACCGCGGCTACCATGAAACCCAGTTGGCTGATGGTTGAATAGGCGAGTACTTTCTTGATGTCATACTGCCCCACGGCAATGGTTGCCGAGAACAGGGCTGTGAACGCGCCCACCAGGGCGACAATATATTGTGCTTCCGGCACCAGGTTGAAAAGTGACCACGAGCGCGCCACCAGGTAAACACCTGCTGTGACCATCGTCGCTGCATGGATCAATGCGGAAACAGGCGTTGGACCAGCCATCGCGTCCGGCAGCCAGACGAATAGCGGTATCTGGGCTGATTTTCCGGTCACACCGATCAGCATGAACAACGTGATCGCCATGATCACACCTGGCTGACTGGCTGCGATCGCTTCTGCGCTTGCAAACACTTCCCCAAATTGCAAACTTCCAAAATACCAGAACATCGTAAAGGCAGCCAGGAGGAATCCAAAATCGCCAATACGGTTTGCGATGAAAGCTTTCTTGGCTGCATTGGAGTTTGCCCAGCTGGGTCGTGCCAGGGTATCCATCTCGTACCAGAAACCGATCAGCAGGAAGGAACATAACCCGACACCTTCCCAACCGACAAACAGCATCAGGTAGCTGTCGCCGCTCACCAGGATCATCATCATGGCAATGAAAAGGTTCATAAAAACGAAGAACCTTGCGTATCGTTTGGTGTCATTCTTGAATCGCACATCTTCGTGCATGTATCCAATGGCATAGATATGGATCAGGGTACCCACACCCGACACCACCAGCATCATTGTAACGGACAGGGTGTCCACCCTGAACTGCCAGGGTATCGACAGGTTCCCGATCTGTATCCAATCAGCCAGGGGAACAAGCTGTTCATGTCCGCCCGATGCCAGCAACCCATACCCCAGCAATAGGGATACAACGAAGACCAAGCCCGATGCTGTGCTGGCTATGATCCCAATGGCTTTTTCATTCAACTTCTGACCAAATATGATATTGGTCAGTAAACCCAGCACGGGCAGAAAGACGATCAGGGGTACCAGGGAGAACAATCCGGAATTTTCCATAGGTTATCCTTTCAGACTGCTCATCTGGTCCACATCAATACTGTTCTTGCTGCGGAAAATGGCGACGATCAGAGCCAGGCCGACTGCCACCTCAGCGGCTGCCACCGTCATCACGAAAAAAACAAAGATCTGCCCCGTGATAACATGGTAGTTTCGCGCAAAAGCAACGAAAGCCAGGTTAGCCCCATTCAACATTAATTCGATCGACATGAAAATGATCAGGGCATTACGCCGGATTAAAACGCCAAGTGCACCCATGGAAAAAAGGATGGCGGATATGATGATGTAATAAGTTAACGGGATCGTTCCTTCCATTATTCCTTGGCTCCTTTCTCCTGCTTGGTAAGTATGATCGCGCCGACCATGGCGACCAGTAACAGGATGGATGTAACTTCAAATGGCAGCAGGTAAATGCTGAATAGGTTGATCCCCAATTCACGGATCGCATCCATGGTATTGATCTGTGCTTCAGGTTGCAGCAGCACTGCGCTCGACTGCACTTTCTGCAGAAGCAGGTATCCGGCTTCGAAAAAGAGCACTGCTGACAGCCCGATCGCCAGGGGTCTTTGCCACGGCAGGGATCCCCCTTTCGGTAATTTCTCTGCTCCCAGCAGCATGATCACGAATAGGAACAGTACCATAATCGCACCGGCATAGACCGTGATCTGGACCAGGGCGATAAATGGAGCCCCCAGCATCAGGTAAAAAACAGCCACGGAGGCGAAATTGATCACCAGGTAAAGGGCTGCATATACCGCGCTGCGGCTTACCAGCAATCCAACAGCACTGGCAACGGCTGCCAGCGCCAGGACGATAAAGAAAATTAACATCGAATCCATGGTTTCCTCAATCCTGCGGATCTTTCATTTCGGGAACGGATCTTGTGAATTCACCCGGCTTTACCTTTTGCGGGGTGGTATTTGACCCCGCTTTCGCCGGTTCGATCAGCATTTCCTTGGGGTAAATGGCTTGACGCCTGTCGGTAAAGGAGAGTTCATAATTGTCACCCAGAACGACCGCTTCCGTCGGGCAGGCATCTTCACAATATCCGCAGAAAATGCAGCGCAGCATGTTGATCTCGTAGGTGGAGGCATATCTTTCTCCGGGGGAATACCGTTCTTCATCGGTATTCTCAGCTGATTCAACAAAAATGGCATCTGCCGGGCACGCCGCTGCGCACAATGCACAGCCGATGCATTTTTCCAATCCATTATCATAACGTTTAAGTACATGTCGTCCACGGAATCTCGGCATGACCGGTTTCTTGGTTTCCGGGTATTGCACCGTGACCGGTTTATCGAACATCATCCTGAGCGTGGTTTTCAAACCTCGCACAAGTTCAACCAGAGGTTCAACGACGCGCATTGTCTTTCCTCCTCAACACGCGATCGATGGACCCGATCGCGAACAATCCCACCAGTATCGATACAACCGGGATGCTCCACATGTAGGCAGGGTTAAAGCTTTCAGCCAGCATGATCCCAACTGCGGTTATGAAAACCAGTGCCAGGGATACAGGCAGCAGGATCTTCCAGCCGAACGCCATCAAGCGGTCATAACGGATGCGTGGGTAAGTTGCCCGCACCCAGATCATCCCGAATAGAAGAACGATCAGCTTGATGAACATGTAAACAGGACCCAGCCAGGGTGTTTGATCGATGCTGAAAATGGTATTGGACAGGAACCAGAATTCCCGGTATCCGCCAAAGAACAGGGTTGCACCGATGGCGCTGATCGAGATCATTTTGGTATATTCAGCCATGAACAGTAACGCGAATTTCATGCCGGAATATTCGGTGTGGTATCCAGCCGTTAATTCCTGTTCTGCTTCTGGCATGTCAAAGGGTGCCCGGTTTACTTCCGCCAGTGTGGCGATCAGGAAGATACCGGTTCCGATCGGTTGAATAATGACGAACCACAAGTTCTTCTGGGCTTCCACGATGTCCAGCATCCGCATCGAATTGGCCAGCAGGATGGCTGTCACAAAGGATAATCCCAGTGCCAGTTCGTATGACACCATCTGGGCTGTTGAACGCAGTCCGCCCATCATGGCATATTTATTATTCGAAGACCAGCCTGCCAGCACGATCCCGTACACGGCAATAGATGCGATCGACATGATGTACAGCACACCTACATTGATATCAGCAATGTAAGGTGTGATCGTTCTGCCAAACAGGGTGAAACTGTCTCTGCCCCACGGGATCACTGCCGTAATGACCACCGCTGGCACAACGGTGATGACCGGCGCCAGCAGGAAAAGCAGCTTATCCGCCTTGGCAGGGGTTAATTCTTCTTTAAAGATCAATTTGACTGCGTCTGCGATGGGTTGCAGGATGCCAAATGGTCCTGCCCGGTTGGGTCCGATCCGCGATTGGATCCTTGCCAATGCTCTCCGTTCGTACAGGGTCAGGTAGGCAAAACCACCCAGCAAGATCAGGGTCAAGACAAATCCTTTGATGATCCACTCAAGTATCAAGGTATAGTCCATGAACGGCCTTCCTTAGGCAGCCTTCAACTGGATGGTTGCCGGAGTTTCGATGGGAATTCCCATGCTGCGGGGCAGAAGGGCTACAGAAGCGGGTACATTCTTGTCGATGATAACCTTGGTCTGGTATTGATTGCCATTAATGGTCACCAAAACATCGCTACCACCCTTTAATTTATGGATTGCAGCGGTATCCTCGCTGATGCGGATGCAGGTTTCTCCAATGTGTTTTACCAGCAGCACTGATGATTCAACTGTCTTTCCATTGTCGTATAGCCGGTTGATGGGTACTGCCAGGAGCGCTTTGTCATTCGGTCGCAGGAATTCAACAGTTTTCAACTCGGGGAGTTTGGTCCCTTCCATCCTGGAAAGGACAGCACCCAGTCCAGCTTCATTCTTATATCCAGTTCCGCCATAGTAGAGATCCTCACCGCCGATCAGAGGCCATTGTTCACTGCTTTCTTCAAGCCTCGCATAATTCAGCCCGTTGAAGGTGGGGGTTGTCTCTGCCAGTTTATCAAACACACCGCTTGCAGATTCTCCTTCCAGTTCAACACCAGTCTTTTCAGCAATACTGGCTGTTATGGCATGGTCTGGTTTGGAATCACTCCATGCAGGAACCGCAGTAAAGAACCGCTGCACCCTTCGTTCTCCTGAAGTGAACGTACCTTCCCGTTCACTGAAAGCCTCCGCAGGGAGAACAACATCAGCCAGTTTGGCGGTTTCTGTCAGGAATAATTCCTGCACGATTACCGCTTTGGCTGTTTTCAGAGCATCCGCCAGCCTGGGATCATCTCCAGCTGGATCACAGGCAGCCAGGTAGACAACTTTATCCTTGAAGACAGCTGCCAGGTCATTGGCAGCCTCATATCCCAGCTCCCAAGCTCCCTGGTCATTGGCATGCGACCAGACACCGATCAAACCACCTTCATGCCCGCTCTTCTTTATTAATGCTGCGCAGGAGACAGCCAGGGAAGTGCTTCCATCCAATCCCAGGCCATCGTTTCCATATAGAACGATCAGGTTGCTGGTACTCTGGATCGCCTCCATGGCAGCTTTCCCTGCCGGAGTGCTTTCCAGTGAGCCGATCACTGCGGTCTCATCGCCATAAGCGTATCGGATCACATGGGATGCATATTTTTCCAGCTTGGTTTCGCGTCCGGCTGCCACGATCAGTTTGGCGCCTCGTTCGGCTGCCTGTTTGATGCGCAGGTACCATATTGGAGCTTCCTGGTAAAGGTCTGCAGAGGCAACCAGGATGCAGGTCTCGCTTCCAACCTCTCCAAAATTATGTTCTGAGCCAACACCCATTTGTGTTGTTAATTGTCCGCCGCCCATGTTCGAATACAGGAGTGCTGTACCGCCCATCTGGTCAGCCAGGGATTTTAAGTTGAATAGGTCCTCGTTGGCCAGCTTGCCGCCAGCCAGGACTAGCAGGTCTTTTCCACCAGCTTTTATTCCCTCACCTGCTGATGCAGTGGCAATTTCCCAGGAGGTCTCCTCCAATTTTCCATTCTTTCGGATCAGAGGCTTACCCAGGCGGGATTCACTGGAAGTGAAATGATGGGCAAACCTGCCCTTATCACACAACCAGATCTCGTTCACTTTTTCATTTTGCCTTGGCATGATGCGTTTGATGACGATCCTTCCATCAGACATGGCTTCCCGGCGCGTGTTCAAAACCGTGTTGCACCCGACCGCACATTGGGTGCAAAGGGATGCTGTTGAGTCCATTTCCCATGGACGGGCGCCAAATCGAAAATCGGATGTTGTCAATGCGCCAACCGGGCAGATGTCCGTGGTATTACCTGAAAAGATCGAATCAAACCCGGGCTCCGAAAAGGTCACGATATCGGTTGCCCTGCCTCGCTTGTAAAATTCTAGGACGGAATCGCCCACAATCTCATACTGGAAGCGGATGCAGCGCGCACATTGAATGCACCGTTCCCGGTCAAGCCAGATCAGGTCTCCCAGGGGGACATGCTTTGGCAGTCGCTGTTTATCATCAAAAAGGAATCTGCTTTCCGGAGATCCATACGCCATGGTCAATTCCTGCAATGGACACTCGCCACCCTTGTCGCAGATCGGGCAGTCCAGGGGATGGGAGGTCAGCAGGAACTCAACGATCTCCTTCCGTCCTGACACCGCTTTTTCAGACAGCCCATCGACAACCATACCTTCGCTTACCAGTGTTGTGCAGGCAGTTTCCAGTTTTGAACCAAATTGGATCTTGGGTTTGCCATCTTCCAAAACAGGCTGTCCGCTCGCCCGATCAATGACAGGTCGCCCCAATTCCACCAGGCACATGCGGCACATACCAACCGGTTCCATCTTGGGATGGTAGCAGAACACCGGGATTTCAATCCCAATGGTTTTGGCTGCATCCACGATCAGCGTGCCTTCCGGAACACTGACAGTTTGTCCGTCAATCATCAAGGTGACAGTTTTCTTATTCATGGTCACCCCCTATCCTGGCAGCAGTAAAATCCTCGGGGAATTTCTCAATTCCCGATACGACAGCCATGGTGGCAAACTCACCCAGTGCACAAAGGCATTTATTTTGCATTTGTTTTGCTACACTGCTTAAAAGTTCTTTATTAGCGCCCACATCTTCACCGGCTTCCATGCGCTCGATGATATGCATCATCCAGTAAGTGCCTTCCCGGCAGGGGGTACACTTCCCGCACGATTCATGCTTGAAGAATTCCACCGTTTTGGAGATCACTTTCTCGATGCTGAAGGTATCATCGATCACGATCACTGAGGCACTTCCCAGGTCTGCACCCAACGTGCGGACGGAAGCGTAATCCATTGGTGTATCAAGGACCTTGTCATTCACCTTGATAATAGTAGAAGAAGCACCTGCCGCCATGATGGCTTTCACCGGGCGGTCATTGATAATCCCCCCGCCGTGTTCGTAGATCAATTCCCGGAAGGTTGTTCCAAAAGGCAATTCATAATTGCCCGGCTTGTTGACCCTTCCGGAAAGGCTGAATATCTTCATACCGGCACTGTCTTCCGTACCCAGTGCCTTGTACCATTCTGCGCCCTTACTTATGATCAGGGGAACATTGGTAAGTGTCTCCACGTTGTTGATCACAGTAGGTTTTCCGTATAATCCATAGGATGGCGGGAAAGGAGGTCTCAGTCTTGGTTGGCCGCGTTTCCCTTCCATCGATTCCAGCATTGCAGTCTCTTCGCCGCAGATGTACGCCCCGGCACCAAGGTGTGTGTGGATCCGCAAGCAGTAATCAGTTCCGAAAAGGTTGTCCCCCAGAAGTTCTGCTTTCTCCAGCTCCTTGATGCGTTCATCCAGGAAGGCTGCAGCCTGCCAGAACTCACCCCGTAGGTAGATGTAGGCATCCTTAGTACCAACAGCAAAGGAGCAGATCGCCACCCCTTCCAGGAATTGGAATGGATTGCGCTCCATGATCTCGCGGTCCTTAAAGGTTCCCGGTTCCGATTCATCAGCATTGGCGATCACATAATGCGGCCAGTTCTTTTGATCCATGTACGACCATTTCACACCGGTCGGGAAACCAGCCCCGCCCCTGCCGCGCAGTCCCGAAGCTTTTACGATCCCTGTCACCTCTTCCGGCTTCATGGTTTTAACAGCTTTCTGAAATGCATCAAACCCGCCGTTCTTGCGGTAGATCTCAAGCTGATCGATCTTGGGGATATCCCTGTGCCGTAACAGCAAGTGGGTCATTTCTTCACCTCCCTGCCGCTCTTTTTAAGTGCTTCGATCAATTCCATAGTTTTGTCGAGGGTCATGTCTTCATGGTATTCGATCCCATCCTCCGACTGCAGCTGGAACAATGGTGCTTTGTCACACCCAGCCAGGCATTTGACTTCTTCGATCGTGATCAAGCCATCTTCTGTCGTTTCACCGACCTTGATCTGTAAATTCTCGCATAAAGAGGAAAGGAATTCATCCGCACCCCTCAGGGCACAGGAAAGATCTGTGCACACCTGCATGCGGTACTTGCCTTCCTTTTTATCGTGGAACAACGTGTAGAAGCCCACGATCGAAGCGACATCTGTGACAGTGATTTCCAGCATGTCACCTATTTCCTGCATGGCTTCCCGTGTGGCATAACCACCATCACGTTGCGCCAGGTAAAGCAGGGGCATGACAGCGGAACGTTTTTGTTCAGGTGGATATTTTGCAAAAATATCCTTTACTTCCTGGGGATATTTCTCAATCAGGCTCATCTATCTACATCTCCCAGCACGATATCGACACTGCCAATGATGGCCACCAGGTCAGCGATAAGCAGCCCTTTGGCCATGTAAGGCAATGCCTGTAAGTTATCAAAGGAAGGTGTCCGCCAGTGGATGCGGTAAGGTTTGGGTCCGCCGTCACTGACCAGGTACACCCCCAGTTCTCCTCTTGGAGATTCCACGGACTGGTAGATCGCTCCCTTCGGAGCAGAAAACCCTTCCGTCCATAATTTAAAGTGGTGGATAAGCGCTTCCATGCTCACACCGATCTCGGAGCGCGGCGGAGGAACGAATTTATGGTTGCTGCTGCGGACAGGACCCATTGGCATCTTGTCCAGCGCCTGCTCCACGATCCTCAGCGACTGGCGTAATTCCTGCATACGAACCATGAATCTTGCGTAAACATCTCCCTCGCTTGCAGTTGGCACCTCAAAATCATATTGTTCGTATCCACAGTAGGGTCTCGCCTTGCGAAGATCCCAATTCACACCAGTTGCCCGCAGGGCAGGTCCGGTCATGCCGTAATTGATTGCCACTTCTGCGGAGATGGTGCCAATGCCCAGGGTACGGTCAAGAAATAACGGGTTGCGGGTAAGCAGGGCTTCATATTCATCGATCCTGCGTGGGAATGTTTTAATGAAATTCCTCACTGCGGCTTCGAATTCAACCGGGACATCCCGCCATACACCACCCGGGCGGATATAGGTGGTCATCATCCGCTGTCCGGAACACATCTCCAGGATATCCATGATCGCTTCCCTTTCCCGGAAGCAATACAGGAAGGTGGACATGGCTGCCACATCCAGTCCGGTTGTCCCCAGCCAGATCAGGTGCGATGAGATCCGCTGCAGCTCAACCAGGATCACGCGGATCGATTGTGCCCGGTAGGGAACATCCAGCTCAACCAGTTTCTCGATCGCCATGCTGTACGCCAGGTTGTTACCGACCGTGTTCAGGTAATCCAGGCGGTCCGTCATCACTTCAGCCTGGGCATAATTCCTGGCTTCCATGTTCTTTTCAATGCCGGTGTGCAGGTAGCCGATGGCAGGGATGCAGTTCACAACGGTTTCACCATCCAGTTCCAGCAGCAAACGTAAAACGCCATGCGTGCTTGGGTGTTGCGGACCCATGTTCAGTAGCATCGTTTCGCCTTTAACAGCACGCTCGGAGACCAGGTGTTTTATTTGGTCAACGGTAACTTCTTCCAATTGGGTCATATGCGTTCTCCGTCCGTTATTCTTTGGCGTATGGCTTGCGCACGTCGATCTCTTCGAAATTGAAGGTGAATTGCGGTTCTTCGTAACCGAGCGGGTAATCTTTCCTTAATGGGTGTCCTTCCCACTCATCCGGCATGAAAATTCGGCGCAGATCCGGGTGCCCTTCAAATTTGATGCCAAACAGATCCCATAACTCCCGTTCCCGCCAGTTGGCATTTCTGAAAATACCTGAAACTGTGGGTAGAGATGGGTTTTTCCCGGAAACAGGGACCAGGAAACCGATGCTCAGGTTTTTGGTCACAGAAGTGAAATAATAGAGGACATTGAAACGCGGCTCGTTATCAACTCCCAGGTCAACTGCCGTCATGGTGGAAAGCAGGGTGAATTCCAATTCATCCCGCATCATCCTGCAGGCATCCACGATTTTGTCAGCAGTGAAATGCACGCTGACATCGCCGCAAAACTCGCTGGTTTTGATCTTGAAAGCCTTGTTTAGCGCTTTGATGGTGGATTCAAGTTCAGGTTTCATGATCACCTCGGGCTTATGCCCTGTCCTTGAACTTTTCTTGTTTAATTTTGTCATACAGGGTCAGGATGCCGTGTACCAATGCCTCCGGGCGTGGAGGACAGCCTGCCACGTATACATCCACAGGCACCACTTCGTCCACTCCGGGGACTATTGCATAATTATTGAAAACACCACCGCATGAGGCACAATCCCCCATGGCAATCACCCATTTCGGTTCGGGCATCTGGTCATAAAGCCGGCGTACAACCGGAGCCATCTTTTGAGAAACACGGCCGGCAACGATCATCAGGTCAGATTGTCGCGGGCTTGGTCGCATCAGTTCCATCCCAAAACGGCTCATATCGTAATGGGCACCTTCGGCAGCCATCATTTCAATGGCACAGCAAGCCAGGCCGAATAACATCGGCCATAATGCTCTCGTCCGGGACCAGTTCACCACCTCTTCCAAAGTGGTTGTTACGATGCCCATGTTGGCTAGTTTTTGTTCTACTCCCATTCCAGGGCTCCTTTCTTCCATGCATAAAAGTACCCCACCAATAGGATGATGATGAAGATCAGCATCTCCACGACAGCAAACCAGCCCATCATGCGAAAAACGATCGCCCAGGGCAGGAAAAATATCACTTCAATATCAAAGAGGATGAAAAGGACTGCTACCAGATAGAATCTGACCGGCAGGCGTCGTGTCCCGGGACCTATGGGATCCATTCCTGATTCGTAAGGCATGGATTTGATGTCGGTCTTCTTTTGGGGTCCGAAGAATTGACCCAGGCCGATGGCTATAAAGCCAATAGCCACTGCAACGACGATAAAAATGGCTATGGCTGCGTATTCAAGCAACATAAAACCTCCTTGCAGGAGTATGAAATTGCATCAGCCAAAAAGTATAACATAAGAACATTTTTAAAGCGTTAATTTTCACATGTTGGAATTGTAATTATTTTTTTATGACCTTCATATCCCCCTGATCGATTCGTATTTTTCATTGTTTCCGAAAACGGTAGGTTCGTTATGCGATTATATTCGCTTTAAATTGCCTTCGGGTAGCAAACCAGCTTGCCATCTTTTTTCGCTGTGTTTGGATGAAATTTTTCACCGGTTTAATTCGCATTACCAGCAGCAGAACGACGATCAAACCATAAATGAACGGACGGAGGATATCTCCCTGCAAAGTGAAAATATTGCCTTTCTTGGACAATGCATAGTGGATAACCGCCAGGATTCCTGCAAGATATACAAATTTGTGCAGTCGTTTCCAATTCTTCTTCAACCAGCGCTTGGATGAATCGAAAGAAGTAAGAGCCAGGCTTAACAGGATCAGGAAGGTAAAGAATCCAAAAATAATATAGTATTTTTCAACCAGGATATCCAGGATCTGCCCAAAATCAAATCCATAATCCAGCCACAGGAAGATGGTCAAGTGAATGCTGGCATACATGAAAGCATACAGCCCCAGCGCCCGGTTGCGTTTCACTGGTTCTCTCCATCCGGTCAGGATGCTCACCGGTGTGGCAGCCAGGGAAAGGATCAGGATGGTTATCGCCGTTCTTCCTGTTCGCTGTTCGAGCGCTTGGATCGGGTTGACCCCCAACCCTCCGCTGAAATACAAATACCCGATTTGTACCAGTGGGATCCAGGCACCAATAAATATGACAGCTTGTAGAAGGGTTGGTTTTCTTAAGGATTTCATTTGTTTAATAGTTCCGTTGCAGGTCCATCCCTTCGTAAAGGTAAGCCACTTGTTCTTCATAACCATTGAACATCAGGGTATCGATCCGTCCGCTCTCCCCAATTCGCCGTTCGCTTTTCTGCGACCAGCGCGGGTGTGAAACTTCCGGGTTGACATTTGCATAGAACCCATACTCGTTGGGTGCGATGGTTGACCACATCGTGGCTGGTTCTGTGTCGGTTAGTTCGATCTTCACGATCGATTTAACCGATTTGAATCCATATTTCCAGGGAACCACCAGCCGGATCGGAGCCCCGTCCTGCTTGGGTAGTGCATCCCCGTACATTCCGGTCGCCAGGATTGCCAGGTCGTTATAAGCTTCATCAATGCGCAGTCCTTCCTGGTAAGGCCAGGGATAACCTGCTGATTTTTGCCCAGGCATTTGCATTTCGTCCAACAGGGTTTCGAAACGGACATACTTTGCATCGCTGGTTGGTTCCACGCGATCGAGGAGCTTTGATAGCGGAAATCCTTCCCACGGGATAACCATCGACCAGGCTTCCACGCAGCGCAGGCGGTAGATCCGTTCCTCCGGTTGGAACATCTTATTCAGATCATCAATGCTGAAAGTCCCCGGGTTGTTGACCAACCCGCTCACTTCAACCGACCATGGATCAGTTATAAAAGAACCGACCAGCATGGCAACTCTTGCCTTGTCTGTGCTGAATTCATAGAAATTGTTGTAATTGGTGATCTGTTCGTAGGTGTTCAGTGGAGATCCAAATTCGTCGGTCGTCGCTGTCGTGGATAGGTTGGGTGGGGTCGTGGCAGCGCTGGGTAAACTTGGTGCACAGGCAGCCAGCAATGATCCAGCCGTGACTATTCCCGCTGTCTTCATAAAATCCCTACGGGATAAATAAAGACTCTTGGGGGTGATCTCTGAAGATTTGATCTTCACAGGGTTCGTTGAATTTGCCATATAGCACCTTTCCTTCTCACTAAAATACAGTGAATTGATAAATATAACAATAAGGATATTATAGGATATGAATTATGGAGAAATGGTTAATTCCGTCTAAGAACATCATGTGCATAATGTGGTTTTATTAATCATTATTTAAGTTGTTGGTTCAAAAGCCATTTCCCTTGCTGCTGACCCTCTCCGGCTATAATAACTTCATGTTCAAGCGATTGCTGCACCTGGCATCTTCCCGGCGCATATCCCTCCTATTGACCATCCTGTTCCTCTGGCTGGGCGGCTTGGCAGTCGTCCTGCAGGCATGGTACTTATCCACCATCATTAACCAGGTCTTTCTCGAGAAAAGAACCTTGGCTGATGTTACCTCCCTGGTGTTCATCCTGTTGGTCATCATCCTCGTGCGAGCGATCGCTGCCTTTATCCACCAGTACTATGCCGGTGATCTCTCCATCAAGATACGAACGGAACTTCGTATCCGACTTTTGGACCATCTTGTCTCGTTCAACCCTGTCAACACAACCTCATCGAGAACAGGCGAACTGGCAAACACCACCCTGGAAGGCGTGGAAGCGCTGGATGCCTGGTTCAGCCAGTACCTTCCCCAGCTCAGCCTGGCAGCCATCCTCCCGCTTTCAATCCTTATCCTTGTCTTTCCCATCGATCCCCTCACCGGCCTGGTCTTCCTTGTTACCGCCCCCCTCATCCCCCTCTTCATGTGGCTGATCGGAAAAGCTGCCGAAAACGCCACCGGCAGACAGTGGAAACTCCTCAGCCAGCTTTCCGCCTATTTTCTCGATGTCATCCAGGGGTTGACCACCTTAAAAATCCTTGGACGTTCCCGCCATCAGCAGACCCGCATACAGCAAGCCAGTGACCGCTACCGCGATGTCACCCTGGGAGTGCTGCGAATCGCTTTCCTCTCCTCTCTGGTTCTCGAACTGCTCACCACCCTCAGCACGGCTGTTGTCGCGGTCGAGGTCGGCTTGCGCCTGCTCTATTCCCGCCTTGACTTTCAATCAGCACTCTTCATTCTCGTTTTGGCGCCCGAATTCTATCTTCCCCTGCGCAAATTGGGTGCCGGGTTTCATGCCGGCATCTCCGGACGAACCGCAGCCACCCGCATCTTTGAGATTTTGGACACTCCCATCCCGCAGGTTGCCAGTCCTGCTGTCCATGTTTCAACTCCCTCGTCACTCTTTTCGGAGTCACCCATCCGTTATGACCACGTCTCTTTTACCTATGCGGGTCGTGATCTACCCGCCATCAGTGATATGTCCATTGAGCTCCCTCCTGGTCAGGTGACTGCCGTAGTCGGTCACAGCGGCGCAGGCAAGTCCACCCTGGCTGCCTTTCTCCTGCGATTCATCCAGCCCGAAACAGGGACCATCATGATCGCTGAGCGGGATCTCCGCTCCATCCCGCTCAAAGAATGGAGATCCCACCTTGCCTGGGTTCCTCAGAAACCGTCACTTTTCCATGGAAGTCTTGCAGATAACCTGCTGCTGGCTAAACCAGGGGCAGCTACAGCCGAGCTTGAAGATGCATGCGAAAAAGCGGAACTTCGCGCTTTCATCCATTCCCTGCCGGAAGAGTTCAACACCCTGGTAGGGGAACGGGGAGCCCGTTTGAGCAGCGGACAGGTACAGCGGCTGGCATTGGCACGTGCATTCCTGCGGAATCCATCCCTGCTCATCCTCGACGAACCCACCACCAGCCTGGATCCCCTCCAGGAATATGCCATCCGTGAAACCATCCATCGCTTGCAGCAGGGCAGGACAACGCTCCTGGTCGCCCACAACCTAGCCATGGTTCGACAGGCACATCAGATCATCGTGCTGGAAAATGGGCGCCTGCTGGAGCAGGGTACCCACCAGGAACTTCTCGCATCAAAAGGGGAATATGCCCGTTTGGTGGTGGCAGGGGAGTTGCTGTGAAGACCTTCCTTCGTTTGATCTCTTTCCTGAAACCTTCCTGGCGCTGGCTTCTCATTTCAGTATTGTTGGGAACCCTGACCATTGTTTCCGGCATCGCCCTGCTCGCCACTTCCGCCTGGTTGATCTCAACAGCTGCCTTGCATCCTTCCATCGCAGTATTGCAGGTTTCCATTGTCGGCGTCCGCTTTTTCGGACTCACACGCGGCTTTTTCCGCTACCTTGAGCGATTGGCTTCGCACGAAACCACCTTCAGGCTTCTCAGCCGCATCCGCACCTGGTTTTATTCCTCCCTCGAACCATTGCTTCCTTCCGGTCTCGGAACCCAGCGTTCCGGGGATTTACTTTCCAGCTTTTTGGGCGATATCGCCACGCTGGAGGATTTTTGTCTCCGCATCCTGGCACCTCCGCTCGTGGCTGTAGTGGTTCTCCTTGCCATGGGGTTATTCATGGCGGGCATTGACCCATTCCTTTCTCTCCTTCTTCTGCTGGCTCTCCTCTCCGTCGGGTTTGGGCTCAGCATCCTTGTATTCACATTCGGACGCAAACCCGGCAGGCAGATCGTATCAACCAGGGCTGAAATGACGGCTGAACTGGTCGAAACCCTGCAGGGACTGCCTGACCTGCTCCTGTTTGATGCCATCTCATCCCGCCTGGATCGAATGAAAACCAGTCAGACCGCCCTGTTTAAAGCGCAAAGGAAAATGTCCTTGAGTTCCGCCATTCAATCAAATCTGGAAGTCCTTTTCTCGGGGATCGGAGTTTGGCTTGTTCTTATCATTGGAATTGGACTGGTTGTTGCTGGTCGTTTCCCCGGGACCTTCCTGGCAGTCATTGTACTGGCGTCCATGGCCAGCTTTGAAGCCGTCCAGGCACTTCCGCAGGCAGCCGGGCATCTCGAAAGCAGCCTGCAGGCTGCCCGAAGGTTGTTTGCCGTTGCAGATCGATCTCCCCTGGTAAGCGATGCTCCCTCTGTTAAAACCAAAATCAGCGATTTTCACCTCAAGCTTGATGGGCTTTCCTTTTCCTATCCCGGTACTGATCCCGCTTCATTCACCCTCTCAGCTATTGATCTGGACCTCCCACCCGGAAAACACATCGCCATCCTCTCTCCAAGCGGGAACGGCAAGAGCACCCTCCTGCACCTGTTGATGCGCTTTTGGGATGTTTCTCCCGGCATGATAACTCTCGGCTCCCAGGATGTTCATACCTATGCGCAGGAAACGGTGCGTAATTGTTTCAGCTTCCTCCCCCAGGAGATCTACCTCTTCCACGCCTCCCTCCGGGAAAACCTGCTGGTGGCAGACCCGCATGCCGATGATGATCACCTCCTCAACACCATCAAAATAGCCTGCCTGGATGAATACGTAAATTCTGCACCCCTCGGCTTGGATACCCTGGTCGCTGAACGCGGCCTTACAATGAGCGGCGGCGAGTCACAAAGGCTCGGGTTGGCCAGGATGTTGTTAAAGGAAGCCCCCATCTATCTGCTGGACGAACCCACCGCCCACCTTGATGCCCGCCTTGAACGCCAGGTGATCCGCAACCTGCAGTCCGCCCTCAGGGAGAAAAGTGTGATCTGGGTCACCCAGCGCCTGATTGGCCTCGATTGGTTCGATCAGATCCTCGTCTTCCAGCACGGCCGCATCGTCCAGAGCGGTTCCCACACTGACCTTCTGTCGCAGTCTGGTCTTTATCAGATGATGGTCAAGGCGCAGCAATTCCCCTATCCATTGCACGATTCACAATAAACAGCTATAATTCCTCCCTGCCTCGGGGCGTGGCGCAGTCCGGCTAGCGCGCTTGCATGGGGTGCAAGAGGTCCCGGGTTCAAATCCCGGCGCCCCGACTGATAAAACATCCAAAATCTCATGATTTTGGATGTTTTTTTGGGGGGACGGGTTCCCTGACCGAGGCGGCGTCAAGCCGCCATCGGTTGTATTGGGCGCAAGAGCGCCCAATGCGGCGCCCCGACTGAAGACCCTCTTCTGAGGGTCTTTCCTTCTATTTCCGTAATTTAACTATCTCAAATCAAATCGGATCAATACTTCTAATCGAGCAAACCCCCTCTTGACACCGGATTCCAAATCCTATATTCTATAACCAGAGGAAAGGACTTATCGTCAATGATCCATGTTCATAGAGGGGAATTCAGTGTGCATTTTCCAGGAAAACGATATCTTTATTCGTTTATTTTTCAGCCATATTCCCATTTAAGGAGAGAGTGATATGAAAAAAATATTATTGTTCCTTGCCCTTATCCTTGCCGTATCAGTTCTAACCGCCTGCCTGCCTGACCAGCACAACGAATACCTGCCCTGGTGCAAGCAGGCTTACACCAACCTCCTGGTGGATTATCCGGACTTGCCCCAATCGTTTATTGCTGGTTGCGTTACGAATTTCCAGAATGGAAACCTGGCAGCCTATGGATCCCTTTGCGGGTGGGAAACCGGCTGGGAGTTGATCGAGCAGGAAACCGGTGTGGTCATCACCTCACGACCTGAATGCCTGCAGCTCCTCCACGACGCCATCAAGGACGCAAAGTAGATCGATCCAAATTCATCGAATTTTCAGGGAGTTGTTTGCATTTAATGAAGATCCTGGTTGTGGTATAAAGAACCAACACCAGAAATTCGCAACCTCTTTTACAATTATTCGTATAAATGATTAACACATAACAACAAAAGGAGCAGTTATGACAACCGAATCTGGCACAACCGAAAAGAAAGCTTCCCGAACCCAGGTGATCTCCCACGGAGGCGATGCAGTCTATGGACTGGGACTGATCGGTGCTATGGTCTACTACCTCAGTACCGCCACATCCTTCATGATGGGATTGATTGGGTTCCTCAAGGCCATCGTCTGGCCCGCTTTCCTCGTCTTTGCAGCCCTGAAAGCCCTTGGGATGTAATTCCCAAATCAGTTCCAATTTTCAACCATTTTCAATTAAAAAATAACCTGGAGCTGCCTTCAGGTTATTTTTGTGTTCAATTTATCCCTTCCAACCACCAATGGCATGGCAACCGTTGTGATGCTGATAATATAGCTCCAGTTTTCACAATTGCTTATCAAATGAGTTGATTTTTCCATTAAAATGAGTACAATTAACAAAATTGTTAGGTTCTTTTATTGAGTGGAAACGTGGACCCAGTTTTGTTTTTTTGGTCGCTCCCCGCTGATTGGGTGGAAACTGGCGAGTTAGTGGCGAAACCGGCTGCTCTGAATTCTTAATTTTTAACTAGTGGATTTAAAAAAGGGAAGGTAAAAAATGTCAACAAAATTTTTCCGTTTGCATTTATCGCGCACTCTTTTCAGAAGCATAATGATCCTGGCGATCCTGGTTACCTCACTGGGTATGCCTCAGCCTGTTCGCGCGGCTGCTATCCTGACCATTGAACCCATCACTTGGAATGTTGTCGGCTTGGATTCCAACAATGTCCTCGATGGTCCCAATGATTTCCCGGTTGGCGTTCGTGTATGCAACGTAGGTGACGCTCCTGCCACGGACGTCAGTTCCGAGTTCTATTGGGATGATGCTGTTTACTCAGGCTATTACACCAGCAGCGTAAATGCGCATCCCTATATCAACTTGCGGGATGGTACTTTGCGCAGGTTTACTCCAGGGAATGGATATTCCATCCCCAGTCTGACAGCAGGGGAATGCACCGATTTTTACTACGAGATTCTTATTAGCCGGGATTCAAACGCCTACAATCAAACCCGTGGATACCATATTACAGCCTGGTCCGATGAAGTGACCACCCCTGTCAGTACACCGACTCCTCGGGAAATGTATATCGAGCACCTGGTTTCACAATCTCGGAATTCAGTCACCCGCGTGGATATCGCAGATGATGTCGCTGGTTTACCTGGCACCTATTACACAATCTATAATGGCATACCTACTACCCAGGCCATTTCCTTACAGGTGGGCAGGGAATACTGGTTCAAATTGTATGGTACCACGGCTACCAATGGGTATGAACAGATTGAAACCTTTATTAACCTTCCCAATGTCATCTTTCAGGTGGAAAAGGTCGAGACAACCTATACGGCCGAATCTTCTTCAAACATGACACCTGTTGGGACGAATGATGAGGGTGATTACTATGACCGTCTGTATGGGGATGCCTGTCTCTGGGAGAATGACCCGGGCAGTGCAAATTACCTGGAGTGCTTGTCAACCGGCAAGGCTGGTGGGGATATCACGGTTTCTTACAAGATCAAGGTTCTTACCATTCCTTCAACCGATATCATTGATCTTAATTCTCTTATTTATGATTATTCTGGTTCAAGTTTCCACTACAATGCAGATTCCTCCAGTTCACCCCTCTACGTTCATATAGTTGACAACGATTCGGTCTTCTCCAAGGACTTCAAACCTGATACCATTTTACCGGGCAGTAACTCCACCCTCACCTTTACAATCACCAACCCGGGTGCCACAACACTGACCAATGTCCATTTCACAGACCCGCTGCCATCTACACCTGCCCAGGTGAGTGTCGCAAACCCTGCCAATGCAAGCACCCAGGGCTGTGGTTCACCCACCTTCGCACCCACCCCGGGAGCCACTTCGTTGACATTTTCAAACGGGACCATCCTTCCCTATGGTATCTGTTCACTTGAAGTTGATGTGACCGCCAGCAGGATCCCCACAGATCCGGATTATCTGGATGTTTATCACAACGTGTCCGGGCATCTCCTTTATGAAAAAGATGGCGATCCCAATTTCGACAGCGGTTTGGTTGCCATGGATGACCTGAAGGTTATCTTGCCATTCGATAAACCGGATACTTGCACCGTACCAACCCAACTGGCTCAATGGAATTTTGATAATGCCGGGGCACCTTCTGTTCCATCCTCCCTGAATCCGGTTGAAAATCCTTTTGTTTCCGGGAATCCCCTCCTGACAAACGCCAGCCTTACTGGGAACACCGGTTCATCAGGTTTGGACACTTCAAGATTCATCAGCTCACCCAACTCCTGGCAGGGAACCGGTGGCTGGCCGCTTGAAACTGACGCCATCCCAACCAGCGTAACAACACCGCATTTTGACTTCCAGGTCGATACCCGCAGTTATTCTTTTGCAAGGATCGCTTTCCAGATCTATATTGATGATTTTGGTGATTGGGCTGCCGCTAACAATACAGTTTATATCTTCACCTCTACCGATGGCGGCGCTACCTTTACACCTGCCGATCCTGCTTTTCAGGTTATCACCAAAGGTGCGTGGAATGATATTGGACCCTTTATCGCCCAGACAGGCACCACGGACAACACAGGTATCGCGAATACCATCTTCCGTTTCACTGTTCAGGGTGTTGGTCCTGGACCAACGATGCAGGATGCATCACATGTTCACCTTGATGATGTCACCATCACCGGTTGCGGAAACCAGGCATTCCCGGCTCTGGAAAAATCGTTCGCACCTGACCCGATCGCCGTTCAGGATGGGGTCAATACACCGGATGTTTCCACCCTCACCTTCACGGTGCATAATCCGAATACGATCTCAACACTGGAAGGTGTTGCTTTCTCGGACACATTGCCTTCTGGCATGAAAATAGCCACACCTGCCAACCTCACAGCACCTGCCTGTTCGATCGGATCGATTTCCGGTCAGACCATTTCAGCAGCAGCCGATACCACCACCATCAGTATGTCAGGTGCCAGCTTGACTCCTGGCGCAACCTGTACATTCTCGGTGGATGTTGTCGGTACCAGTCCAGGCAATAAAGAGAACACCAGCGAATACATCACGCATGAGTTTAATGGTGTCACCATCCTGCCGCCCAGTGACTACCCTGGGGCATCTGCGCATGATACCCTCACGATCTACCGTCCTCCCCTGCTTTCGAAAGGTTTTTCTCCTGAATATATCCTCAGCGGAGGAACCAGTACCCTGGTCTTTATCATTAGTAACCCGAATGCCATAAATACCCTTACTGGTATCTACTTCACCGATACCTATCCAGCCGGGGTGGTGAATACTGACCCCTTGACTATTACCGGCAACACTTGTGGAGTCACGCCGGTTGAGACTCCAGATGGGTCCAGCATTACCATAAGCGGTTTGGATCTGCCGGCAAATGCTGAATGCTCCTTTGGTGTGAACGTGACGGCTGTCACTACGCTGGAAAGTGAAGCTTTCGTTAACAATACGACCGTTTATTCCACAGGTACATCTGGAACGACTGGGGCTGTCGATCCCGATTTCCCGCTCACCGGAAACACAGCCAGCGATACACTCTTTGCTGAATCAGAGACCCCCGCCTTGGTCTTGAACAAGCAGATCAGCGTGGAATCGCCGGCTGGTTCGGGTAGTTACTCCACCTGGTTGAAATCAGTAACCGCTCCTGCGGGGGCTAATATCAAGTACCTCTTTACGGTTGAGAATGTCGGTAATGTCGATCTGACTTCCATCCGCATCACTGATCCGGATTTCCAGGCAAAGGTTGATGCCTGCACTTTCCCGCCGACCTTGTATGGCACACTAAGTGCTTCCGAACCCAGTTTTGCGACCTGCGAGATTAGTGGTATCACTGCAGGCACTGTGGCTGTTCCATTCGTCAACACGGCAACCGCTTATGGAACATATGACAGTTCAGAATACAGTTCCGAAATATCCTCGGCCGAATACAAGAACGGCACCACACCGACACCGGTCACCCTTTCCTATTTCCGGGCAACCCGAAAGGGAATGGATGTTAATTTCGAATGGTCAACCAGCACGGAAACAACTAATGCCGGTTTCAACCTGTATGTCGATGATGCCGGCAGCATGATCCTCATCAATTCATCCTTGGTCGCTTCCAATTCGATCAGTTCCCTGGACCAGCAGGATTATGCCTTCATTGCCCAGGTAGCCGGAAATTCATTCTTCATCGAGGATGTCTCTCTGGAAGGCGAAACGAAATTGCACGGCCCCTATCAGCTCGGCAGGAAATACGGCGATCAGGTCACTGCTAATAATATAGACTGGGCATCCATCCTTTCTGAGCATAATGGCAAAAGCGAAAAACGTCAGGACATGATTAAGAAACTGTTCAACATCCCTGATGTCCTCATTGAATTAGCCGATCGAGCAACATCGTTTCTGAATAATCGTGCTGGTTCCAATGGATCAGCGCCATCGCTTGTTGAAGCTTTTAGATCAATGGGTAGAGTATTCAATCGTGGGGAAAGGATTAAGAATGATCCGTCGTCCGAACCCGCTGCAGCTTCAACGAAAGGTTCCACAATCCAATCCACATCCAATGGTTCGATAACTTCTTTTCTCAAACTCTTGGTTCGAGGCGATAAGTTTAAGAACAGCCCAGCAAGAAAACCAACCTCAACACCTACGCCGGTACCCACAAATACGCCGCTGCCTACATCGACACCTGAACCGACGCCTGTTCCTGAACCAACACTGCCGCCTCCTACCTATGCCTTTCCCACTCCGGTTGACCAATCCAGCCTGTTGCTTGATAACACCGTTAATTTCAAGGTCAACCAGACCGGCATTCAGCATGTCACCTTTGAATCCCTCCAGGCAGCAGGGTTGGATCTGTCTGATGTACCCACATCCAGCATCACGATTATCAACCGGGATATGATGGTTCCGGTTTATATCTTCACACCCGCATCCGATGGCACATTTGCCCCTGCTGGCTATCTTGAGTTCTATGGGCAGGCATTGGACACACTTTATACCGACACCAACATCTACACTCTCCAGGTGAGCTCCGCACCCACCAGCCAGGTGACTGCCATGGATGCTTCTCCAGATCCTGGATCGAATTCTCCAGGTTCATTCCTCGATGTTCTCACGGTCAACAACCAGAAAGCCTATGCAGATTATGCCCCCGGCTCAGATCCCTGGTACGATACGTATATGTTGACTTACACAGCACCCAAAACATGGGACTTCCCCTTCCAGTTTGTTACTCTGGCAGATTCCTCGGCTCCTGCTGAACTGGATTTGGTTGTTTGGGGAGGTACATCCTGGTCTGCAGTAGCCCCGGATCATCACCTGCAGGTCAGCATCAATGGTGTTTTGCTTGCTGATCAAATGTTCGATGCCAGGGTGGAAAAAACCATTCATGTTTCCATCCCTGCTGGAACATTGCTCAAAGGCACCAACGATCTCCAGCTGACAATTCCCGGAGATACTGGTGTCAATTATGAAATTGTCCTCATGGATAGTTTCAAGATCACATACCAGCGTTCATTCGAAGCGTGGAATGGAAATCTAGCCTTCACATCCAATGGCGAGTCATTCAACATAACTGGTTTGCCTTCTGCAGATTTAAACATTTATCGTATTCATGATGGTGGCATGGCGCTCCTCAATAATCTCTCCATCCAACCGGTAGGCAGTGCTTTCACTGCCAGCTTAGCCGGAACAGGGGATGCAGACACCTACTTGTTGACTTCTCCTGCTGGATGGATAATTCCGCAGATTGAAGCCGTTGAACCGGTTGCAGGGTTGGACACACCTGCCGAATACCTGGTCATTTCGCATCCGGATTTCATCGATCTCCTCGCACCTTTGACAAGCGCACGCCTTGCACAGGGTCTATCAGTGAATGTGGTCGATGTGAATGACCTCTACACACGCTACAATTATGGGATCTTTGATCCCTCCGCCATCCAGCAATACATCAAGTATGCATACAACGACCTTGGAACGAAATACGTCCTGCTGGTCGGCGGTGATACCATCGATTACCGCAGCTACCTTGGCAGCAGCATCAGTTTCATCCCATCCCTCTACATTGAAACTGCACCGGAGACACGCTTCGTACCCTCGGATCCGCTTTTTGCGGACGTGAACAGCGACAACATCCCAGACCTGGCTATCGGCCGCTTCCCGGTGCGTA
>Ga0209641_10000899_pt1 | contig 27199 bp, 27 predicted proteins | sample RifCSP16_1_FD_184022 | JGI IMG/M metagenome (GOLD analysis project Ga0209641, IMG submission 184022) | Soil microbial communities from Rifle, Colorado - Rifle CSP2_sed 16_1 (SPAdes) (version 2) | ecosystem: Environmental > Terrestrial > Deep subsurface > Rock core/Sediment | place: Rifle... | reverse complement strand
GGCCCATCGCCTCAACACGGGCATCGAGCTGATCGAGCGCTACGGCTGCTACGGCTGCCACAAGATCAAGGGCTACGAGACGCGACGGAAGGTGGGACCGGACCTGAGCAAGATCGCCTCGAAGACGAGCGAGGAGTTCATCTTCCGCTGGATCAAGGAGCCCCGGGGCCTGCGGCCCACGCGCATGCCGCAGTTCTGGGACGTCCGGATCGACGAGACCCAGGAGCTCCTGCGGCGCAACAACGTCGAGGCCAACGCGGTGGTGGCGTACCTGATGGAGAAGTCGCAGAAGCAGAGCTATCCCAAGCCGCCGCCCGGTGACCTGGAGTCGGGACGGAAGCTGTTCGAGACGGTGGGCTGTCTCGCCTGCCACCGGGTGGGCGAGGACCTTCGTGGCATAGAGGGCCTCGCCAACGCGTCGTACAGGACCTACGGGCCGAACCTCGACGGCACCGGAAGCAAGGTCGACTCCGGCTGGCTATACGCCTGGCTGCGGGACCCCAAGGCGTACTGGCCGGAGACGAACATGCCGAGCCTGCGTCTCACCAAGCAGGAGGCTGCGGACATCACCGCCTACCTGATGAGCCTCAAGAACGAGGCCTTCATGGACCGCGATCGGCCCGAGATGGACGCAGCCTTGCGGGACGAGATCGCCCTGGAGTACCTCCGCGAGCGTCTCACGGTGAAGCAGGCCGAGGAGAGGCTCGCGGCCATGGATGACCGCGAGCGCACGCTGTACCTGGGCGAGCGGACCACCTTCCGGTCCGGCTGCTTCGGCTGTCACATGATCCCCGGCTTCGAGAAGACGATGCCGATCGGTACCGAGCTGTCCGAGCAGGGATCGAAGCTGGTCGACCGGCTGGAATTCGCCTACGAGCACGAGCGACTGCCCCACACGCTGCCGGCCTGGCTCCACCAGAAGTTCATGGAGCCGCGCATCTTCGATCGCGACAAGGAGATGCGCCCGTGGGACCGGCTGCGGATGCCCAAGTTCCACTTCAAGTCCGAAGAGGCGGAGGCGCTGGTCACCGCCGTTCTCTCCTTCACCAAGGAGAAGGTCCCGGCGACAGCCCAGCGGCAGCTGACGGCGGACGAGGGGTTCGTGGAGCGAGGCCGTCGGCTGGTCCGGGACTCCAACTGTCGGGGCTGCCACGTCATCGGAGACCGGGGCGGCACGATCCGGGCGGTGAAGGCGAGCCAGCTCGAGGCGCTCGCCAAGGAGAACGTCTTCGGCGAGTTCAACCCGGCCGCCGTTGCCGACGAGGCGGTGGCCCTGTCCCCGCCCCTGCTCTACAACGAGGAGTCCCGGATCGGCGAGGGGGCCCGCGTGCAGTCGCACTGGCTTCACGAGTTCCTGAGGGACCCCTCCCGCCGCGTGCGACCGTGGCTGGAGATCCGCATGCCGACCTTTGGGTTCACCGAGCTGCAGCTCAACACCCTCACCCACTACTTCGCATCCCTGGATCTCGTTCCTTACCCCTTCGAGCCAGAGGCCGACATCGACCCGAAGAGGGTCGCCATCGGCGCCGACCTGTTCGGGAAGTGGCAGTGCGCGAAATGCCACGCGGTGGCCGGGAAGCTCCCCAACCAGCCGCCGGCGAACATGGCTCCCGACCTCGCGACGGCCCGGGCTCGACTGCGCCCCGGATGGATCAGGAGCTGGCTCGAAGATCCCCAACGGATCCAGCCGGGGACACGGATGCCCCAGAACTTCCCGAAGCGCCCCGAGGACAACGCCTTCCCCGACATCCTCGGCGGGGAGCAGCAGGCGCAGATCGAGGCCGTGACGCAGTACCTGCTGACGCTGGGCCCCGGCGGGTCACCGTGACCGAAGCGCCTCCGACCACCGAGGGGGGTGAGGCGGGGTCCCCTCCTGAAGGACGCGGCGGGCCCTACCTGCTCCTCGACCTACTCGTCTTCCCGCTCGTCATCGTGGCGGTCGGCGTCGGGGTCTTCGTGCTCTTCGGGCTCATCACCACGGAAGGGAAGGGGCCAAGGGACTACCTCGACCTGATCCGCACGGGCGACTCGAACCGGCGCTGGCAAGCGGCCTACGAGCTGTCCAAGGTGATCCAGGAGAGCAACGACCCCGAGTTGTCGGATCCCAGGCTGGTCGGCCGAATGGTGTCGCTCTTCGAGGAGGCCGAGGGCGACGACCCGAGGGTGCGGCGCTTCCTCGCCCTCGCCCTGGGCCGCCTGGGCAACGCTCAGGCGGTGCCTGCTCTCCTCGAGTACCTGAGGGGCGTACGGCGCGGGGAGGGGACGGACTCGGAGACGCACATCTACGCGGTGTGGGCCCTCGGCGCGATTCGAGAGGACGCTGCGATCCCCGAGCTGGTGGTCCTGACCACCCATGAAGATCCCGGCCTGAGGAAGACGGCGGTGCACGCCCTGGGCGCCTTCCGCTCGGAGGAGGCGACCGCCGCCCTGGAGAGAGCGCTCGGCGACCCCACCCAGGACGTGCGCTGGAACGCGGCGGCGGCCCTGGCGCGCCACGGCCACCCCGCGGCGGTCCCGGTCCTCGAGCAGATGCTGGACCGCGAGCAGCTGGCCCGGAGCGAGGCGGTCACACCGGATCAGACGGAAGAGATCCTCCTGCAAGCCATCGCCGGGGCCGCGCTCCTCTCGGATGCGAGGCTTAAGGCACGGCTCACGGAGCTGGGCAACGACGACCCCAGCTTGAGAGTCCGGGCCGCGGCGCGCCGCAGCCTCGAGCAGCGGGGCCGCCGCGAATAGGCGGACACTCTCGCGCGGCTCGTCGCCATACCGTCACACCGCGTCGCCTTGACAGCGACTGGCTCCTCGGTAGAATGAAGCCATCAGTTCAGCCTCATCAGCTTGTCGGTGAATCGCATGGCGGATGCCAAGGACAACGCGGCTTCGGGCGGCACGTCGCAGCCCACGACACCCGCCCCTTCCGAGAAGGCGGGCCTCTTCTCCCGCCGCACCTTCATGCGGTGGTCGATCCCGACGGGTTGGACCGCTTTCACCGCCGCCTGCGTGTCCAGTCTGGTGGCCACCGGCCGCTTCATGTTTCCCAATGTGCTCTTCGAGGCCCCCCAGTCGTTCAAAGCCGGCCTGCCCGACGAGTACAACGTGGGTGAGGTCGACATCCGCTGGGCGGACGCGTTCGGCGTCTGGATCGTGCGAGAGCAAGCCGGGTTCTACGCCCTGATCTCGACCTGCACCCACCTGGGCTGCACCCCGAACTGGCTCGCTTCCGAGAACAAGTTCAAGTGCCCCTGCCACGGCAGCGGCTTCTACCGCACCGGTGTCAACTTCGAGGGACCGGCACCGCGCCCCCTTGAACGCGCCCTGATCGTCCTGGCGGACGACGGCCAGATCCTGGTGGACAAGTCGGTGAAGTTCCAGCAGGAGAAGGGTGATTGGGAGAAGCCGGGGTCGTTCCTCCAGCTTTGACCGGGGTGCGCCGGCCTCGAGGACCAGCGGCGTCACAGAGTTCGCCCGCGGGCCCGCCGATGCGGGAGCCGGGACTGGAGAGGGTTTGATGGCGACCACGACCCCCAAGACCTTCGTCAGCCGGACGCAGGAGTTCATCACCAGCACTCAGATCTGGAAGTCCGTCTTCCGCAACAAGCTGCCCGAAGACCGTCGCAGCCGCGCCCTCGTGGTCCTGACCAACGTGTTCCTGCATCTTCACCCGGTGAGGATCCACAAGAGCGGCATCCGCGTGAAGTTCACGTGGTGCATGGGCGGGCTCACGTTCTTCTTCTTCCTGGTCGAGGCCTTTACCGGCCTCCTGCTGATGTTCTACTACCGACCCACGGTTGCCTACGCGTACATGGACATCGTGGACCTCGCCGAGCAGGTCCCCCTCGGGATCATGCGAGAGCTGCACCGCTGGGCCGGTCACGCGATGGTGATCTCGGTCTGGCTGCACATGCTCCGGGTGTTCATGACCGGCTCGTACAAGCCGCCCCGTGAGTTCAACTGGAGCGTCGGGGTGATGCTGCTCGTGTTGACGCTGTTGCTCTCCTTCACCGGCTACCTCCTGCCCTGGGATCAGCTGGCGATCTGGGCCATCACGGTCGGCTCCAACATGGCCCGGGCCACGCCGTTGCTCGGACACGAGGGGCCCGGGTCGGCGCTTCTGGCCCTGGGCGACGTCCCGCTGATCCACTCCGGCTCCGACGCCCGTTTCGCCCTGTTGGGCGGTCGCTTCGTCGGTGAGGGAGCGCTGCTCCGGTTCTACGTGCTGCACTGCGTCGGGATCCCCCTCGTGGCCGCCGTCCTGATGGCGGTCCATTTCTGGCGGGTGCGGAAGGACGGCGGCATCTCGCGCCCGCTCTAGAGAAGCAGAGAAGCAACGGACCGTGGTCAACGCGCTCAAAGAGATCGTCAACTTCGTGACCGCGCCGCAGATCTTCATCACGCTGGCGGCCGTCGTCTTCTTCCTCACCCTGCGGTACCGCACCTTCTGGAAGCCTCGGGTGGCGCTCGCGGCCGGGGTGGCGGGGGCGAGCTTCCTCGTGGTGTCCCTCTTCGATCCCAACTTCGTCCTCATCGTCAAGAAGCCCGACAACATCCCGATCGTCGCCATGCTGTTTCTGGTGGGGTTCTTCGTGTGGCTCGCCATGTCGCAGGCCCTCGAGAACGACGACCGGATCGCCCGCGGTGAGCCGGTCGGGGAGGCCAGCGACGGGGAGACGGAGAAGACCTCGGTCTGGCCCAACCTCGTCTACACCGAGATGCTCTCGATGATCCTCGTGACGGTCGTCCTGATCGTCTGGGCGATCGCCTTCAAGGCGCCCATCGAGGAGCCGGCCAACCCCGCCCGGACGCCGAACCCCTCGAAGGCACCCTGGTACTTCCTCGGGCTCCAGGAGATGCTCGTCTACTTCGACCCGTGGCTGGCGGGTGTGGTCTTCCCCACCCTGATCATCGTCGGTCTCATGGCCATCCCCTACATCGACAAGAACCCGAAGGGGCACGGGTACTACAGCTTCAGAGAGCGCCGCGTCGAGATCACAATCTTCCTGTTCGGCTTCCTCATCCTCTGGATGCTTCTGCTGATCCTGGGGACGTTTCTCCGCGGGCCCAACTGGAACGTCTTCGGTCCCTACGAATACTGGGACATCCACAAGCTCGAGGCCCTGGTCAACGTCAACCTCTCGGAGTACTTCTGGATCCGGCTGCTGAACAGGAAGATGCCCTCCATGTTCGTCCGCGAGCTTCCGGGCATGCTGCTGGTGTTCCTCTACATCGGGGTGCTGCCGGTCCTCCTCGCCACCCGCGAGCGCCTGCTGGCGATCCCGGTGGGCCAGGGCCGGAGCGTGACGGTGATCCCGGGCCTCAGGAAGTACTACGAAAAGCTCGGGCCGGTGCGCTACAGCGTGTTCGTGCTGCTGCTCCTCTCCATGATGGCGCTGCCCATCAAGATGGTCCTGCGCTGGCTGTTCAACCTGAAGTACATCGTCGCCATGCCCGAGATCTTCTTCAACATCTGAAGGCCGGCTAGCGCCCCAGCAGGTGGCGCAAGGCGCCCTCGAGCTCGGGATGGCGGAAGACGTAGCCCGTCTGCTGGAGTCGCTCCGGGACGACGCGGGCGCTGGCGAGCAGCAACGCGTCGGCCATCTCGCCGAAGGCGAGCCGGGCCGCGAACACGGGCACGGGGAAAAGCGTCGGGCGGGCGAGCACGCGTCCGAGCGTGCGCGTGAACTCGGCGTTCGTGACGGGGTTCGGGGCCGCCACGTTCAGCGGACCGGACAGCCCGGCCGTCACGAGCGCGTGCTGGATCGCGCCGACGGCGTCGTCGAGCGCCACCCAGCTCCACCACTGCTTGCCCGAGCCGACCACTCCCCCTGCGCCGAGGCGGAAGGGCAGCAGCATCTTCGCCAGCGCTCCTCCCGCCGGGCTCAGCACGATCCCGAAGCGGAGGTTGACGACACGGACGCCCTGGTCGCGCGCGGGGGCGCAGGCCTCCTCCCACTCGCGCGAGACCTCACACAGGAAGCCGCGGCCGGGCGCGCTCGCTTCCGTCAGGCGTTCGTCGCCGCGGTCGCCGTAGAAGCCCATCGCCGACGCGCAGAGGAGAGCCTTGGGACGCGGATCGGCCCTGGCGACCGCCTGGGCCACGACGCGCGTCCCGCGCACGCGGCTGTCGCGGATGCGAGCCTTCCGCGCCGCCGACCAGCGGCCCGCGGCGATCGTCTCGCCCGCCAGGTGCACGACGGCGTCTTTCCCATTCACCGCTCCGGCGTCGACGTGGCCGGCGCCGGGGTCCCAGCGCCAGGCGCCCGCAGCGGTCGTGGAGCGCACGACGCGACCGACCTCGTGGCCTTGCGCAGTCAGGAACGGCACCAGCGCGGATCCGATCAGACCCGAGGATCCCGTGACCGAGATGCGCATGACTCCTCCTGCCCGCACCCCGCGTGGCACGATGGCGGGATCGCAGGCGCCCGCGGGGTGTGTGGTTCTCTTCTACTCCTTCACGGTGCCCGCGGTACACCGCAGTGTTCGCCCGCTCGCCCGGTAGATCTGGCTCGGCCATCTGTTGTGCCGGCCCGCGGACGCGATTAGGGTCTGGTGACCTGCGCGACCTTCAAAGCCTCCGGCTGTGAAGCGCCTCCGCGCTCACGAGGATCTCGCCGGCTTCGACACGAACCCCGTGCCGTTCGACGCGGATCTCCGGGTCCGCCACGTTTCCGCCGGTCGTGACTTCGTACTGCCACCCGTGCCACGGGCAGGTGACCACGGTGCCGGACAGTTCGCCCTCGCCCAGGGGCCCCCCACGGTGCCGGCAGGTGTTCTGGATCGCATGGTAGGTGCCGTCGACGTTGAACACCGCGACGAGCGTCCCCCCGACGTCCACGGTCTTGCCGGTCCCGGGCGGGATGTCGTCCGCGCGCGCAACCCTCACGAAGTCGCCCATGGCTCCTCGTTGCCGACGTTGCGCCTGGCTCCCGGCCTGCGCTGCCTGCCGGTCGTACCGGCGCGCCCGGACGCCGCCGGAACCACCCTGTACACGCAGCGGCGCCCACCCGCCAGCAGGTGCTCCGTGCGGCTTACGACCGCCGCGGGGCCGAGGACGGTGCAAAACGTGTCCATCTCCGCCTGGCAGAGCCCGGGGCACGCCTTGGCGGCGGCGCAGATCGCGCAATGGTTCTCGATCAGCACGTGGGAGCCGTCCTGGAGCCGCCGCAGCTCCGTCATGTACCCCTCTTCGTTGCGGATCTCCGCGAGGGCTGCGAGGCGCCGCGAGAGCGGGGCGCGGGCCGGGATCTTCCTGGAGTAGGCCTGCGCCTGCTGCCACGACAAGGCGGCAAGGACCTTCCGCAGACCTGCCTCGCCGAGGGCTGTCCGCGTGGCCTCGAGGAGGCCGAGCGTGAGGTCCGCGTGGCTGTCGGGGAAGAGCGCGTCCGCGTCCGGAGTCAGCCGCCAGAGCTTCGCCGGCCGGCCGCGGGAACGGCGTCGCTCCTCCCGAGGAGAGACGAGGCCGTCCCCTTCGAGCGCATAGAGGTGGAGGCGGACGGCCATCGGCGTCCGTTTGAGGCGAGGGGCGAGGGAACGGGCATCGGCGGGCCCTCCCCGCTTCAGGAGGTCCAGGATCATCCGGCGAGTGGAGACGTCGGGTGTGGCGTTGCGGCTGCGGGCGGACATGGCGGCCGGCCGGCGCACGCACAAAGTAAAGCACGTGCTTGACAAATGTCAAGAGGGGTGCGACTTTCAGAAAGGCAATGCTTTCGGAAAGATTTGTGGCGCCGCCGCCGGAGCCAGGCACCCCGGCCCCGGTTCCGCACGCGGGGCTGGCGTCGTCGATGGTCGGCGCCGCCCCCGAGAGAGGCGGGGACCCGGTCCGATCTTCGGGAGACCTCTTCCGGGCGATGGGATGGCTCCTGGTCGGGAGCCGACCCGGCATGTCGCGGGAGGCCCTGGCGCACGAGCTACAGCACCGGCTCGCGACCCGCGGAGTCCGCTACCACGTCCGCACGTTGAAGCGCCAGTTGAGCGGGGCGGTGCGGACCGTGTGGCCTGCGGTCGAATCGGCCATGGCCGAGATCGTCGCCGGGCAGCTCGGGCTCCGGAGCCTTCGCGAGGTGCGCGACGCCTTGGCCGCCGCCGGAGTCGGACCCTTCGAGTCGCGCCCCGTCCAGGTCCCTGTCCAGGAGGTCGTCGGTCTGACCTCCCTCTGGCTGTACTTGAACCCCCAGCGCTCCAGACGCTTCCTGGCGGCCCGCCTCCAGGCGAGGCTCCGCGAGGTGGGAGTGGCCTTAACGCTCGACTCGCTGCAGGCGATTCTGGCTGGCACGAAGGCCAGGACGCAGCGGGCCGTCTACGACGAGCTGGTTGAGCTTCTGGGCGAGTCCGGGGTCGGTTCGGAGGGCGAAGCGCTCGCCCTCGCCCGCGTGCGCTCGGCCGATATCGCCCTCGCCGCCCGCGGGCGGGACTTCGTCCCCGCTGCACGTCTCCACGGGCTCTGCCAGCTCTGGCGGGCGCAGCACAGAGAGCCCTCTTTCCGGCGGCTGTGTCTGCGCCTCCAGCGGCGGCTCGCCGAGCGGGGCCTTCGCCAAAGCCTGCCCCACCTGCAGGCCATCGCGAGTGGCCGGCTGCGAGCCGTGAGGCGCAGCGTCGCCCGTGTCCTCGAGCAAATCCTCCGCGGGGAGCTCGACGCCTGCGGGGACCGCCGGCGCGTAGAACGGCCGGCGTCGGTGAGCGATTTCAAATGGGTCGACGCCGGCCTGGTGCGGGGGCTGGCTGAGGAGTGGCAGACACGCCATCCAGGGGCCACCCGCCGGCAGCTCGCCCTTCGCCTGGCTCAGGCCGTTCGCGCGATGGGCTATTCGATGGGTCACAACTCGATCCAGCCGCTGCTCGGGGGCTGGAAGAAGAGGGCCCGGGGATTCGTCCACCGGGCGATGCTGGCCGAGCTGGCGCGTGAGGCTCGGTCGGCCCCCGCCAAGTGCCGGACACGCTCGTGCGTCCTCCCGGCCGCCCGCGACGGCCTCTGCCGGCAGTGCTGGCTGGCCGCCTCCGACACGGCGCCCTTCGCGCGGAGATCGAGCGGGGCGCTTCTCGCCTGATGGCTCCGGGTGGCGCGGGTTGCGGGTTGCGGACGGACGCGACGCTCGCCACCTAAGGGCGGGCGCTGCGGCGCGGGGGGTGGTGCGGACGAGCGGCTACACCCGTGCTATTATCCAAAAAACAAGCACCGGGCTCGCCGCGAGGGGTGTCGTGCGTGCGGGCGCCCGGGACTGAGCGGAGGCGCGGAGAATGGCCGAGCACAAGTTCCTCCCCAAGCCCCCGAAGCGACTGGCCATCGTGGACCAGAACAGCTGCTCGGGCTGCGCCGGCTCACCGGCCTGCGTGACCTACTGCGAGACGGTGACGGTCAGGGAGAAGGTGGTCGATGCCATCCGTACCGTGGACTGGCCCGGCAGCCCGTTCGAGCTGGCGGTCGTGGAGTACGACAAGTGCATCGGCTGCGGGATTTGCGTCGCGGCCTGTCCCTGGGACGCCATCACGATGTACAGCTACGAAGAGGGGCTGAAAGTCGCACCCGAGGTGACGCTCGTCTACCACGAGGAGCCGGAGGAGGAGGCGCCCGCGGTCGCGCCGTCAGTCACCGAGGAAGGGAGCCTCGGCTCCTGACCCCGCGGCCGGCCTGGAGGCGCCGGCTGTATTCGAGCTCCAGCTGCTCCGCCGTGTGCAGGTCGAAGGGGGGGGCCGTGCGCCGGTAGGAGCCACGGAACTCCGCCTGACAGCGGTAGCAGACCGTGACGTCCTTCAGGAGCTGGTAGATCGCGAAGTCGACGAGCGCGAAGGCGCCCAGAACCCCGTACGCCGCGAGGACCTGGCCGGACCAAAAGAAGCCAGCGCTGACCAGGCCGACGATGACCACCGCGGTCAGGCCCAGGTTGCGGTTCAGGTCCTTGCGGACGTAGAGATCCCGGCCTTCGCAGACGGGACACGCATCGACCTCTCGGTCCTCCCTCACCGACCCGGTCAGGGCGAGGGGGATGGTCTGCCCGCACCTCCTGCAGGCGGTCTTCGAGAGTGTTTGGGCGGCGCCGACCTGCTGCGTGCCTCCGCACGCTGGACACCTTACCCTGACCTTCATGGGGGCTATCACCCAGCCCGATCACGCCGCGGGTTCGAGAGCGTTCGGCACCTGCTCTAGAATGCCAGGGCCGTGGCCAGCAGCAGGTACTTGGCCACGAGCTCCCCGACGATCACCATGAAGAAGTCCACGTACAGGATCCCGGTTGCGGATTGCGTCGAGCGAATCTTCGCCGTCTCCCACGTCATGTAGGCGAGCACGGCCGGCCCGATCAACCCGAAGAGGACCCGCTGCCAGAAGAAGATCCCGTCGATCGAGAAGACGTAGGAGCCGAAGCTCGGCGCCAGGAGGGGGTCCCAGGTGGCGGCCGCCGCCCACGCCACCGCGCCGACGACCAGGCCGCGCGCCAGGGTGGATCCCAGATGGAATCTCACGATCGACTGCAGGAACGACACGTCCATCGACGGCAGCACCAGGTACCAGTGGCCCAGGAGCATGGCCGTGAAGCTGCTGCCCAGGAGCGCCGCCGAGGTCAGGAAGCTGGCGATCGTGAGCGCGAGCGGAACGGTCGACTGTGCGGAAACGGCCTGGGCCACCAGGGTCACGAGACCGCTCGCGGCCGAAAACCACAACAGCGGCCGCCGCCAGGGGTTCCGGCGGGCGACGACGAGCGACAGGGCGGCCAGCGCCACGAGGAAGCTAGCTGAGGCGACGCCCTGGGCATCCTCGGAAAACGTGATGGCTGAGGGGTGGAACGCGATCCCCAGGACCATCAGGATGAACGCCAGCGCGGACGTGAAGCGGAAGAACCGCACGCCGGCCGCGCTGGAGATCTGGAGCAACGTGAAGACGATGCCGATGCCCAAGTGGCACAGGAACAGGAACAGGACGGGTGTGAGAGACATGTCTGAAGGTCGAGAAAGACCCGCCATTCTACACTGCCTCATTCCAGAGGTCTCGTATGACCGTTGGAATATGGCAGCGCCGCAGCGGCGCCGTCGGCGGCCCTGCTATCTCAGCCAGCCCGGAGGGATCCCCTGCCGATGGGCCGACTCCTCGAGGCTCTCCCACGCCCTTCTCGCGTGATCGAGCTCCCTCTGCGCGGCCAGGACCCTGGCCCGTGCCTTCTTGGGTCAGCCCCCGGTCAAGGCGAGAACGCCCGGTCCGCAGACGACGTCGTGCGTTCTCTGGGCCGCGTCCAGGCGGGTGCGGGCGCTCGTCGCCTGCTGCCGCCAGTAGCGCTCCTGCTCCTGGCGCCGGGCGGCCTCCCGGTCCAGCTCCTTCCGGACACGTGTCGCGTCTTCCGTCGTCGGACCCGTGGAAGGGGCTTCCTCTTCCGCTTCACGTGAAGCCTCGGCGGGGGTGGCTGGCGATTCTGGCTCGTCCGGCAAGGGCGAGAGGTCAGCCTGGCTGTAACTGGGGGCCTTGACCCCGGTCGCCCGTTTCCGCTCCCGGTTCTGCTCCTCCCTGCGCGCCGCGTCGCCTAGAGATTGGGGGAAGGCGAGGACGGGAAGAACGCACACCGCAGCGGCCAGCACCGGGACTCGCACACGACGCTCCCGTCCGAAGGCTACCCCTCTCCCTGCCCGTAGGGTGTGAGCGGGATCACGTCAGTGGCAGCCGCAGCCGGTACCGCAGCCCGTCGCCTCCGCGCGTTTGGACCCCTCGCGCAAGGCCCTGTTCCGCCCGTCCTGCATGTCGCCACGCGACCTGAGCCGGCTCCTGGCCGTGGCGCCGCAGTTGACCCGCTCCGGAGGACCGGGGAAGCTTGGAGTCTCGATGAGCGAGGCGGGGAGGAGGCGCATCCGCACCTACCACGAGGTGGACGGCGGCGACCGCTCCGACCTCCTCGCGCAGGTCACCGCGCAGCGCGACTGGGTCGCGGCGCGCCTCGCCTCGGTCCGTCACGTGGTGGCCGTGATGAGCGGAAAGGACGGCGTGGGAAAGAGCGTCGTGACCACCGGGCTGGCGGCGGCGCTCGCGCGTGGGGGCCGTCGCGTCGGTGTGCTGGACGGCGATCTCCACGGTCCGACCGCGGGGCGCATGCTGGGCGCCCCCACCGGCCGCCTCGAGGTGGGCGAGGATGGCGTCGAGCCCGCGGTCGCCTCGAGCGGCGTGCGGGTGATGTCCAGCGACCCGCCGGGCCTGAGCGCCGGCGAAGGGCACCGACGCCCAGGATCCCAAGAGGCGGGTCAACAACAGGGTTCCGACGGCGGCGCTCGACCACTCCGGCGGGTCTCCAGCCAGGCCCGTGCCCGCGCCGGCAGGGCGTCGCGGTTGCCGGGCGTCACCCACCACAGCTCGGTGCCGGCGTTCGCCTTCGCACGCTCGATCAGGCCTCCCCCGCGCGCCGCGATCGTCGCCACCAGCAGGCAGCCCGAGTCAAGGAGCGCCTCGATCGCGCCCACGAACCGGGGCGAGAGGCACTCCATCTTCCCGATCTCGTCCACGATCCATGCCTCCGTGGCGGCGTCGCGCGCGAGGGCGGCGTTGACAACGGTATCGAGCGCGTCCACGTCGACGCCATAGCACCCCAGCCGATATCGCGAGCGCAGGTCGACGCGCGCCAGCACGGCGCCGCGGCCGTCCAGTGTGTCGAGGCGGAAGCCCCTTCGCTTGCCCGCCTCGCGGATCTCCTCGGTCGTGAAGCCACGCAGGGTCCAGCCGGCGAGCGAGCCGACCAGGCGGCGCACCACGGTCGTCTTGCCGATTCCCGGCGGGCCCGTCAGCAGCAGCGCGCGGCTCTCTCTCGACGCGGGGCTCACGGCGTCCTACATTGTGCCGGGAACGATCGCGGATGCCACGGCCCCCCGTAGTCGCCATCGCACCGATCGAAGAGATCGAGGTGGACGTGACCGCGCTCGTCGCGCCCGCGGTGGCCGAGGCCTTCGGCGTGAGGTCGTCGATGCCCGCGCGCTCGCGCTGCCGGCCACGGCCCAGGATCGCGCGCGGCCAGTACCTCTCGACCGCCTTCCTCGACGTCCTCGCACGCGCAAGGCGTCCGGACTGGGAGCGCCTGCTCGGCGTCACGGGCGTCGATCTGTACGTACCGCGTCCCAACTTCGTCTTCGGCGAGGCGGATGCGCGAGGCGGCGTGGCGGCCTTCTCGGTCCACCGCCTGCGCGGGGGCGACGCCGCCCTGTTCGCGCGCTGGTCCGCGACCGAGGCTGTTCACGAGCTCGGCCACACCTACGGCCTCGGCCACCGCCGACGCCGCGATTGCGCCATGTGGATCTCGAACATGCTCTGGGAGACGGATCGCAAGGGAACCGCGCTCTGCCCCGAGCACGCGGCGCAGATCCGACGCGTGCGCGGCCGCTAGCGGCGATGCGTCTATCCTGAGCCGGCACCCCGGCTTCGCCAGTGCTAGAGTAGCCGGCCGTGGCCCGCGCCGGCGGCGCACTGATCGCACTCTTCGCGCTCGTGCTCCACGTCGCGACCAGCTCCGGGTATGGGTACTTCCGGGACGAGTTCTACTACCTCGCCTGCGCCGACCACCTGGCCGCCGGTTACGTCGATCACCCGCCGCTGTCGGTCTACGCCCTATGGGTCGTCCGCCACAGCCTCGGCGACTCGCTCCTGGCCCTGCGCCTCGTGCCGGCGGTGCTGGGCGCGGCGACGGTGGCGCTCGTCGGGGCGATGGCCCGGGCGCTGGGCGGCGGACCCTGGGCGGTTGCACTGTCTTTGACCGGCGCGCTCGTCGCTCCCGAGTACCTGGCCATAACAACTACCGGCACTGGGGCCCGCGCGGCTGGGACGGGCGGGGCGCGACCGTGGTCGTCGGCACCTGGACGAGGATTGATCGCGGCCGGGGCGAGGCGCTCGCGCCCCGAAAGAACCGGCCCGCGCCTCGAGTCGTCACGGGGATGACCCGAGCACCGTGAGCTCCACAATCGTCCACGGTACCGGGGATCTTGCGGTCTGGGTGAGACGAAGGCAGCGACCGTAAGCGTCGGCGGTCGGAGTCTCGATCGAGAGCTCCCGACGTTGGGCGAGGGCGGCCGCCAGCGCCTGCGCCGCGGTCTCGCCTCGCCACACCGTCTGCCAGTGCTCGCCATCGAGGGAGGTTTCGACCACGAGGTGGCGCGGGTAGTTGAGAAAGCCGGCGCCCAGCGACATCACGACACCGCTCATCCGCTGCGGGGTCGTGAGTTCGAGGACGACGTTGTCCCCTGGCTTCTGCCTCCGGCCGGCCGTCCAGGAGGTCTGCCTATCGCCGTCGACGAGATGCCCGGCCGTCGATGCGTTGCGGCTTGTGGTCACTCTCCGGATCGGGAGCGGCTTCCCGGGGAGAGCACGAGGGGGCGAACCCACGGTGGGCAGCAGGTAGAGCTTTCGTTGGCCATCTCGTCCGAGGAGGCGGGCGCCCGTAACGCCGGCAGTACGGCGGTCCCACCCCCGTTCCGCCTCGCGGCTGGCGTCGATCGCGACGACGAGAGGACTCTCTGTCCTCAACGCGGCGAGTGCGCCCGCCTCCCCCTCGTCCAGGGTCGTGCGAAGGACCTCGTAGTGCGGGGGGAAATACCCGCTGTAGCCGTTGACGAGCGAGTGGCGGTGGTGCGTCGAGCGGTACATCGCGGCGACGTCTTCGTAGAGGCCGAGTGGCAGCTCGAGCACGGTCGCACCCGCGAGGTCGCTGGATTCGAGGCGTGCAATCCGCTCCGGCGGGGCGAACAGTGGGAGCGGCAGGATCCATCCGTCCCACATGATTCCGGCGGCAACCAGCGCGACCAGAAGGCGACGTCGGCGTCCGTCGCCGGCGAGCAGGCGCTCGAGGGCGAGGACCGCGGCCAGGCAGAGGCACAGCGTGGCGACCATCGCGAAACGCGAGGGCTGGCGCAACGAGCTCATCCCGGGCAGACCCATCAGCCACCAGTAGGGGGGCTTGTCCCAGATCAGCATGCCCCGAAAGCGCGGCGTCGGGCCTAAGGCGAGCACCCACATGGCGATCGCCGCCGCGAGGTAGAAGACGAAAGCCGAACGTCGTCGGAACCCACGGACGAAATGGTCGGAGGTCGCCACGGTCGCCGCCAACAAGACGAAGGCCAGGCCCAGAGGCTTGTGGAGGGCCTTTACCGACATGGAGAGACCACCGAGCCGCAGCTGCCACGGGCCGAAAACCGCGGCCGAGAGCGCCGCGGTCGCGACGAACGCCGCCCCCAAGGCGAGGGCCAGTCGAAGCCGGCGCCTCATTGTCCCCGGGGGCGTCTCCGCTCGGGTCCGCAACGAAGTCATGACCGCAAAAGCGAGGACGAGGGGCAGCGTGAGCCCGGGAAAGAGCGCGATCCGGGGGAGGCGGACCGCCAGACCCTGCCAGTGGGCGGTCAAGGCCGAAGCCTGGAGCAGCGAAACGACGTCGGGGCTGAACTCCTCGGCTTGGGCCGGCGTCCGCGCGAAGCCGTAGTGTGCGTGCCAGAGGGCGTACCCTCGCACGATCGGTGCGAGGGGCAGAGCCGCGAGCGCCCAAACGACCAGGACGCGCGCGACGTGCCCGAGGTCGCGGGCGAACCAGGCGAGCCAGAGGACCACGAGCACCGAGAAGTAAAGAAGGTAGTAGCCGTTACACAGGCTCTGCATCAGCCAGGAGACGGCGAAGAGGGCAAGCCAGGCTGGCCGCCGGCTGCGCAGGTAGCCGTGGAGGCCCAGCAGCGCCAGCGGCATGTAGTACGAGGACAGCGTCTGGAGGTGCGCGAGCTGGCCCATACGGTAGGGCGCGAAGCCGTAGGCGAGGCCGCCGATCAGCGCGAGGTCGTGGCGTCGGGTCAGGAAGAGGCACAGCAGGTGCATCGCCATCGCGCAGAGCGGGAAGGACAGCAGCAGAGCGACGTTGTAGGCGAGGAGCGGCCCCCCTCCCAGCCACTGCACGGGGCTCGTGATGGGGAGGAGACCCAGCAGGTGCTCGGAGAAGCTGAGCGTGCCCCGGGCGGGGTAGAAGAAAGGACCGTTCCACCACTCACCGCCGAGGGGTAGATGCTGGGCGTTCCACCACATGATCCAGGTGTTGAGGAGGGGATCGCCCAGATCGTGCGGGACGTCCGAGCCCAGGCGCATCACCAGCGGGAACGTCAGGGCGATGGCGAGGAGCAGGTAGAGAGCGAAAGCCAGGCACAGCCAGGCGACCTGCCTCAACCACCGGGAGCCGGATCGTCCCGGAAGGGACGCCACCTCAGCCCCGGAACTGCGGGCTCATGCTCCATCTCGCACGAGCAATCATCGCGTCGGCAACAACACTAACACACGGGAAACGCGGCCCGCACACCCACACGCGCGCCGGGAAATGACAGCGCGAGGGGAGGGCGCCTCAGCGTGCCGCCGGATAATATTGGCTCACCAAGGAGGTCGCCGTGAGCGGAATGTCGCTTCTCTTTCGGGCTGCGATCCTCTGGCTATCCGCGGTCCCCGCCGCCGAGGCCCAGGCTCCGGCGATCCCGGGGGCCACGTCGCCGGTGGCCTTCCCCGGGCAGTACGCCCCCACGCCGGCCGACCGGACTAGACAGAGCCGGTCAGCCCGCCGATGAGCCGCTGGAGCCGGGCGCGCTGTGGACCGACGTGCGTCCACTCCAACCCGTAGCGGAGGGGGAGGCCCCCGCTTTCGCTCATCCACACGATACGACCGGTGGCGGGAACGGGCTGGGCCTCTCCGGTGAAGCTCAGGTGCATCAGTACCGTCTCGCCCCGGAGGGTGGGACCGTCGTGCGTGGCGACGCACGCCCCGTACTCGGAAATGTCGGCGATGACCCCGGCAATGACCCCTTGCTCGAACTCCAGGGCCACCCGGACCGTCTCCCGCGGCACAAACCGCCCCGCGCGGCGCCTTTCCCGCTCTGGCGCCTCGACCATCGACACCCTCATGAGCGGCCAATGCCACCGCTGGCCGCTGGTGAGGCGTTTGCACAGTCCATGCCCGTGGCCCGGGCCTCGACGTCTCAAGGGATTGGCGCGTCCCCGCGGCCCCTTCCGGAGGCTCACGTGCTACCGGAGGTAGCACCAGGGGCGCTGGAGGCTGCGGGCTCGGAAGCGTGCGATGCGCCCGGCCGAAGCGGGTCAGCCGCGAGATAGAATCGCCGGGCCAAGGAGGCCACCGTGCCCACCATCCCGCCTCTCGTCCGGGCCTTGGTCCTTGGGCTGTCGGCGGTCCCCGCCGCCGAGGCCCAGGCTCCGGCGATCCCGGGGGCCACGTCGCCGGTGGCCTTCCCCGGGCAGTACGCCCCCACGCCGGCCGAGTGGAAGTACCCGGTGTGGCCGACGGGCTGCGCCCGGTTCGAGGGCGATAAGCGGGTCGCCTGTCTGGAGTTCGTGTCGTTCGACTTTGGCCGACTCTCACGCTTCGACGACGGCCTGCACCCGAACGCCGCCGGCTGCGCGGTGATGGCCCCCCTCGCGGAGGAGGCGATCGCGCAGGCCCTCGGAGCCGGGCGCTGATGCGCCGCCGAAACTTCGGCCGTCTGGGCTGGCCTGTCTCCGAGGTCGGGTACGGCATGTGGGGGATGGGAGGGTGGACCGGGTCGGACGACGGGCGGTCCAGGGCCGCGCTCGACCGGGCGGTGGAGCTGGGCTGCAACTTCTTCGACACCGCCTACGCCTACGGCGAAGGACGCAGCGAGCGCCTGCTCGCCGAGGCGCGGCGGCGGCACCCGGGCGTGCGTCTCTACGTTGCGACCAAGGTCCCGCCCAAGGACCGCCACTGGCCGGGACTCGCGACGACGCCCGCCCGCGACGTCTTTCCCTACGACCACGTCGTGGAGATGACCCACAAGAGCCTCGTGAACCTGGGGGTGGAGCGGATCGACCTCCAGCAGCTCCACGTGTGGAGCGACGCCTGGGTCGAGGACGACGGCTGGCGGCGCGCCGTCGAGGACCTGAAGCGAAAGGGGCTCATCGAGGGCTTCGGCATCAGCGTGAACCGATGGGAGCCCGCCAACGTGCTCAGGGCGTTCGAGACCGATCTCGTGGACAGCGTCCAGGTCGTCTACAACATCTTCGACCAGGCGCCCGAGGAGGAGCTCTTCCCGGCCTGCCAGCGGCGGAGGGTGGCGGTGATCGCGCGCGTGCCGTTCGACGAGGGCAGCCTCACCGACACCCTGACCGTGGACACGCGTTGGCCGGACAAGGACTGGCGCAGCCTCTACTTCACGCCCGAGCGCCTACGGGAGACCCTCGACCGGGTGGAGCGGCTGCGGCCCCTCGTTCCGACGGGTGACACGCTGCCCGACCTTTCGCTGCGCTTCATCCTCCACCATCCCGTGGTGTCCACAACCATCCCCGGCATGCGCCGTGTCCGCAACGTGGAGGCGAACCTCGCCGCCAGCGACCGCCCTCCGCTGCCACCGGAGCTCGTGGCCGCCCTGAGGAACCACCGCTGGGAACGCACCTGGCGCGTGCCCTGAGCTCGGCATGAACACAGCCCTGCCGCTGTTAGCGATCACCACGCACCTCACCGGCATCGACTGGGCTGTCATCGCCCTCTACTTCTGCATCCTGGGCGGCGTTGCCTGGTGGGTCGTCCGCCACCGCCAGGACACCGCCGCCGACTACTTCCTCGCCGGCCGCAACCTCGGCTGGTGGGTGATCGGCGCATCGATCTTCGCCTCCAACATCGGCTCCGAGCACATCGTGGGCCTCGCCGGGTCCGGCACGACCGACGGCGTCGCCATGGCGCACTACGAGCTGCACGCCTGGTGCCTCCTCGTCCTCGCCTGGGTCTTCGTGCCCTTCTACTCCCGCTCGCTCGTCTTCACGATGCCCGAGTTCCTCGAGCGCCGCTTCAGCGCGAAGTCCCGGTACGTGCTCTCGATCGTGTCGATCATCACGTTCATCGTCTCGAAGATCGCGGTGGGCATCTTCGCGGGCGGCGTCGTGTTTGGGACGCTGCTCCCGGAGCTCCGGCTCGACATCGGAGCCATACACCTCGACGCTTTCTGGATCGGGTCCGTCCTCGTGATCGTCCTCACCGGCCTCTACACGGCACTCGGCGGCATGCGTGCCGTGGCCTACAACGACGCGGTGCAGGTGGTCATTCTGATCACCGGCTCCGCCCTGCTGACCGGTTACGGCCTCGTCCAGCTCGGCGGCTGGGACGAGCTGCGGCGGATCTGCGGCTCGGACATGTTCAACCTCTGGAAGCCGCTCATCCCCGCCGGAGTCCAGGGAACCTGGGCACCCGTGATCGAGAGGGATGGCGCCGGCCAGCTCGTCCGCCAGGCCTGGTACTTCAACGGGCACTACCCGTGGCTGGGCATGCTGTTCTGCGCCCCGATCATCGGACTGTGGTACTGGTGCACCGACCAGTACATCGTCCAGCGCGCGCTGGGCGCACCCAACGAGACGATTGCGCGACGCGGCAGCATCTTCGCCTCGTTCCTCAAGCTCTTTCCCCCGTACCTGTTCATCATCCCCGGGCTGATCTGCTACGCCCTCGCGCGTAGCGGCAAGGTCCCGGAGCTCGGGGTGATGATCGGCCCTGACGGCAAGGCCATCGCGTCGGTCGCCCAGGGCGCCTTCCCGATGATGGTCCAGTACCTGCTGCCTCCAGGGCTGCGGGGCATCGTGGTGGCGGGCCTGCTCTCCGCGCTCATGGGCTCGCTGGCCGGCGTCTTCAACGCCTGCTCGACGCTCTTCACGGTGGACCTTTACGAGAAATGGCGGCCGGGCGCCTCGCAGCACCAGATCGTGCGCACGGGGCGGATCGCGACCGCGATCATGGTCCTGATCGCCCTCGCCTGGATCCCGGTGATCAAGAACGCCCATGGGCTCTACAACTACCTTCAGGCCATCCAGGGCTACCTCGCGCCCCCGATCTTCGTGGTGTTCTTCCTGGGCGTCTTCTGGAAGCGGATGAACGCGCAGGGCGCCCTGTGGGCCATGATCGTCGGCTTCGCGATGGGCATCTTCCGGATGCTCGTGGACACGCCGGTCACGCTCGCCCTCGCCGGTTTCGAGAACGGCTACGCGTACGGCTCCTTCCTCTGGGTCTGCAACAACATCTACTTCCAGTACTTCAGCGTTCTGATCACGATTGTCTCCGTGCTCGTCATGATCGGGACGAGCCTCGCGACCCGGGAGCCGGACTACACCAGGATCCGCAGCCTCACGTTCGGCACCGCCACGGAGGAGGACAGGCGGAAGACCCGCGCGGGCTGGGACGGGCACGACGTCGCCACCTCGGCCTTCATCCTGGTCTGCATCCTCGGCGCGTACCTCTACTTCCGCGGCTAGGAAGCCCCCTACACCCCGGGAAAGCAGAGGCAGGCCGACCTCAGCTGGATGTCGGCCTTCCGCCACACCGTGTCGAACCGCGCGAAGACCGCGGCTGCCTCCTCGTTCTTCTTTTGTGGCTGAAGCGAGCGGGCCAGGCCGTAGAGCGCCCAGCCGTCGTCGGGGAGCTTCGCAAGGTCCTCCCCGAACACCGCCTCCGCCTCCCCGAACCGGCCCGACTGCATGAGCGCCGCGCCGAGGGCGTGGCGCACGGGCTGGATCCAGTCGGGCGGCTCGTCGTAGCGCAGCCGATCCTCCCGCGCCACCGCTTCGCGCAGCGCGGCGAGCCCCTCCTCGGTCTTTCCGGCGCGATAGAGGATCTCGCCCCGCATCAGAAGCTCGGCCACGTCGAGGATGTCCGAAGCCGTGTTGTTGCCGAAGAAAGCCTCCTTCGGCACGCGGGTCCGGGCCTCGAGGAAGGCAGCCTGCTCCTTCTCCGCCTCCGCCACCTTGTCCCGCGCGGCGAGGGCGACGGCGCGCGCGTAGCGCTGGAGGGCGTGGGAGATGGGCACGTACTCGGGAAACGCGGGCTCGGCCAGGATATCGTCCCACTTCCCGAACCGCATGAGGACCTCGAGGGGCATGGCCATGAACCCGTCGACGAAGGGGTTCTCCTTGAAGAAGTCCGGGGGGATTCCACCGACCATCTCCCGGATGGTCTTGATGGCCAGATGGCTTTGGCCCGTCATCATCGCTGCATAGGTCAGCATGTGGTGGTTGTGCGCCATGTAGAGGCGGTAGAAGCCCTGCCGGGGCGAGAGCTCCCGGTATCGCCGGTCGGCCTCGATCGCCTTCGCGTTGGCCGTGATCGCCTCGAACCAACGGCCGCGGCGCACGTCGATGTGCGACGGCATGTGGACGAGGTGCCCCAGACCGGGCTGGAGATCGCGCAGGCTATCGGCGGCGCGGTCGGCCTTGCCCGGGCTCGTCGAGGCCTCGACCGCGTGGATGTACAGATGGTTGGCCAGCGGGTGCCGCGGGTCGAGCGCCAGCACGGCTTCGAGGGTCGAAAGGACCTCCTCCGTGCCCGGCTGCGGCTCGCCGTCGGCCATCCACAGGTCCCACGGCCGAAGGTCCATCAGTGCCTCGGCGAAGAGCGCTCCGACGTCCGCATCCTTCGCATAGGCCTTCCACACCGGGCGCATGGCGTCGGCGTAGGCCTGCTCGAGTGGCTTGCGGTCTTCGGGCTGCGGGTCGGCGTAGCGTGCCGAGAGCGCCGTGATCAGCGCCTGCTCCACGGGGCTGGCGCCGGCGGTGAGGGCCTTCGCGGCGCCGAGGGCCTGCCAGGCCGCACGGGCCTTGTCTTCGGCTACGACCGGGTTGTTGATGTGCGGGCCGTTGGCGATCGCGACACCCCATTGCGCCATCGCGCACTTCGGGTCCAGCTCCGCCGCGCGACGGAACGAGCGGATGGCCTCGTCGTGGTTGAAGGCGAACATGAACGCTAGACCCTGGTCGAAGTAGCGCTGCGCTTCCGGTGACTCGGTGCTCACCTTGCGCGAGAGGCCGCCCAGGCCTTCGAAGAGCGGGACGGTCGGCGGAGACGCCGCGTCCCCGTGCGTCGCCGCCGATGCGAAGATCCCGGCCAGTGACAGCGCGGACGCCAAGACGACAGGACGAGTCCTTGCCATGAAACCCTCCGGCGCCATGTGACTTTGGAGAAGCAAGCTTACACCGGGGGCGATGAGAGCCGCTCCCGCGGTGACCTTGCTCGCTTGACGCGCGGCATCGCGCACCCCACCATGAGGCAACCGGAGGGAGTCCAGTGCGACACCGAAGCTTGGTCCTGCTCGCCGCTGCCGGCGTTCTCGCCGCCAGCGCCATGGCCGATACCCTGGTCCTGCGCTCGGGGCGGCGCATCGAGGGGGAGCTGATCGAAGTCCGTGGCACCACGGTCGAGTTCGAGGAATCCGGGGGCCGTACGCGGCGCTACAGCCGCAGCGAGGTGGCGCGCATCGAGCTCGCATCTTCGAGCTACGACGATGACGACCGCTCGTCGGGACGGCGCCCCCGCGGCCTCCGCGAGAAGTATGTTGGCGTCGCCGCGGGAACGCATTGGACCGACTCCGGCGTCGACGTCCGCTCGGGCGCGGAGGTCTACTTCGAGGCCACGGGCCGCGTGCGCTGGGGGCCCGACCGCCAGCACGGCCCGGCGGGCGAGGGCGGCTCGCGCTACAACCCGACCCGGCCCATCCCGGGCCGTCCCGGCGGCGCGCTGATCGGGCGCATCGGCGACTCCGACCCGTTCTTCATCGGCGACGAGAAGGGGCCGTTCGAGATGCCGGCCTCGGGCCGGCTCCACCTCGGCGTGAACGACGACTACCTCCAGGACAACCAGGGCAGCTTCCGGGTCACGATCTACTACTGATTGACGGCCCGTCCTAAAGCTCTTCCACCGGACGCGGTCGGCCGAAGTGGAAGCCTTGGGCGTGGGTGAAGCCGATCCTCATGCAGACCTCGGCCTCCTCCTTCGACTCCACTCCCTCCGCGACCGTGTAGACGAGCAGGTCGCGCGCCACGGAGACGAGCGAGGTGAGCAGGTGCCGCCGCCTCGGACCCGCCTCGTGGATCCCGCGCACGAAGCTCATGTCGAACTTCAGGTAGTGCGGCGGCACCTCCGCCAGCTCCAGCAGCCGCGCCTGCCCCGCGCCAAAGTCGTCGTAGGCCAGCCCCACGCCGGAGCGCGAGAGCTGGGTGCGGAGCCGGTCGACGCTCCCGAGATCGGCCAGCGCGCCCTCGTGGACCTCGAGCGTGAGCCGCAGGTGCGGCGCGCGGCGGCGCGCCTCCACCACCGAAGGCACGAGGTCCGGCCGCTCGAGCTCCGCGGGGTGGACGTTGAGGAAGAGGGCGCGGACCGAGCGGCGGCCCCCCGCCAGCTCGAGCGCTTTCTGCCGAAAGACATGCGACAGCTCGGCCTCCACCCCCAGGCTGGCCGCGATCCGGAACAGCTCCGTCGGCGTAGACGGCAGATGAGGGTGGACTCCCCGCCCGAGCGCCTCGTAGCCGGCGAGGGCGCCGCTCGGGAGGCTCACCATCGGCTGAAAGAGGGTGGTCACCATGTGATCCCGGAGCAGCTGCGGTAGGTCGCGAGTGCCCTCCACGAAGCGCTGGGGGAGGGCACCCTCCTTGCCCAGGGACACTGTCGGCGGCTCCTTGGCCAGCTCCTCGGCAGGCTCGATCTCCTGGAGACCGACGCGGAACTCGACCTGGGCAAAGTGGAGGATGTCGCCCTCCCTCACCGCGGCATCGTCGATCCGCTCGCTGTTGACGAAGGTGCCGTTCTTGCTCGCGAGGTCCCGCACCCGCAGCTCCGAGCCCCGGAGGTAGATCTCGGCGTGCTCCTTGGAGACGGAGTCCGAGGCGAGCGTGAGCCCGAGGCCCGAGAGGCGGCCGACACGAAAGGGAAGGGGGTGGACGGCGATCCGGCGAAGCTGGCGCCCCCCTTCGACGAGGCTCTCCAGGTACCAGCGCAGGACGGGTCGGCGCGGCTCCTCGGACGAGGGATCGGTCATCGCGCCGGGCAAGGGTATCATCCCTTTGTGAAGCTCCCGACACTTCGACTGAAGCTCCGTCGCGCGCTGGCGCTCGGCCTCACCGCCGCCCTCGCCGCCTCGCTCGTCCACGGCGACACGCGCCCGGCGTTCCTCGTCGAGCGCGTCCGCGCCGATGTCGACCGCCTCGCGCAAGTCGACTGGCAGGGGCGACGCTCGGGGACCGAAGGGGCGGAGCGGGCCGCGGAGTGGATCGCGGCCGAGTTCGCCCGCATCGGGCTTCTCCCGGCCGCGGAGTCGGGCCGCTTCGACCAGGCCTTCTCCTTCATCGACGGTGTCGTGCTGGGCCCCGCCAACCGGCTCGCCGTGGCCGGCCGCGCGTTCGCGCCCTCTGAGGACTTCCGCCCCCTCGCCTTCTCATCCCCGGGGGCCGTCTCCGGGGACGTCGTCTTCGCCGGCTACGGGATCGTCTCCAGGGACCTCGGCTACGACGACTACGAAGGGCTCGATGTCCGAGACAAGGTGGTCCTCCTCCTGCGCTACGGCCCCGGAGGCGACGACCCGCAGTCGAAGTGGGGCGCCTTCACGCCGCTGCGGCTCAAGGTCTCGACCGCCCGCGACCGCGGCGCGCGGGCGGTGCTCATCGTCACCGGGCCCCTGACCCCGGACGCGAAGGACGAGCTGGTGCCTCTCCGTGGGGACGCCTCCCTTGCCGACGCTGGCATCCCTGCCTTCACCGTGAAGCGCGCGGTCGCGGAGGCCCTGCTCGCGCCGTCCGGCGACACGCTCGAGGCGGTCCAGCGGAAGCTCGACGAGTCGAGCCGGGCGTCCCCCCTCCCTCTCGCGGGCGTCACCCTCGAGGCGGTGGCCGACCTCACCCCTCGCCGCTCGGCCACCTGCAACGTCGTCGGCCTCCTCCCCCGGGGCGCAGGGGAGCGGGAGGCGATCGTCGTCGGCGCCCACTACGACCACCTTGGCCTCGGTCTCTCCGGCTCGCTCGATCCTTCCCCGGAAGGCAAGGTGCACCCCGGCGCCGACGACAACGCCTCCGGGGTCGCGGGGCTGCTCGAGCTCGCGCGGCGCCTGGCGGCGGGGACGGGCCCGCTGCGGAGGTCCGTCTACTTCGTCGCCTTCGGGGCGGAGGAGCTGGGCGTCCTCGGCTCCTCGCACTTCATCAAGTCCCCCCCGCGGCCGATCGACCGGATCGCTGCCATGTTCAACCTCGACATGATCGGCCGCCTCCGCGACGATACCCTCGACGTTCACGGCGTGGGGACGAGCCCGGTGTGGAGACCGCTCGTCGAAGAGGCGGCTCGGCGGGCGGGGCTGAAGCCCCGGTTCCACGAGGGCGGCTACGGGCCCTCCGACCACTCGCCGTTCTACGCCGCCGGGAGGCCCGTCTTCTTCGTCTTCACCGGCGTGCACCCCGACTATCACCGGCCTTCGGACGTCGCGGAGCGGATCAGCGCGGAGGGCATCCTGCGCGTCGTCGACCTCGTGGAGCCCGTGCTCACCGCCCTCGCCACCCAGGAGGCACAGGTCGCCTTCACGCGTGTGGCGGCGGAGAAGGAGCAGGGGCCGGGACCGGGTCGCGGCGGCGTTAGGGTCTGGGTGGGGGGCATCCCCGACTACACCGAGGAGGGGGTTGGGGTGAAGTTCTCGGGGGTGTCCCCGGGCTCGCCGGCGGAGAAGGCAGGGGTCCAGGGCGGGGACATCCTCGTGAAGTTCGGGCCGAAGACGATCCGCAACATCTACGACTACACCTACGCCCTCGCCGAGTTCAGGCCCGGGGACAAGGTGGCGATCGTCGTCACGCGCGGAGGGCAGGAGGTGGCGCTCGAGGTCACCCTCGGCTCCCGCCCGAGCGCGGGTCGGTAGTGCTAGGCCCGCTCGACCACCTCGAAGCTGGTCCGCAGCTCGATGTCGGGGCGCATGGAGTGCCAGACCGAGCAGTATGTCTCCCGCGAGAGGGCGATCGCCCGCTCCACACGGTCCGGCGGGATCTCGCCCGCGACCTTGAAGTGCAGATCCACGCGCAGGAGCCGCCGGGGGTGCTCCGCCTGACGCTCGGCCTCGAGGTGCACGCGCAGGGCCGATGGCTCCAGGCGGCTCTTCCGCAGCACGTGCGCCACATCCATCGCCATGCAGCCCGCGAGGCCGAGGGCGAGGGCCTGGACCGGGGTCAGTCCGTTCTTGGAATCGTTCTCGAGGATCACGCTCTCCTCACCCGCGCGGGCGTGGAAGCGCAGCCCGCCCTCCCACTCCAGGTCCACCACGACGGGGGCGGGTGTGCTCGCCTTCGGTTTGGCCTCGCTCATCGAGCAGCCCTCACGCGACCCCGGCCGGCACCGCGGCCTCGGAGGGGACGAGCCCGAGGCGGCGCCGCAGCTCCGCCTGCACGATCTCGGGGGGAGGCGTGCCGTCCACGGTGACCACGAGCTCCTTGTCGCCGAAGAGCGCGAGGATGGGTCGAGTCTTCTCGCTGTATTCGGCGAGCCGTCCACGGATCGCTTCCGGAGTGTCGTCGGGGCGCGCGACCAGCCTCCCGCCGCACACGTCGCACACCTCCAGCACCTTCGGGCGGTGCTGGATCAGGTTGTAGTCCAGGCCGCAGCCGGAGCAGAGCCTGCGGGCGAGCATGCGATCGACCGCCGCCGCCTCCGGCAGGTCGATGTGGATGACGGCGTCGATGTCGTAGCTCTCGAGGAAGAACCGAGCCTGGGCGACGTTGCGAGGGAAGCCGTCGACGATGAACCCGTAGCTCCAGTCGTGCATGTCCAGGCGTGACTTCACGACGTCGTCCACCAGCTCGTCGGGGACGAGCCGGCCCTCGGCGAGATACCGCTGGACGCGCGTGCCGAGCCTGGTGCGGTTCTGGATGTGCCAGCGGAAGATGTCGCCGACGCTGATGTGCACGAGGCCGAAGTCGCGGGCGAGCAGCCGCGCCTGGGTGCCCTTTCCCGCGCCCTGGGGACCCATGATGATGTACTTGCGCACTGAACCCTCCCGATCGAAGTATGCCGTTTCTCGCGATTCGCTCCAATGGGTCGATTGGCTCAGGGTCCTGGGGCGGCCGCTTCACGGTCGGGGCGACTGCCGCTAGCATGGAGGACATGCGCGCAGTCAAGCCAGAGAGGAGACACATGATGCGCCGCTTCGCCCTTCTCGCCGCCGCCATGTCACTCGCCGCGCCGCTCGCGGCCGGTGTCCCCGGGGAGATGGACCCTGTCCGTATCCCGAACTACCGCCTGATCCGGTCCGACGTCGCCGTCGCCGGGCAGCCCGCCCCGGAGACGCTCCGGCAGCTCGGCGAGCTGGGCTTCCGCACCGTGATCAACATCCGCACCGCGGGCGAGGGGGCGGAAGCCGAGGGCGAGGTCGTGCGCAGCCTCGGCCTGCGCTACGTCTGGGTCCCGGTGACGCCCGAAACGCTGAC
>Ga0209641_10000898_pt1 | contig 27208 bp, 25 predicted proteins | sample RifCSP16_1_FD_184022 | JGI IMG/M metagenome (GOLD analysis project Ga0209641, IMG submission 184022) | Soil microbial communities from Rifle, Colorado - Rifle CSP2_sed 16_1 (SPAdes) (version 2) | ecosystem: Environmental > Terrestrial > Deep subsurface > Rock core/Sediment | place: Rifle... | reverse complement strand
TTTGATGATTTCCATCATGCTGCGCTCTCCTCTGTCTAATAGATTGTTTGAAAATGCTCTCCAACCGCGTCCGCGCGGTTGGCGACGCCCGCGAGGACGCGGGCTATGAGCAATTCTCAAATGCGCTCTAAGGTTCAGTCGCAGCAAGTATACAAGCGCCAGCTCGTCCCGTGATCGACCTGGGGATGGATTCCCTGGTCGGGCTTTGGGCCGATTCGGGGTAAGACCTGGCAGGTCTCCGAGACCTGCCAGGTCTATGCTAGAGGGAATGGCGCAATTTGCGGGGCATGTTAGAATAGATTGAGATTAGGAGATTCGCATGGCGTCTGGGCCTTCGGCTTTGAGACTCAAACGACTCGTGAACGCGCCGCCCGCCGAGACGTTCCGCATGTTCACACATCCGGTCGCGCTGCGCGACTGGTTGTGTGACGCCGCGCAGGTCGAACCACAGAAGGGCGGCCGCCTGTACCTGTGGTGGAGCTCCGGCGCGCACGCGACGGGTGCGTACACGACCTTCGAGCCGGGAAAGCGGCTGGCGATTGAGTGGCATCACAGCCGCGAGCCGGAACCCGCCCGCGTCCGGATCGCGTTCGCGGCGAAGGATGGCGGGACGCAAGTGACGCTCACTCATGCGCTCGGACCAGGCCCGAAGTGGCGAAAAGTCGCGCCGGCCGCGCGGGAGGCGTGGGAAAGCGCGCTGGAGCATCTGCAATCGGCGCTGGAGACCGGTATCGATCTGCGCATCGCCCGCCTGCCGCGCCTCGGCATCTTCATCGACGACTTCAACGCCGAGATCGCCGCCCGGCTCGGCGTGCCGGTCGACAAGGGTATTCGCCTGGCGGGCGTCGCCGACGGCGCGGGCGCGCAAGCCGCCGGATTACAAAAGGATGACGTGATTGTCAAACTGGGCGGCAAGAAGGTGAGCGACTTTGCATCGCTGGGCGCCGCGCTGCAGGACCGGCAGGCGGGTGAAGTCGTCCCTGTCCTGTTTTACCGCGGCGACCGGAAGATGAGCGCGCAGATGGAACTGTCGAAGCGCCCACAGGCGGAGATGCCGCCGCTCGCAGAGCTGGTCGATCGGGTGCGCAAGAAGTACTCAGAGATCGATGCGGGCTTTGCGAAGCTGGTCGAGGGCGTCTCCGAGGACGAGGCCGGTAGTCGGCCTTCGACCGACGCCTGGAGCGTCAAGGACGCCATCGCGCACTTCATCCTTATGGAGCGCGATACGCAGTCGTGGTTCGCGCAAATGGCCAACGACCGCGAGATCGGCGAGTCGCTGGAGTTTCGGCCCAACGTCGAGGCGCGCGTGCGCGCCGTCCGCGAAGTTCATCCGGCGCTGGACGTGCTGCTCGACGAGCTGATGCGCAGCGAGCAGGAGACGGTTGCGATGCTGAGCGCGCTGCCGGCGGAGTTTGTCACCCGCAAGCATCTCTATCGGCGCGTGACGGGGTGGATGCTCGAAGTCATCCCCGGCCACTTCACCGAAGAGCATCTCGGCCTGATGCAGGCTGCGATTCAGTCGGCGCGACAGAAATAAGTCAAAAGCCCGTAGTAACGACTTTAGTCGTTTGGAGGACATCAATGGCTGCCAAGACTCAAACACTCAAGTTCAAGCAAGCGGTCAACGTGCCGCCGGCCGAGGTGTACCGCGCCTTCACCAACTCGACCGCCTTGCGCGAGTGGCTGTGCCACGCCGCGCAGGTCGAACCGCGCAAGGGAGGGCGGATCCACTTGTGGTGGAACAGCGGCTACTATGCGACGGGCGAGTTCACCGCGCTCGCCCCGAACAAGAAGATCGCCTTCACCTGGCTGGGACGCGGCGAGCCGGGCGCGACGAGCGTGCAAGTCTCGATCGCCGAGAAACGGGGCGCGGCGGTCGTCACGCTGACGCACGCGGGAATCGGGCGCGGCAAGGCGTGGGCCAGGGCTGTCGAAGAGATAGGCGACGGTTGGCAGAATAGCCTGGTGAACTTGAAATCGGTTCTGGAGACCGGATGGGATTTGCGCTTCACCAGGCGGCCGATGCTCGGCATCAACGTCGGCGTGTTCGACGCGGGCGTCGCGGTGAAGTTGGGCGTGCCGGTGAGCGAAGGCATCCTCCTCGACGGCGCATCGGAAGTGATGGGCGCGCACGCAGCCGGCCTGAAGAAGGGCGACGTTCTGGTGAACATCGGCGGAAAGAAAGTGACCAACTGGGCCACGCTGACGGGTGCGCTGGCCAGGCATACCGCTGGCGACGAAGTGAAGGTCCGGTTCTATCGCGGCGGCGAGAAGAACGCTATCACGGTGAAGCTCTCCGCCCGCCCCATCGACGAGCCGCCCGCGACGGCCGCGGAGCTGGCCGAGGCCGCGCGCGCGATGTACGCCGGCATGGACGCCCAACTGGCTGCCGCATTCGAGGGTGTGTCCGAAGAGGAAGCATCGCACAAGCCCGGACCTGACGAATGGAGCGCGAAAGACGTAGTGTGCCACCTGATCGTTGGCGAGCGCGACACGCATGCCTGGATGAGCGACCTGCTCGGCGGCCAGGAACGCTGGTCGGACGATTGGCCCGGCAACCTTACGCTGCGACACGCCGGCATCCTAGCGGCATTCCCGACCGTGCCTGCACTGCTCGAGGAGCTGAAGCGTCACGAAGCCGAGACCGTGGGGATGCTGGCGGCGCTGCCGCCGGAGTTCCTCGCGCGCAAGGGCAGCTACGTCAGGATGGGGTACGGCATCCTTCAAGCGCCGGAACACGTCGCCGGCCACCGCGACCAGATTCGTGACGCGATCGCGTCGGCGCGGAAGTTGTAATCGGGTTATCCTTCCTGTCGCTCATCGTCCTCAAGGCGCTGCTGCCGAGGGAGAGTGACGGAGTATGACCGTTGCCGCGTTTAGCTGCACGGGGCTGGCGTATCGGAATGGGTAGTGTGACAGGTGGGCGTCGGGCGGGTGCTCTAACGCCAGACGAGTGGATAGTGTTCAGGATGTTCCAGCGCGTCCAGCTCAACGTCGGCGTCAAGCGCCGGCCAATGAAACTGCCGAGGCGACAGTCGCTGCACGTTGAATATCTGATCGACTGTGGCTATCTGAAACACCGGATAATCCGCAAACGGCACGAAGTATTCGGCATCGTCGACCAGCAGCCAGAAGCCGGCCGGACCAACGCTAGTGACTTCACTGTGAGAAATGTCGATCCCAAGCTGCTCTAAACTCATCTTCGCGCTCCCGGACAAGTGCTTCCATTGCCCGCAAGTCATTCGATCTCAAGTTGTAGTAAGATGCCAGAGCCACAATCGGTTCTAGCCAGAATTTGGCGACCCCGTCCGCCGTCGCCACGTGGACATGCCGTCTGGATTCCTCTCGGCTGTTGAAAAAGAACCGATACCGTCCAACACGCAGAACGGTGGGAGACATTCCAAACTCCTTGTGCCAGCATGAAAAATTATAGCAGGTTCGGCGAAAGTTGCACAACATGGTCTATGCCCAGGTTCGCAAGGCAACCGAATGTCGTTGCTTGAGTGTCATGAGGGGCTGCCGAGCAGCGAGCGTGGGTTGCGCTTGTTACTTCGCGCCGCGTCTGCTATAATCGCAACAGTCACTCGGGGTGTGGCGCAGTCCGGCTAGCGCACTACAATGGGGTTGTCGGGGCCGTGGGTTCAAATCCCACCACCCCGACTTTTGGAGACGGTTTTGATCCCAAATCGTACCCGAAACGGAACGGTCCTTCGTATCGACGGAGGGCCGTTCTGTTGTCTGAGGAATCGAAGGAGTTAGCCATGGGCAGGTGCTCAACTTCGCGCCGTGTGTTACATCATCTTTCGATCGTCGCCGCCATCTTCGGGTTGATTGGTCCGATGCCCATCGGCTCGCTGCAAGCCGCGGCGACGACACCCGCAGACGGTGGGCAGGTTTCCATACGTGCCCATGTGTCTCCGGCAGCCCCGATCGTCGCCGCGTATCCGATCATGTTGAGCATTCGCCTCAAGCCACTCGACCCTCACCCCGCCGCCTCCGAGCCAACCACCTCGATAGTTCCCCCAGTTCCCCCAGTTCCCCGAGTTCCCTCAGTTCCTTCAGTTCCCTCAGCTCCGTTTACGCCGACCATTCACCTCAAATCGCGCGAGTTTCAACCCGCCGCGCCCGATCGCGCGGCGCTGCAAGCTCTGGCGCGCACCGATCGCGATCGGGTGCACATTCTGGTGCAGCTCGATTTCATTCCGCGCGAGGCCGCTAAGGCCGCGTACAGCCAGCAAGGTTTGCAATTGCTGGCCTACGTGCCCGACTACGCATGGATCGCCTCAGCGCCCGCCACTGCGCCCGCCATGCTGGTGAACCTGCCTGGCGTCACGTGGGCCGGCCCGCTGACGGTAGACGACAAACTCGATCCAGCGATTGCGAAAGGCGAATGGGGATCGTACAACCTCGCGCCCGATGGCACGGCGGCAGTCTACGTCGTCACGCACCTCGACGAAGACGTGGCGACGACGCGCGCCTTGGTCGAAAAGCATGGCGGAAAGATCACGGGCGAAGTCAGCGGCGTCAGGGCGCTCATCGTGGAAATGCCGCGCGATAATATTCGCGCGCTGGCAGCGGAAGAACCGGTTCAGTGGATCGAACCCGCCGAGCCGCCGTTGGGTGAAGCCAACGATGGCATCCGCCAGCAGATTGGCGTGAACATCGTGCAGTCCGCGCCCTACAGCTTGACCGGCAGCGGCGTAGACATCTTGATCTACGACAGCGGCACAGTCACGCCCACACACGCCGACTTCAGCGGGCGCTTGACGATCGGCGACGCCACGTCCGTGCGCGATCACAGCACGCACGTGGCCGGCACGGCCGCGGGCAGCGGCGCATTGAGCGCCTCGGCGGGCGGCACGGCGAATCAATGGCGCGGCATGGCGCCTGGCGCTCGTGTCGTCTCCTACGGCTATCAACCGAACGGCACGGGCATGCTATTCTATAACGATCCCGGCGATATTCAAGCCGACTGGGCCGCCGCGCAAAACACTTTTGGGGCCGATGTCGGCAACGCCAGCCTCAGCTCCAACATCTACGCCAATTATCCGATGAGCTGCACGTTGATGGGCAACTACGGCTTGACCAGCGTGCTCATGGATCAGATTATTCGAGGGGGTAACAGCACGGTCGGCCTCGGCGACAAAGTCATCGCCACCTGGGCAGCGGGCAACGAGCGGCCCAGCGCGTGCAGTGGAACCGGCTATAGCACGATGTCCCCGCCTGCCTCGGCGAAGAACCCCATCCACGTCGGCGCGTCTAACACGAACGACAACTCCATGACGGCATTCAGTTCGTGGGGACCGACGGACGATGGGCGCATCAAGCCGATCGTCGTGGCCGGCGGCGACCAATCCGGTGGCGACGGCGGCATCAAATCGACGATTCCGAACATGTTCACCAACAGCAGCACCCGCAATTGCGACGGCAGCGGCGACGATTACTGCTATCCTTACGACACGATGCAGGGCACGTCGATGGCGGCCCCGGCCGTGGCGGGCAGCCTCGCGTTGATGCTTCAGCACTACCGGGCAGTGTACGGCGCGCCCGACAACTTCTGGCCTTCGACGGCGAAGGCGATCCTCATGCAGACCGCCGACGACTTCGGCAATCCTGGCCCCGATTATCAATGGGGCTTCGGGCAGGTCGATATTCATGCCGCAGTCGATCTGATCGGGCGCCGCGCGTTCGTGCAGGACAGCGTGGCGCAGGGCGCGATCGACGTCTTCTATTTTGCCGTACCCACCAACACCCTGCCCGCCCAAGTCTCGCTGGCGTGGGACGATTATGAAGCGACGTTCAACGCCAACCCGACGCTGATCAACAACCTCGATCTGGAGCTCGTCGCGCCCAGCGGCACGATCTGGCGACCCTGGATCCTCGATCCCGCCACTCCCGCCGACAACGCCACGCGCGGCGTGAACAACCGCGACAACCAGGAGCAAGTCACCGTGCCCAATCCGGAGATCGGCACGTGGCTGGTGCGGGTGAAAGGCACGACCGTGCCGCAAGGCCCGCAGGATTACTCGCTGGCCTGCGAAGGCTGTAAGGCGCTCAACCTGGGCGCGTGCCTGTCGACGGTGGGCGGCGCGCTGCTGTTGGCGGAATCCACGCTGGAAGCGGCAGGACCGATGCTCAACAGCGAAGGCGATGAACTCGTCCCGCCACAGCCGCCTGGTGAGACGCCGAGTGCGGGCGAACAGTGGCAGCGCGCGCTGGAAGCTGGAGCGCCGCAAGCGGCGCCGATCACCGGTCGCGATCAGGAAGCCGATGCTCACACGCATCCATTGCCCATCTTGAGCGCGGAAGCAGCCGCCGAGCGCGCGAAGCAAGATCGGATTCAAGCGGCGCTGCGCGCGTTCGACGTGGCCCGCAGCGGGGGTCCTGAGGCTGTGCTCGCTTTCGACACGGCGGCCAGCGACGAAGTGCGCGAAGTGATCCGCAGCGAGGTCGAGGAAGCGCAACGCGCCATCGCCGCGCGTAACGCGCCGATTGCGCCGGCGGCTCCGCAAGCGCCCGCGGCCGCGCGGGTGGGTGTGAACGGCGCGTGCGTCTACAACACGATTCAAGACGCCATCGACGCCGCGCCCAATGGCGCGACCGTGCGCGTCGTGGGCGAATGGTTCAACGAGAACATCGACATCACCGGCGGCAAGGTGATCACGATCGAAGGCGGCTACAACGCCGCCTGCACGGCGATCGTCGCCGGCGCAAAGACCACGATCGATGCGGTGGTCTCCGGCAGCACGGTCGACGTCAGCGGCGGCAGTCGCGTGATTCTGCGCAACCTGAATCTCGGCTATGGCAGCAGTTTTGGCGCGGGCGTGGACGTGCTCGGCAGCTCGCACGTCACGCTCGACAACGTGCGCGTGAAAAACAACTTCGGCGCCAGCGGCGGCGGCTTTTACGTCGGCAGCGGCAGCGTGGTCACGCTGACGAACGGATCGAATGTGAGCTTCAACACCGCCAGCACCGGCGGCGGCGCGATCGTGTATGGCCGCTTGAGCGTCTTCCAGACCACGTCCGACTTCGCCAACAACTGCGCCACGTCGGACGGCGGCAACCTCGCCGTCTCCGGCGGCACGTTGGTCATGGACAATGCCGACGTGGTCGCGGGCACGGCGGCGGGAGCGACAGGCCGAGGCGGCGGCATCTATGCCACCGGCAATGCAGTCGTCACGCTGACCAACTCCGTCTTCGTCGGCGAGTCAGCGCCCTGCTGCCAGACAGCCTACGAAGGCGGCGGCATCTACGCTGACAACAGCCGCATCTTCCTGTTGGGCAGCGCCACCAGCGTGCTGCGCAACGCCGCGACGAACAACGGCGGCGGCGCGTATCTGACCAACGGCAGCCATCTGCAATCGACCGGCGCCAACGTCGGCAACACCGCTTCCGCCGCTAACGACAACACGGCGATTCTGGGCGCGGGCGTGTACGCCATCAGCAGCACCATCGACTTCAGCGGGCGCATCTTCAACAACACGGCGTCGAGCTCCGGCGGCGGCCTGTATGCCAGCGCCGGCGTGCTCACCTTCACCAACGCCACGATCGGCGGCACGGGCGTTAATGACCCGAATGTCATCGGCGCGACGGGCTTGAATGGCGCAGGGCTGTATCTCATCAACAACACGCACGCCACGCTCAGCAGCACGGTCGTCGCCAGCAACACGCTGACCAACCCTTCGACGGGCTACGGCGGCGGTCTGTACGTGCGCGCCGGAAGCGTGGTGACCATCACCAACAGCCGCATCGAGCGGCACTACGCGCCCTCGTCCTTCGACGGACGCGGCGCGGGCCTCTACATCCAGGATGCCGCCGTCACGCTGAGCAACACGCAGGTCCTCAGCAACACCGCCGCGTCTAAGGGCGGCGGCGCACGGTTGTTTGGCGCGAGCACGCTCGACGTCCTTGGCGGATCGTCCTTCGTCAACAACCGGGCGCTCGACGGCGAAGGCGGCGCCATCGCGGCGACGAGCGCGCCGGACATCAACGTCCAGGACGCCACGTTCCAATACAACTCAGCCTCGACGCACGGCGGCGCGATCTATCTGGATGCGGGCACGCTCGACGCCGAGGGCGCGTGGGACATCCGCTTCAATCAGGCGACGTTGAACGGCGGCGCGGTGGCCGTGCTGGGCACGGGCGATGCCGACTTCCGCGTGACGGGCGGCCCGGGCAGCAGCTTTCTGGCCGTGAACAACGCCGGCGGCAGCGGCGGCGCATTGTACGTCGCCAACGGCGATACCGTCCAGTTGCACGCCGTCAGCGGCTTCCCGCTCAGCTTCAATACCAACACCGCCAGCGGCCACGGCGGCGGCGCTTACGCCGACAACGGCGCGTCCTTCGACGTGTACGGCCAGGTGCAGGCTACGTCGAACGTCGCGGGCGGCAATGGCGGCGTATTCTACCTGGGCGGCGGCTCGGCGCTGTGGCTCGACGACTACACCACGACCCGGCCGCAAATCTGGGTCAACACGGCGGATAACGGCGGCGCGATCTATGCCGCAAACAGCCCGCGCGTCGAATGTGACGGGACGGACTTCGGCTTCACGAATAACGGCAACACAGCGGCGGCCGGCAGCGGCGGCGCGATCTACCTGAGCGGCAGCGCGCTGACCGCCGATAACTGCGTCTTCCGCAACAACCAGGCGGGGCAAGGCAACGGCGGCGCGATTGCGGCCTACACGTCGACGGTGCGCATCGACGCCGATTATCCAACGCCGCTCCTGCGCCTGATGGACCTAACAGAACGATCGGGGCCAGATGCGCCGCTTGCGACAGCGTGCGATCCGCTGGCGCAGCAGTGCAGCAGCCTGTATAGCAACCAGGCCATCAGCAGCACCGCATCCAACGGCAACGGCGGCGCGATCTACGTGAACGCCGGCCAGTTGCACTTGAACAATACGTACCTGCATCGCAACACGGCGGCGCGCGGCGGCGCAATCTACCAGGAAGGCAGCAGCGCCAGCGGCTGGATCACGAACACGCTGATCTACAGCAACACCAGCCTTCAGCCGTTAGGGGCGGGCGTGCGCGTGTCAGGCGGCGCGATGACCGTCACGCATGCCACGCTGGCCAATAACACGGGTGGCGCAGGCTATTCGCCTGGCGCTGTGCAGAGCTATCTCTACAACACGATCTTGTGGGGTAACACCACCGCCTCGTTTAATCCCTTGACCGTGGCGACATGCAACATCGATCAAGGCGGCACAGCCGGCCCCGCGACGAACCCCTTGTTCGTGTCTCCGGGTGGCGGAGAGGACTATCACTTGCAGCTTGCATCACCGGCCATGGATGCGTGCGCCACGGGTGCGCCGAACGATCTTGATAATCGCGCCCGCCCGATTGGACTTCAGTTCGACATAGGCGCGTATGAGGTTACAATCGCCAAGGTCTATCTGCCGATCATCCTGCGCTGAAACTCCTCTCTCCCCGCTCCCGAAATCCTCTCCTCGATTTCGGGAGCGGGTTGATTCGGCCAAATGCGCGCGCCGCTTCCAGAAACCGGACTGGCTCGACTACACGGCCGCGCCCGACGCATGGGTACCTGCGACACTGGAGGACCTGATCGAAGATGCCGAACACGAGAAACGCACTGCCGTGCGAAGCGCCGAGGCCGTCGACGAGTACGTCCGGCGAGTCGTCGCCGAGCTGGCTGGCTCGCCCGTGAAAACGTAGGGGCCGTGGGTTCAAATCCCACCACTCCGACCTTGGACCCAAATTGCTAGGGCGAAAATGTGCTGGAAGCAGAACAGCCCACCGCATCTTCGCGGCAGGCTGTTTTGCTGGTTCTGCGGCCATATTCGCTTCTAATCCGATGGCATGTCCAGTTGCGACAGCATTTTGCTGTCTTCGCCACCTCGTTGGGTGACAGCTAACGGCCGGTTGCTGCTGAATCGGTTGCCAGCCGGATCGGGCGGCGCAGGCGCAGCACAATGCGGCGACCATCCTCTAGGTGAATCTCGTTGCCTTTCACCTCGACTGGAGCCACGTTTGTGGGTGCGACGGAGAGCACAACTTCACCACCGAGAATATCCTGCTCCAGTTCGATCACCTGCGCTCGGCGCTCAGCCTCGAATCTCTGCCACAGAGCCATGAAGGTGTCAACCGGCAGGTCGCCTGTGCTGGGATCGTCGCGGAGGATGTAATCGGCCACGTCCTTCTCTAATTCCTCGGGCGACAAATCCTCCGGTATCAGGTTTCGCGTGTCCATAAGTCTCACTCCTTGTCCTGGCGTTGGCGCCGAAGGACACGTGCTTTCCACTCTGGATAGTTTACCACTAGAATTCCGGCGACCGATAGAGTTGATCGCAACCCGCCTGGCGCAGCCACATCGGTACCTGCCGGTTGACCCGCTGTCGCAGGGTGGGCGCTAAAGCCTCGGGGTCAGGGGACTCGATCAGAGTCGTAATAAACGAATCAGCCGCTGGTTCTTCCACAACGCGTGCGTAGAAACGAGCGAACGTGACACTGCCGGCTACGGCCTGATGAAGCAAGTCAAACGCTTGGATTTGTACAGCGCGTTGATCGGTGTCCAACGAGCCACCCTGCACAAAGCGCAAGACCATCGTACGGTGAGCGGGAGAGAAGTTGTTCGGCAGGCGGATGTCCACGTGCGTTCCTCAGGTAATCCAGCGTGCGCCCACTATAACGCAGGATAGTGGGCCGGTCAACACCCCGATCAGTTCCCCGAGTTCCCTCAGTTCCCTCAGCCATTGATCTGCGCGTTCATTCCATATACAATTGCCGACGTGCCATGCCTGGCACGCGCCGTCTTGGGCGTTAGAACTTTGGATTTTGGAGTTTGGATTTTGAAGCTTGGATTTTGAAGTTCAGGAGGTGAATCTCGATGGCCGACGCACATCGGGGCAGCCGCAAAACGATCGACGTCCTCGCCCGCGCAGCCGTCATCTACGCCGTCCTGCTCGAAGAAAGCGAAGCCTCCCGCGACGAACTGATCGCGAGGGTGCGCAAGGAATTGGGGCCAACTGCCTACGGCAAAGCCCCGGAAGACTCGCTGCGGCACGACCTGGACTGGCTGGAGCGCCTGGGCTTCGAGGTCGGCGTCTTCGCGGGCCATCGCTACCGCCTGGTCGACATCGCGCCGCGCTTTCCCCTCCCGATCAGCCGCGAGCACGTCGAAATGCTGGCCACAGTGCGCAAGGCGCTTGAGGGAACGCTCTACGGCGGGGCGATTGAAGACTTCGTCAAGCGATTGCGCCCGTTTGTCGATCCGAACCTTCGCCCGCAGCTTGACCGGGAACCGTTGCTCAAGCTCAACGTCCCGCTGCTTGACGACCTTGCTCCCCATCAGAGCACATTGCACCAGATTCGCCGCGCCTACTATCAGCGCCGGCGCATCAGCTTTCTCTACACGTCGCCGGCCCGGCCTGAAGCCAGGCCGATCCGTCACACCGTCGAGCCGGAAGCGCTGGAAGAAAGCGATGGGCACGTTTACTTTGAAGGCTATTCGGTCAGCGACGAGGACGTGCTGCCATTTCGACTCGACCGCGTGGTGCCCGGATCGGTGGAAGTGCTGCCGACGCGGTTTGTTGGCGGCCGGCAGCGGCGCGCGATTCCCATCCGCTATCGGCTGGCGCCGAAGATCGCTCGCTCTGGCGCGACGCGCCGCTTTGACGAGCACGACGAGACCGTGCTGCCCGATGGCTGGATCGAAGTGACGGCCAAGACCAAGAGCCTGTTCTGGGCGAGCAAGAAATTGTTGAAGTACGGCGAGAACTGCATCGTCGTCGAGCCGCCGGAGTTGGTTGCGGAAATGAAGCGGGTGGTGGGGGAGATGGCTAGGAATTATGGCCTGGAGGTATAGCGATGAGCGAATTGCGCTACCACCCGCGTCTGCTGCCACTGTTCGACCTGTTGCCGTATGTTGCCCATGGCGGCACACAGGGAAGCGTCGCCTTTGCGCGCGATGCGACGCTGCTGAACACCGCGCTCAGAGAGCGAGGCGCCGTCTGCGGCTGCGAAGCGATCTTCGCATGAGTGTCGTGATGATTTTGACCGTTTCCGGTTTATGTGGTAATCTGTGGTCAGGAATCTTGATCAGAGGATTGAAAAACTGTTTTGCGCAGTTGATTGGTAATGTAAATGAATCCCGGTTAGGGGATAGTTTTGTAGTGGAGCCCTTCGGCCTGATAACAAGGCTGAAAGGGCTCCGTCGTTTTTAAGGTTCGGTGCTTGACAAACACCATCCCCCAGGTATATACTGCACATGAAAACGTTACTGTATTGCGAAGTTAACCTAAAATGTAGATATAAGTGAACATAATCAACGATGGCCTTGTCGCCACGATAACCAAACATCTCGACACAGCCCAGCATTCGATAGCCACTGCTCAGAAGCTCTTGTTAAAATACTCCGGTGGCGATTCCCACGCACGGGATACATCGGAAGATAGGTTAGCAGAACTTGTCATACAGCTCAACCGCTATTTCTCAGCCGAGTCTGAACGACTTGACTCTGAATCACACTACTGGTCTGACGTTGAGTGGATATGTAATCGCATTCTAAACAACGAACACTGTACAGCAGATTACGAATGGGCACTGAAATTGCGAGACAACGCAGTACAGCACCAGTTGGAGATTAGCGATGCACTCAGGCAACTGTATGGCTGTCATGAAGACCTAGATGGCTAGAGTCCAGAGTAAGCCAGTTGCTGACGGCGACCAGCAACAAGCTCGGCTTGACCGCGTCGTGCCAGGGTCGGCTGAGGTGCTGGCGACGCGATACGCTTCGGGACGACAGCGGCGCACAATTCAGATTCGTTATCGGCTGTCGCCGACGATCGCCCGCTTCGTCGCGAGCCGCCGCTTCGACAAGCACCAAGAGACCATCCTGCCTGACGGCTGGATCGAAGTGACGGCGGAGACGAAAGACCTCTTCTGGGCGAGCAAGACACTGCTGAAGTACGGCGCGCACTGCATCGTCGTCGAGCCGCCGGAGTTGGTGGCGGAGATGAAGCGGGTGGTGCGGGAGATGGCGAGGAACTACGGGATATGAATGCCGCTCAATTGGGCGGCGAGAGTGTGATACACTAGATCCAAGTGAATAGATAAGATCGATGAGTAAAGAATAAACATGGCGTACAATGACTTGCTAACCGAATATCTTGAGACAGGCATTCTAGGCCGCATGGTTGCGCACGGTTATGCTCTTTATCCAGCTAAGTCAGCGGGATACGAAGGGCGGCGGGGTATAGATTACCATGTAGATATGTCCATTCGCACACATATCATCAACGGGTTATTCCCTGTAACACGGTTGTTGGACTATCTGGCTATAAACGGCATTTACACGATGCCGGAGAATGATTTTCGTCGATTGCTGGTTTTCTTCACCACACATGATTTCCACAAAGACCCGGATGTGCAAGACCTGAAAGAGCGTGGAGAATTTGACGTTCCATTGGCGCAAGTTGAAGAAGAGATGCTCGCTCTGGAAATTTCAAATTTTGTAACTACCACCCCGGTTGAGCATCGTGTAACAATGGTACATTCTCCCAGTCCAAAGGTTGGCGACTACTCTGAGGCCAGAGCAGGGACGAGCAAAATAGAACCGTGGGTGCACATCGCAGACGCGCTTTCAAGTATGCAGACGGCACGCGACTATCGGACGGTCGAAAACTATCTCAATAAGATTCTGGCGCGGCAACTCACTCGCCAGCCCTTGTCTTTCTACTGGCATGAGTTAGACGATTATCGGGGAATTTCTACCCTGCTATTGCATCAAGCCATCTCCACTGAGTTGCAAGAAACATGGCAACTATTTCCCCTGCTTTACTTTCCCAACGGGGTACTTTATATCGGGCCAACTAGAGACGAAAAAAGTTTAGACGTGGACAGCCTGCGCCAAGGCATTGGAAAAGCCTTCTTCAATCTCATTCAAGAAAGTCTTGCAGATAAAGCGTTGGCAGTTGCAGAGGCGGCTATAGCTGAGTCACAGGGAACTACAAAGTTCAGGGCGTATGCTTTTGTTTTTGCTAATGTGGAACAAATGGTACTAGCTCTCAGAAATAGGGCGCAACGCAAAAAAGCGAAACTCTTTCTGACAGAACGCATCGGAGGAGCGCTTACCCGCAAGTATGCTAACACCACCGAAGTAGACATTCAAAGGGCTGTCGAGAGCTTCTGTCACCTTTATATGATTCCAGTCACAGCCGAACAGGATAGTGACTTCTCCACAAAATGGAAGGCAGTATCCAGTTTCATTATGGGAATTGAGAGTATTGCAATGGGCTTAATGGGAGATCGAAGTATCGACTGGCTTTTTGATTTCTTTCATACACCGAAGGCCATCGCTCAAACGATCACTGTCAATAAGAAAATCCTGACATCCGGCGGAAAAGCTGATCATGCGATCATCATCGCTTATCATTATTTGACTCAGCATAGCTTTGGGGCCGATCGGCGCCCCGCTGATGCCGCCGATCTCGCAGTAATTCTTAGTGAGTTGCAATGGCAGACTGCGGCTGCTTTAAAACCTTTTGACTCAATCGCCCAACGCTTAAAGTACGCTAATAAAGAGACGGGACTTGAGACCGAGATCACCAGTTATATCAACGAGCATTTGTTACTATCCTTTGCTCAAGTGCGCGCGGTGGTATCGCCGTTAGCTCAAGTAGCTCGTGAACGAAAGTCCGGCTATGGCAAACTCTGTTCGTTCTGCAATCGTGTAGCTTCAAAAATCCTAAAGATAGAACTTGCAGGTATAGTCACCACGACTTTTTCCAATCGTCGTATACCGAGTCAAGTCGTCAAAGAAATGCAAGTCTGGTGTCCAATGTGCTACTTGGAATTTGTACTTCGAGAGCAATTGGGGCTTGGCTATACCAGGGGCTACAGCAAAGCCGATTCAGATCGACTCTACCTATTCCTTCTGCCTGACTACTCTTTTACCCCGGAGTTCTGGCAATTTGCCCGGCACAAGCTACTCCAGCCTTTCGAGAGTGTGACCAAATTGCATCTGCGGCGTGGCTACCACGAGGAGGCCGATGCCCCAACTATTCCTAATACATGGCTCTTGCATGGAGCAGTGGATGATCGATGGTTAGATGAAGTTCAAAGACTCTTTGAAAAGGCTGCCCAAGAAATGCAAGTGGTTAACGAGAAAACAGGAAAATCCCCGCGCGAAATGTTGGGCGAGAAAATGAAACTTGCGCCTCTGCACTCTCCCAACTTCCAGATTCTCATTTACGAAAACTCCGTAAGCAGCCGGGATAAGAAATTGGCTCCCACCCGTTCGGAAATGTGGTCCAAGGCCGCTTACTCGGCCACACTGCTTCACCTGCTTCTTGGCGTACGAGTCTATGTGACGGACAAGCCTTATCTGCCGCTGACACGGCCTGACGAAATGAAGCATATTATTGAATTGGACGGCGCGCACCTGCTACTTAGAAACGTGCTGCCTCGCAATGAGCAGCTAACCGCTCCGGCGGGAACCGTGATCGCGTTGGTCGATCTGAAAGAGGCGATAGACTTGCTTTCAGCGGTCTGGGAAGTAAATGCGGCTTTATCGGGCGGAAAGGGCAACCGCGATAAACAAGTTGCAGGTATTTTGGAGCAAGTGAATATGGAGCCACTGGCCGCTGCTCGCTTCTACAAAGAGCGGCAAACGGCTGGCTTCGTGGTGTATCCGGCCCTCCTTCGGGCCTGCGAGCTATTGCTCAATTTGAAAGGAGAGGGCAAATTGAACCTGGCACAACAACTCACCGAGGCCTCGCTTCAGCTGTACATCCCGCTGAGCAAAAAGGAGGGCAAGGCGCACCGTTACGAAACGATGTTGCGCACTGCCGTAGAGGTCGTCAAGACTAGCCCACGCAATGTTGACGACGAATTTCTCGTGGCACGGGTAGCTGGGCATCTGCTCAAACGTCTGAATCGCATTGATGGGGGCGTTGTCCCGCTTTACGGTGAAGCATTGGCGCAGGCTGCTACTGACTTCGCGCGGCTGGTCGTGTTCGACCTATTCCACCAACACTGTCAGGGTCGCGCAGCGCGACTCACACACGAAGAAAATGCCATCGCCGACGCAATCTACTATCTAACAGACCGCCAAATTGGAGGCGCCTGGAAGAAGTACAAGGCGGACCAAGCCGCCCGCAAATCAAAGGAGAAGAACCATGCAACTGAGTGACTTTACCACCCTGCAAGTCGCGGACTATCGTCGCTTCCTGATGACCGAAGGCAATATTCCTATCCCCAAGTATCGGCAGGGGCGTTACATTCAAGTCGTCGTGCTGCGCGAGACAAAGTCGCACGCCATTTTCACCACCGAGGGGCAAACACTCGACGTGGAGGTGTTGCAAGCCGGTCTGCACAACACCCAGGCAATTGACCGGATCGTGATGTATAAGCGCAAGCAGATTGCTCCGGAGCGACGCACCGGGAGGGCACTCTCACGAGCGCGCGGCTTTGGGCCGGTGGAAGATAAGAAAGACGCCAAAGGCAAAGTCATCGTCCCTCAAGGCGAGTGCGAGATCATGGGCAATGCCTGCGGGCTATGCGCCGACTGTATCTTGTACGGCTTTGCTGCCACGACCGGAACCGCCTCACAGAAGGCCCGCGTGCTGACGGACAGCGGGTTCGTCATTCGCTCACAAGATCAAGTGATGCGGGATATCAAACTCAATGCAATCCAAGAGACGACGGCAGGCGGTATTGCCGGCAGCGCCTATGCTCATCGAGAGAATGTCTTACCGCAAGTCTTTCTCCCGACTGCTGAAACGTTGCTGGATGTGACCCCACCCGAGTTCATTTACGTGTTGAGCAACATCCTGATGACCACTCGCTACGGTGCGGAGAGCAACCGGGAAGGTTTCGTCCGCAATCACATTTTGGGCATCTACTTCTCCGAGGCGGAAGTCTTCTCTAATCTGGAGCTTACGCAACGCTTCTACGATGCGCTTGCCGTCAGCGCTCCCAACGCGAACGAGAGCGATCCGAAGCAAGTGCCCGATTATCTTGCGCACAAGGACTTTCAGGCGAAGTGGAAGGAAGTCGCCGAGACCAGCCTCAAAGCCACTATTGGGCAAGTGAAGCGCATGACCGATGAACATCTGGCCGCACTCGTCGCCGACACCCAAAAACTCTACGCAGATGAAGGGAGTCTCACGAAGTTTCTGCGTGAGTTGCATCAGCAGGCTTTCGACTATGCCACGCAGATCAAAGGCAAGGCAACGCCCAGCGAAGAGGAGAATGAATCAACCGAGGAGAGCAGTGGCGAGGAGGCGTAGCCATGCACCTTTATCGTTGTGATTTGATCCTGCATGACTATCTCTTCTTCGCCACAACCGAGCGTGGGAAAGTGGCCGAAACCGGGCCATTCGTTCACAATTACGCGTTGACCTATGCGCTCGGCTGGGCGCGTTCAGCATGGTACAGCGAAACTCAAGAGCCACATTACCCAGAAGAACTGGCCGCTGCATGGCGAACAGAAGCTGCCTATGTTACGCCTGCTACCTTGCTGAGGGGCGGGTATCTCATCAACCAGTACAATACCATGCCAGAGAGTTATGGTCTCGGCAAAGGTCAATCCATTGGCTACCCCGATTGGGGATTTGCCAAATGCCTTCGCCCGGCGGCGCACTTTCGGTTTTACGTCGTCAGTCGGAATCTCAAAATGCTTCCGCGTTTTATTCGGCTGGGCAAATTCATGGCAAAAGCCGAAGTACGAGCTGAACATGCCCGGCGTATCGAGCGGGCAACGGGTACTTGTATAGCGAATGCTTTGCTGGCGTGGGATGATCTCAAAGCCACGCCCACTGTGTTTGACCTGACTGCGAACGCACTTCCCACACGATTAATCAATCAGGGGCGATTTACCAATGCTGATCATCTCCGCGCGGAGTTCTCAGATGGCAGAGTGGTGCTGCCTCTTGCGGCAGGCTATCTCTCTGCCGCTGACAAAAGGGCATTCAAGTGCAAGCGATGCCTGGAAGCGCTCAAGTTTCTGGAGACGGCTCTATGCGGCTCCTGGTAGATGGGCTAAGATACGAGACACTTGAGGCCCCTTTCATAGGTGGGCTAAAGCCTTACGCGCACCAAAGCCGCACCCTAGCTTTGGTGCGCGAGGCCATTGCAAAGAATGAGACGTTGTGCATCTTGAATGCCAGTGTAACAGGCAGTGGCAAGACAATGGCAAACTTTGCTCCAGCGATTTTAGATGGGCAGCTAACACTAGGCATTTATCCTACTAACGAGCTTATCCGCGACCAGGAAGGCGCACTTCGTGCGTACCTGAGACAAGATGATGTTGTGAGAATTGACAGTGATGAACTGGACTATTGGCAAGATGTGATGCATGTGCGAGGCCACACGGCAGCGCTTCAGCCGATTATGGCCGTGTGGGAAAAGAAAGCGCTGCTGACGAATCCAGACATTTTATATCTGATGGCTTATGATCTCTACGGCTATAGCTCCAAAGTTGGCTACCGCGAGCGTATCTTTCAGGCATTACTCAATGAATATCCAGTGATTGCTTTTGACGAGTTCCATCTATACGATACCAAACAGGTAGGGAATGTTGCGTTCATCGTAGGGACAATTGCTCGGTTAGCGCCTAATAAACCCCACCTCTTCATATTCTCGTCGGCCACGCCAAGCGGAGTACGCGCGTGGGCTGAAGACCGGTTGGGTCTGCGCGTTGAGGATGTTACGGCTGAGGCCACGATCTCCGGGCGTGTTGTCTGCGAACCAATAGATAGCCTAACATTGTTACCAACTGACCTGAGTCGTTGGAAAGGGTTAGACACTATTCAGTCTATTGTCTGGCCTGAGGTACACGCATATCTTGACCAGTATTCGACAGCACGCGGGGTATTCATCCTTGATAGTGTCTATGACGCAAAAGTACTGGCAGCTTGGTTAGGCAAAAAGTTTGGCGATGCTGCCGTTGGCGAAATTCACGGATATATGGACAAAGCCGACCGCGCCGGAAACCTCGAGCGACGATTCACCGTGGGAACCACCACGATTGACGTCGGCGTTGATTTGACAGGTAACAAGGCCAAAGATTTTATTGTTTTTGAGGCGCGTTCAGGAGCACAGTTTACGCAACGCTTAGGCCGATTGGGGAGACGTGGGCGCGAACATGTAAATATCTACCCCCCCAACTTTGCATGGGCAATGGTGCCTCACTATGTTCAAAAAGAGGTTGCCAGACAAATAAAAGAGAGGGGCGTAAACGCAAGTGAGTATTTGTCTCGCAAAGATGTTTTGAACCAAATAGAAGTCGCCTATACACCGCGAGAGGAGTTCAGAAGGTATTGGACAAATTATTCACCTTATGAGGCGGCAGCAGCGAAAAAACGGATACTTACCTCTGGGTTGAGTGACAATCGCAAGATGACTGAAGAACGATTACGCCGTGTGATCTGTGAGCTGTATCGCGGAACTCGTCGCGATGTTTCAAGTGAACAGATAGCGGCAATTGGGAGTGGGATTGAGTGGAGCCAGCAAGAGTTATGGGAGCAATTTGGCCTCTCCACGAACGAACATAAGGGTAGCGATGGGAAGATGTATCGGGATTGGTATCTTGACGACTTAGAGACATTCCGGAGTGGAGGCGAGTTTCAGGTTGCGCTATACGACACGCTTGATGAACGGCGCGGGTTATTCCCTTTCAAACTTTACAACTTACCCTTTGTGTTACGTCGAACGGTCTTTCGTGAAATGAGCAAAAACCGCTTTGAGAAGATCGTCAAACAAAAAGCAGGAGTTCGAGCGGAGAGATTCCTTCGGCGAGTAGAACGCGCGACCCCTCTAGGCTATTTACAGATAGAGGGATTGACCGATTCGGTTAACCACTTCTGGTTTCAGATTGAAGAAAGCCAACTGATGCGTCAAAGTGGGTCAATGTTCAAACTCGCGGATTGGGAGATTGGCGCCGAGAGTTCGTGTTCGCTCGAAACTGTCAATGCTGCTCTTGCTAAACGCACCTTGATTGTCTGGTACACCCAAATGGCTCCGTGGGACTTGACGATTGACTTCAACTTACCTCCAATGTTTCAATTGTATTCACTTCGGCCAATAGGTCTGAATGGGCGATCAACTATTGGTGATCAATTTTGGTCGGTAGCCTTTGGTTTGGCAGCGTTTTTCCTTAGCACAGTTCCAAAATCAACCAACGGCGCAATCTTTGCATAATGATGCTGACTACTCTCTATGCCTCCCTCATTAGCCTCTACGCCCTGCACGACAGCGTCATCCCGCACACGCAGGGACGTAGTATGTGTGCAACGAGCTTGTGCATGATGCCACGAGCCGTGTATCTATTCGTGCGGTGCTCGTTGTCACCACACTGTGGTAAACAGATTCAAAGCAGCAATCTTGGGATCGCGTGTGAGGAGGGGAAGGTCCAGGTGCAGTGCAGTGGCCGCAATAATGCGATCAGGCATGTCGGGAACTGTGTTGCGATCAACACGTCCAAGGGCCATGGTCACATCCAGATCGAGCGGTGCCACTTGATAGTTCTCCGAACCGGCGCGGAGCAAATCGATGACCCGTTGAACGGCGTCGGATGCGATCTTTCCTTTTTCAGAGAGGTAGATTATTTCGACCAGCGCGATGGCCGGGATGATGATGATATGCTCACCTGCATCAGCCTGCTCGAAGACATCTCTGACACGGGCGGACAGTTGCGGGGCAGCATACAGATGCCAGAGCAATGCGTGCGCATCGCTGACCCACCGGCTCATACGTCACGCTCGCCGAAGTTGCTCCACATCTCGCGCCGCGCGTCGGCAATATCCTGCTCGGTGATCGGCGGGAGATCCTTCCACAGCCCGCCGAGCCGGATCAGTCGTTTGGGTGGCTGCCCGGACTTGAAGCGCAGGAACTCGATGAATTCGCCTACTTCGGAGAGCGTCTCCGGCGGCAGTTCATCCAGCGCGGCAATGATTTGATCCTTAGTCGGAGGTTGAACGGCCATGGCTCGCCTCCTCAACTTTTGGTGACAACCACGCTGTACCTCAAAGCCAACATGGCTGCTTGGGTCGGATTATACCGCAATTCGCAACTCGCAACTCGCAGACTCAATCAGCTTCGACCTGATTTCGATGCCGCCGTCGAGCCTGGTCGACCACGCGCAAGTCAAATGCGACTGGTGGACATGGCAAACTGAAGACAAGCAAACGTGGCGCGTTCCGCAAGGCATGAAATACACCTTCAACCGCTGAATTGCAATGCCGCTGACAACACGACCACTTGACTACCCGACCAACTGACCATCCGACCAACTGACCACCCGACCACCAGACTAGCCGACTACCCGACCAAATGACCACCCTCTACTCCTCCCTCATCCGCCTCCACGCCTTGCACGCCGGCCTCATCCCGCAGACCCAGGGCCACCTCGCGCACGCAGCGTTCCTGAAACTCGTAGAACAAGTCGATCCTGACCTGTCGGCCGCACTGCACGATGCGAACGCGCGCAAGCCGTTCACGCTCAGCCCATTGCACGGCCTGCCGGCGCCGCACCGGGGCGAGGCGCGCCTGCGCGCCGGACACGAATGTTGGCTGCGTGTCACGCTCGCCAGCGACGTGATGTTCCAGACGTTCATCAATCGCTTCATTCACGGTGACGCACACCCGACTATCCGCCTGGGCACGATGGAGTTTGGCGTGAGCGCTGTATTGACCACGCCGGGCAGCCATCCATGGGCCGGATATACGACTGCCGAGGCGCTGCTCGCCGAAGCGCGCGCCGAAGACACCATCGCGCTCGAGTTCGCCTCGCCGTTCAGCTTCAGCCTGGGAGACAACCGCGTCGAGATCATGCCGCGCCCGGAGATGCTGTTTGGCGGGCTGCGTAAGAAATGGGCCGAGTGGTGCGGCCTGCCGCTGCCTGTCACGCTCGAGCGCGACTGGCTGCGCGAGAACGTGCTGGTCAGCGAGTGGCTGATGCGCTCGCGCATGCTGCGCTATGGCGCGCAGTCGCAGATCGGCTCGGAAGGCACGGCGATATTCCGCCTGTTCAGCGCCGACGTGGACGTGCTGCGCACGCTGAACGCGCTCGCCGATTTCGCATTCTATGCGGGCGTGGGCCGCAAGACGCCGCAGGGGATGGGGCAAGTCAAGCGACTTGATCGCTGGACGCCGCCGGTCGATGAGGAAGAGGATTATTTAGTCGAGTAGTCGGATAGTCTGGTGGTCGGGTGGTCAGGTGGTCAAATGGTCGAGAAGGCTCAAGATGAAGATCGAGCGGTTTGAGGATATTCGGGCCTGGCAGGAGGCGCGGGTGCTGGCCAACCTGGTCTACGACGCAACGGAGGCAGGAACTTTCGCGCGGGATTTCGGGCTGCGTGATCAGATTCGGGAGGCGGCAGGTTCGATCATGCATAACATCGCCGAAGGATTCGAGGCAGGATCGGACGCCGAGTTTATCAAGTTCTTGAAGTATTCCCGCCGCTCGGCCAGCGAGGTTCAATCGGAACTTTACCTGACGCTCGATCGAAAGCATCTGACTCCTGACAGCTTCCAGCCGATTTATGACAAAGCCACCGAGGTGAAGAAGTTGATCAACGCTTTCATCGGCTACTTGCGCCGCAGCACATCATGACCACCAGACCAACCGACCACCAGACTACTCGACCAACCGACTACTCGACCACCAGACTACGTGACCACCAGACCACATGACCACCAGACCAATAGACTACCTGCCGATCTCCATGCTGAACCAGTTGGAATACTGTCCCCGCCGGTTCTGGCTCATGTATGTTTGCGGCGAAATGGAGGTGAATGCGCCGGTGCTCGAAGGCACGCTCCAGCACGAGCGAGTGCACGCCGGCGGATCGACGACCGAGGACGAGGTCGTGTCCCGGCGGCGGGCGCTGGTCGGCTCCGAGCGCCTGCGGCTGTCCGGCATGGCCGACGTCGTAGAACTCCGCGACGGGCAAATGATCCCGGTGGAATACAAACACGGCCGCATGGGAAAATGGCTGAACGACCACATCCAGTTGTGCGCGCAAGCCATCTGCCTCGAAGAGCAAATGGCCCTCACCTATGGCGAGACTTCCCTGAGTTCCCTGAGTTCCCTGAGTTCCCTCAAGCCCTATGAGGGTGAGCGTCGCCTCTCCATCCCTTATGGCGAAATCTTCTACTGGTCTTCGCGCCGCCGCGTCCGCGTCGACTTCACGCCCGAGCTGCGCGCGCGCACCGAAGCGACCGTGCAGCTCGCCTTCGACCTGCTCGACAAGGGCGAGATGCCGCCGCCGCTCCCTAAAGAGCAGCGACCGAAATGCCGCGATTGCAGCCTCCAGCCGATCTGTTTGCCGGAAGAGGTAATGATGCTGTCGAGTAGTCAAGTAGTCGGGTAGTCACGTGGTCAAGTAGTCGAGTAGTCACGTGGTCAAGTAGTCGAGTAGTCACGTGGTCACGTGGTCAGATAGTCGAGTAGTCAAGGGGTAGGGGGCCGATCAGTTATCAAACGATACGCGATATGCGATACGCGATATGCGATACGCGATATGCGATATGCGATAAGCGATACGCCAGGACTGAACCATGACCACACTCTATCTCACCGAACAGCGCTCGCTGGTCAAGAAAGACGGCGACACGCTCGTCGTCCACATCCCCGAGGACAAAGAGAAGGGGACGGAGCCGCGCAAAGTGCGCGTGCCGCTGGTGAAAGTCGATCAAGTCGTGGTCTACGGCGACAGCACGATCACCAGCCCGGCGCTCGCGGCGCTGCTCGCCCAGCATGCCGAAGTGTGCTTCCTGAACTATTACGGCGGATTCGTCGGGCGCTTGTCGCCGGAGTTCAGCAAGAACAGCCTGATCCGGCTGGCGCAGCATCGCGCGCACGACGATGTGGGCCGCTCGCTCCAACTGGCCAGGGCATTCGTGTTTGGCAAGCTGAGCAATCTGCGGGCGATGCTGATGCGCTCGAATCGCAAACGGGATGATGCGGCGCTGGATGCAGCGGCGGAGACGATCAAGGGCATCCTCGACCAGGTGGCGAATGTACACAGCGACGGAGCGCCGCCGCCCGACCCGCGCCATCCGCAGGCTGACACGCCGCAAGGCCGGCTGCTTGGCTTGGAAGGCGCGGCGTCGGCGGCCTACTTCGGCGTCTTCGAGAAGCTGCTCAACGACGAGTGGGGATTCAGCAAGCGCGTCCGCCGCCCGCCGACCGACCCGATCAACGCGTTGCTGAGCTACGCCTACACGCTGCTCATGCACCAGACGATGGCTGCGGTGAACATCGTCGGGCTGGATCCGTACGTCGGCTTCTTGCATTCGTCGCAGTACGGCAAGCCGGCGATGGCGCTCGACGTCATGGAGGAGTTTCGACCGGTCATCGCCGACTCGGTCGTGCTCACCCTGGTGAACAACGGCATGATCAAGCGCGACGACTTCGTCGAGGAGTTGGGCGCGTTCCGCCTGAGCGATGCGGCGCGGCGCGTTTTCCTGACCAAGTTCGAGGAGCGACTGAACACCGAGGTGCAGCATCCGACCTTCAAATATAAGGCGACGTACCGGCGCTGCCTGGAGCTGCAAGTGCGCCTCGTCGCCAAGTGGCTTACCGGAGAAATCCCGGAATATCCGGCGTTTGTGGTCAGGTAGTTCGTAGTCGGGTGGTCGGGTGGTCGAGTAGTCGAGTGGCCGAGTGGTCGAGTAGTCGAGTGGTCGAGTGGTCGAGTGGTCGAGTAGTCCGGTAGCGGACGAATCGATGCGCGATATGCGATATGCGATACGCGATATGCGATACGCGATACGCGATATGCGATAAGCGATAAGCCATGAGCGAGCCATCCAAGCAGACGACGCTCTACGTCATCGCCTATGACAGCCCAAGCGATCGGCGGCGGACGAAGATCCACAAAGTGCTGTCGGGGTTTGGGCAGTGGACGCAGTATTCACTATTCGAGGCCTGGCTCACAGACAAGGAACTCGTCGCGCTGCGCGGCAAACTTGACAGACACTTGAAACGGGAGGAAGATAGTGTGCGGTTCTATCCGCTGTGCGCGTCGTGCGCCGGGCGGGTGGAGACGGTCGGGTCGCCCGCGCCCCACGAGGATGAGCTGCTCGTCGTATAGCCTTTTTATTTTGACCTGCGGCCCGCGAGCGGTGAAGTGAGGGCGCGTTCCCGCACAGGCGCTCGCGGAGCTTATAAGAGGAAGCGCCTCTGGCTATTCGGTTGGAGTAAGACCAATGCATGAGCGAAAGACGATGTGCTCGGCCCATTGTCCCGAGTGGTGGATATGCCACAGAAAGAACGGTGAACCGCCGGTTGAGTGGAGCACGGGCCGGTCCGCTAGACCTACTCGAACGGCCCGGTGGGACATCTTGCCCTACCGGACGCGAGCGGAGTGAACGATCTGAATCCCGACAAGGGGATTGAAACTGGGTCTCACGCAGCCGGGTGCCAAGTAGCGCATCGAGAGTGAACGATCTGAATCCCGACAAGGGGATTGAAACTCGGCCTGCGATTGTCGTCAAGGTATGGAATGTCAAGAGTGAACGATCTGAATCCCGACAAGGGGATTGAAACAGTACATGAAAGAACCACCAGCGACTTACCCGATTAGAGTGAACGATCTGAATCCCGACAAGGGGATTGAAACTTCAAAGCTCGCTGAGGCTATGTTGTACACCCGCTTGGAGTGAACGATCTGAATCCCGACAAGGGGATTGAAACGTGTTGTGGAGGTAATGGCAACGCGTTGCAGACGGGAGTGAACGATCTGAATCCCGACAAGGGGATTGAAACTCGATCATATTACAATTCCGAGTACGCGATGCGTGGAGTGAACGATCTGAATCCCGACAAGGGGATTGAAACCGGATCGGCTGCGCTTCGACTTCGAGATGTGGCGGAGTGAACGATCTGAATCCCGACAAGGGGATTGAAACGATGAATTTCGCAAACTCATCGTTTGTCACGGGGCAGAGTGAACGATCTGAATCCCGACAAGGGGATTGAAACCGGACATAGACTTTGTACGCAGGTTGAGAAGCTGGAGTGAACGATCTGAATCCCGACAAGGGGATTGAAACCCCGTCTTCCGCTCAGTGGGTGCATACGGGACTGGGAGTGAACGATCTGAATCCCGACAAGGGGATTGAAACCGATAGGATGAGTAGCCACGTTCCTATGGGTACAAGAGTGAACGATCTGAATCCCGACAAGGGGATTGAAACACCGGATAAAGTGCGATAGGATGAGTAGCCACGTTGAGTGAACGATCTGAATCCCGACAAGGGGATTGAAACGCAACACAGTGGAAGTTTTCGATTGTAATCGCTCGGAGTGAACGATCTGAATCCCGACAAGGGGATTGAAACAACCAACAAGGCGACAGTTGGCAGGAGGTGCGTCCAGAGTGAACGATCTGAATCCCGACAAGGGGATTGAAACGAGATACCGCTGTCGATAATCAGCTTGCATATGCAAGAGTGAACGATCTGAATCCCGACAAGGGGATTGAAACTCCCGACATGGATGATGATGGCTTGCGTCGTCTGGGAGTGAACGATCTGAATCCCGACAAGGGGATTGAAACAACGTCAGTTGTTGCTTCATGGTCTTGTCTCTCCTTGAGTGAACGATCTGAATCCCGACAAGGGGATTGAAACTGAAATTTGCTCCCTCGTCTTGGCGCGACGGCGGGAGTGAACGATCTGAATCCCGACAAGGGGATTGAAACTGGAACGTCGGGAACAGCTCGCCGTCGGTGGTCAAGAGTGAACGATCTGAATCCCGACAAGGGGATTGAAACAGCAATCCGGGCAAGAGCGCGTATCGGGGTCAGGGAGTGAACGATCTGAATCCCGACAAGGGGATTGAAACCTGGCTGCTGGGCGCGTCGTACTGCCCGCAGACGTAGAGTGAACGATCTGAATCCCGACAAGGGGATTGAAACGGGCGCGCTCGCGCTGCGGCGGCTGCGCTGGCCGGAGTGAACGATCTGAATCCCGACAAGGGGATTGAAACCTCGTGACATCTAGCGTCACGCCATGCCCAGTTCGTGAGTGAACGATCTGAATCCCGACAAGGGGATTGAAACCCATATGACCCTCCTGCCCATCATTGAGCAGGCAGGAGTGAACGATCTGAATCCCGACAAGAGAGGGTTGGACCAACAAAAGTCGGTTACGGCCCTGGTTACGCTGAGTCGTAACCAACTTGGAAGTTGGTTACGCAGACGGGGAGCGGCGCAACGTTAGCCGTGAGGCTCTTTAA
>Ga0209641_10000897_pt1 | contig 27209 bp, 39 predicted proteins | sample RifCSP16_1_FD_184022 | JGI IMG/M metagenome (GOLD analysis project Ga0209641, IMG submission 184022) | Soil microbial communities from Rifle, Colorado - Rifle CSP2_sed 16_1 (SPAdes) (version 2) | ecosystem: Environmental > Terrestrial > Deep subsurface > Rock core/Sediment | place: Rifle... | reverse complement strand
GATTTAATTTGTGAAGGTTGTCCTTATCATAGATTAAATGAAAAATATTATGAAAGTCAAAATAAAATATCTTAAAGATGGAGATGGAGAAAAAGCAGGAAAAGAAGTCCTAATGAATAAAGATTCTGCTGAAATGTATTTAAAAGAAAGAGAAGGATTTATTGAGATTATTGATGAAGAATTAGAAGAAAGAAAAAAACAAATAGAAATAATTAAAGCAGAAAATCTGATGGAAAGTTGTCCTAAACTTGATTCAAAAGATTTAAAAATATTAGGTTATGATCCACAATCAATTGATATTGCTTCTAATAAAATAAAAGAAAAGAAACATAATAAAATATTAAATAAATGGGATATAACAAAATATTTAGAATTAAAAAAAGATAAAAAATTTAGTGAGGCAAGTGAAATGATTGTAAAATATATTCTTAATAAATATAAAATTTATACTACAAAAGTTGATGAAAAGCCAGAAGTTTATATATATAATGAAGGTATTTATATAAAAAATGGAAGAAGTTGTATTCAAGAAACAATGAGAAAAGAATTACTTAATAATTTTTATAATAAATGGGATTATAATCAAGTAATTGTAAAGATAGAAGCAGACACATTTATAGATTATGATACTTTCTTCAAAACTAATTATAAAGACGAAATTCCTGTTCAAAATGGAATTTTAAATATAAAAACAAAAACACTAACTGAATTTACTCCAAACAAAATATTCTTTAACAAATGCCCAATAAATTATAATCCAAATGCTAAATGTAAAAATATAGATAAATTTTTGTCTGAAATTTTAGCAAGTGAGGACGATAAATTAGTTTTTTATGAGATTGGAGGATGTTGTCTTTATAAAGAATATACTTTTGAAAAAGCTTTTATGATGGTTGGTGGTGGGAGAAATGGCAAAGGAAAATCAATTGAATTAATAAAAAGAGTTATTGGTCCAGAAAATTGTTATTCTATGCCATTATCGGCTTTAAATTATGAAAGTGCTGATTTATGGAAATTATGGAATAGCATGGTTAATCTAGCAGGAGATATAGGAAATAAAGATTTAAAAGATACAAGTATGTTTAAAGCTCTTACTGGAAGAGATTTTATAACTGCTAAAAGAAAATATTTGCCTGCATTAACTTTTGAAAATTATGCTAAGTTTATCTTTGCATGTAATGAACTTCCAATGGTCTATGATACATCAAAGGGTTTTTGGGAAAGGTGGATTTTATTAGAATTTCCTTATTATTTTGCAGATAAAGATGAATTTGATAAATGTAAAGATTTGAACGAAAAAAAAATTTGGAAATTAAGAGATGAAGATATTATAAATAAAATTGCTACAGAAGAAGAATTATCTGGATTATTAAATAAATTTTTGGAAGGTTTTGATAGATTATTTCAAAAAAGAAGATTTAGTTCAACAAAGGGAAGTGAAGAAATAAAAAATACATGGATAAGAAGAGCAAATAGTTTTATGGCTTTTTGTATGGATCATCTTGAAGAAGATTATGAAGGAGAGATAACTAAACAAGAGGTTAGAAGAAAATATTCAAAATATTGTAAACAACATAAAGTAAGAAGTAAATCAGATATTGTAATGAAATTAGTATTACAAGAATTATTTGGAGCTGATGAAGAAAGAATTGGTCCTTCTGATAATAGAGAATGGTATTGGAGAGGAATTAAGTGGAAATAGATTATGGCAAGGGTGTCAAGGGTTTTTGGGAAATATATAGAGGTATTGAGTTGGGTATATGGGGTAAAAAAGGGGTGGAGTCCTTGCCATCATGGTCATTTTCTACAAAATAGGGTGTTTTATGAAAAACAATAAGAAACTACCAACTAAAGCCCAAATCTTAGAAGAAATAGCCAAAGACTTTGAGCAAACAGATATTAAAGCGAATAAGTCAGAAGAAGATTTATTTTTGGAAGAACATGAAGATATTTATATGGAAGAAAAATAAGGTGAGGATAATGAATCATAGTCTGAGTAAGGTTATAGAGCTTGGAGGAATTCACTTTCTAGCAATAGATACCTCTTCCTCACTTGACGATGACATGACGGCAGGGCTTCAGCACAGGAGTTTACGAGTGCCAAACACTTTCTCCTTCAGATCCTTGCCAAGGAATGGGCTTAGAAGCCCGTTCCTTTTATTCCTTTATAAACCACCAAAACATTTAAATACTTAAACTTCTTTAAATAAACTATGATAAATAAAATAAATTTAAAGATTTGGAAGGGGTATGTATTTTGGAAATTCGGCAGTGATATTTTTTTAATCAAGAGGTGTAAGAGATGAAAAAGAAAATCCCACTCTGTAAGATTCATAAAGAGAAAAAAATAGTTTCTCAATATTCTTACGATTGGATCTGTCGTAAATGCATACGGGAGGATTATAAAAATGAAAAAGCAATTTAAAAAAAGTGTCTTATTCGTTGATTTTAAAGACAAAGAAATTATAGACTGGACTGCTCTTGCTAAAAAAGTCAAGGGAGATAAGAGATGAACGACGAAGAACAAAAAGTCTTTGATATATTGCCTTCAGAAAAATCTGTTGGAATTACTTTTGTTATGAAAGCTTTAAATATTCATTATTATTTTGCTTTGAGTATTTTACATGACTTACAAAGGCAGGGACTAGTTGAAGAAAAACAGGTTGGTAATGTCATTAAATATCGAAAAATAGGCGATTCTGGGGCTTCTGTAAGCGGAATTAAGCCTATCTTGGAGCAGAGATCATGATAATCAAACTGAAAGGAGGGAATGAATAAACAAAAATGGACGAACAATTGAATATCCCAGAATTTACTGATAAGGATAAAAAACAAACAGTGTTTCATAATTTTACTGCACAGCCAGAAATAGTTGGCAAATTACTTGCAATAGAAAATGGAACATTTGGATTGCAATATCGTATCCTCACAAATAATGGAGAAGTCATTGTAGGCACCTATGGAGTTCTTGCATCTAAGATTATAAAACAAGATGAAGGAAAATTCATAAAGATTGTCTGCAAAGGCATAGCCAAATCTGAAAAGAACAAAGGCAGAAGCTATACAAACTTTGAAGTATTTGTGAAGTAATATTCAGCATCAAAGCTAAAGGTCTTTGCTGTGATCTTTGCTCTTTGCCAAATACCATGCAGAAAGAGCTAAAGGGAAAAGAGGCGTGCTGACGTTTGCCTCTTTTGCTTCTTTTCCCAAACAGCAATAATAATCATGAAACACACAAAACAAAAACTAGAAACTGAAGCGAAAGGCATTATGCCATCAATGGTAATTATAGATAACCCTAACAAAGATAAAATTAAAGTTAAATCAAAGTTTGATTTGAAATTGGGATTATGGAGGATTAAAGTAAAATTAAAATGAAAAACCAAGACCAAATAATTATGGATACTTTGGAAAGTTTAGCTAAAAATTATTCATTTGCCAGAACAAATGAAGAGAGAGCCAGAGACGACGATATTGCTAAAAACTTTCTTGACTTTTTCATCGCTAACAAAGAAGAATATAAAAAGTATTGGAATTTTTACGAGGAGAAGAAAAATGAAAACAATTAACATCAAAGAAAATAGTCCGCAGACAACTCACGGGACTGAGCGAATGCATCCAAAGGGTCAATCTGTCAGTACTGATGCCAGTTTATGCACCCGAAGCAATGAATCTGCGGACATTTATATATGGCAAAAATGATGAGGGATTTAAAATGATTTCAATAAAATGATAAAACAAAAACAAATTATTGAAAGATTAAGAAGAAGATTTTATATTAGAGATAACTTTTTAATAAACATATCTAAAAGATTAGATATGTTTACTTTTCTTAATAAAAAAGAAAGAATAAGAGCAATATATTATCTTAGAAAAGAAATAAAGAAGGAATTGGAAATATGAAAAGTATAAATAAAACTCAAAATTGGAATTTTAAGAATAAAGCTTGTTCTATATGTAACAAAGAATTTAAACCAACTAATGGAAAAGAAGGAACCTGTAGCAAAGAATGTTCTAATAAAGTTGCAGAAAAGAATAAATTGAATTATATTAAAGCACATCCAGATAGACTTAGTAAAGCATCTAATGAATGGAATAAGAGAAATAGAGAGAGATTAAATGCTTATCAAAGAGAGTATGTAAAAACAATTCCTGAAAAAGTCAAAGCAAGAAGTGACTCAAAATGGTTAGTTAAGAGGAAAAGAATTGGGGAATGTTTAGATTGTGAAAAGATATGTAAGAGAGAAATTCATCATATAAAATATACTCCAACAGATTTTGTTTTAATCTGTAAAGATTGTCATTTGAAAAGACATGGGAGGGAGAGTAGAGTATGAGGAATTTGAATGATGAGATAAAAAGGATTGAGAGAGAATTTGAAGATTCAACAGCTCATATTAATCTTTGTGAGTTTGAAAGCTGTTCCGCTTGTGTGGATTATTTTTCTTATAATAAAAATCTAAAAACTCTTAAAGAAGTGAGAGAATTAATTGAGGATAGATTAAAGGATTACGGAACAAAAATAAATATTATTGATGTTCAGAAAATTGATGAACAATTTATAGAAGACAATTTGCTTGCAAAAAGCAACATAGCGGAAATAATAGATGCAGTCATTAAAGAGAGAGTAGAAAATTTAATTAAATATAAAAATGAAATAAGGGGATTGTTAAAAGAACTTCTGGGAGAAGAGAAATGAAAACACTTAAACCAATTCAAAAGATATTTCACAGCAAAGATTTGAACATTGCTTATGAAAAAGGCAAAGCCGAAGAGCAGAAAAGAATATTGGAGATAATTGAAGAATTATTCCCGATTTGCACTTGCATAGATGGGAAGAACGGAAAAGAGCTAAATATAAACTGTAAAAATGAGCTTATGGACGGAGCTTGGAGCGCTGGCTTAAATGATAATTTAAAGGCAAAAATCAAAAAAGAAATGAAATGATAAAACATATAGAATGTAAATGTATCAAATGTAAAAATAGTAGATTTACCTTAAGAGAAAGACTTGCATTATGGTTTATGAAGCCATTTATTTATATTTCTTTAATAATCGCAGGAGATATGAAATGACAAACCAAAGACCACAGCCAGACATTCCAAAGGTTTATCGTATTTGCAAACCCTGTGAATATTTTGATAAATGCCAGATGAAACCATCTAGGTTTGCAATCAGCAAAGAATTTTGCAATTATTACAAAGCATTTACTTACAGCACTCAAATGGAAAGAGAAGAAGAAGCAGAAAGAAGATTTGAAAAGATGGGAGATGGAGAGAGGAGATGAAAGTAGCGATATATGTTAGAGTAAGTAGAGTTGATCTAAACCCAGAAAATCAACAAGTTGAATTAGAAAAGTATGCAAAAGCTCAAGGGTGGGAATATCAAATCTTTGAGGAGAAAGAGAGCACGAGAAAAACTAGACCTATAAAAAAAGAAGTTTTTGATAAAGCTTGTAAAAGAGAATTTGACTGCATTCTCATTTATAAATTAGATAGATGGGCGAGAAGTCTTCAAGAGCTCATAAACGATTTTACTATCCTTCAGAATAATAAAGTTGAATTTAGGAGTCTTGGTGAGAATATAACTTTAAATCAAGATCCGAGAAATATGTTAATGATTCACATGCTTGGAGCTTTTGCAGAGTTCGAGAGAGCTATGATAAGAGAAAGAACTATGTCTGGATTAGCTCGTGCAAGAGCTGAAGGAAGAGTTGGAGGAAGACCTAGAAAAACCCCTCCTGTTAAAAAACCCATAATCACGAGGGAGGATAGTGTTTAAGAAAAACGTGCGTTTAAATGGAAAGATGTAGAAATTGTTTTAGGGATAAAGAAGTTTCAGTTTGTTATGATTGTTTTTGGACAAAAGTCTGTCAAGCTATGCACTCTCGAGAAGAAGATACAATAGCTGAGAGAATCAATTGGTTAATTTCAGATACCTTAGATAAATCTTTAGAACCTCTAATAAAGAGAATCTCAAGCATAGAAGCAATTCTAAAGATAAAAATAAATAAAAGAAGAAAAGGTTCTGACTTTATAGAAAAGCCGAATACAATGGAGAATCAAAAATGATAAAAGCGATAAATAACTTCCTCGATAGAAGATTTGAAATAGGAGAAGCTATTATGCTTGTAGGTTCTTTTTTTGGTTTTGTTTGGCTTTTTGAAGTATGGACTAAATTAAATATAAGAATGCCACTAGGAATTATCTTTCTTAGCATTGGCATCTATGGATTAATAAGGCAATATAAGAAAAAATGGAATTAGTTTTTCAAATAGCCTTTGGATATTTAATAGGAAAGATAATTTATAATATCATAAATGGAATCATAAACGGCATTTATGAGTATGGGAAGAAAAAACAATGAAACTCTTCATTTTATTTTTTATAGGCACATTAGTTCTTTCCATAGGTGGACTTTATGAACATGAATTGCAGCATCAACAAATATATAATAATTATGGAATTGAAAGCAAAATTCATGTAGGACTTACTAGTTTTTATGTTAAGGCAATAAATGCAACTGAAGCGAGAGAAAAATGCAATGAGAGTTGTATCTTGTCTCAAGAAATTAATGATAGTGTAGGTTATAATGTCCATATCATATCAGCAATTTTAATGGTGGGTTTTACTTTTATAATTGCATTGATGGAATCAAGATATGATTCTGAATAAACAAAAAAATGACATCTTCAAAAAAAATATAAAGTTGAAGTTTCACGACGCAAACGAAAGGTTTATATATAGTGAAGATAATATTTATACAAGGAGGAATAAAAACAACATGGGAGAAGTTATTCTTAAAACAGAAATTCCAAGAGAAAAAGGATTCCTTTATTATACTTCAACAGACTCTAAAGGAAACTTGACAGTGTGCAAAGCTGTCATGTCGCGGGGAAGGAAAAAGAAAAAGGAGGTAAAGTAAAAATGAGAATTTTCGGACGAGGAAGACCAAAGCAAATTGCAAAAGTAGAACCAACTGAAATCGACGACGATGATGATGAAGAAGAAGCTGAAGAGGAAGAAGCAGAAGAAGCTCCTGCTCAAGTTACTACTCCAAAGGCAAAGATTATTGAGCAAAAGAAAACAACCAAATGCAAGATCATTGAAGGAACACTTTTGGAAGATGGAGCAATAAGATATACAATTGCAGCAGATTCAAGTATTGGAGAGATTGGAGACGAGTTTGAATTTTAAAAATTTCTCAATTTTTGAAAGATTGGAATTGCGTAGCATTGCCCAGTGGTGGGACAACTTGATGTATTTTAGTTTTACCTTTTCTTTTATGATTTTATTTTCTGGATTAATCACTAAGAACTTTTTTCTAATGCAACTTTCTTTCATTGTTTTTGCAACTCTAGGCATTCTCTGTCAAATCGGAGAAGCGATAGATTTAAATAGGATAATAAAAATTCAAAATGAACAAAGAAAAGCTTTACGCAATATGGCAAAGCAAAGAATGCCAAATCGTAATTGATATTTGCAGGATACTTCTTGTTGTCATTGCTGCTATAATATTATATCAATTGGTTGCAAACATCAATGAAGTCAAGCTTCTTTCTGGCAACCCCTGCAGTCTTTGTGAACTGAAAAGCGGAGCAACTTGCTGGATAAGTAGTCTTAAGTAGCTATACTTATACCATAGTATACCAAGTTTGTCCTTATATAATTACTTATTAGTTCTTTAGTTGTTTTCCACAGCATCCACCCTTTGTAACCCAATTATTATTAATTGACTAACGGATAATACTTCACAGCTTCTTTTGACTTTTCTTTTATAATATCTATTATCTCAGGGTATTTTTCAGGTAGTCTTTTCCATTTGAAGAGAGTTACACTTGATATATTAAAACATTTCTTTTTATCTTGAGTTCTCATAGGAACCATAGCAACAAGATACTTCAAAGCTAAAAACTTCAAATCCTTTTTTCCTTTTTCAGATTCAGATCCAATCATCGCAATAGCTTTATCTTTTTCAGATTCATAAAATTTAATATCAAAATCAGACAGCACATTATTTTTATAATCTGGATTCATAACATCTGGAAAAGTTCCTCTGATTCTTTTAGCAGACCATTTCTTATAATTTCTTTTTCTAAATCTTCTCCAATCTTGCCAGAGATATTCAAGCTTTCTCTTTTTGATATAAATGAATCTTCCTGCTTGTATCTCATTTCTTGAATAAACATGAATCATTCCAAGAGGTCTTTGCCAAACAACATAGTCATTGAATTTATTGAAGTAAGCAAGATTGATAATTAAGAAATGTCTTTTCTTTCTAGACATCATTAGAAGTCTTGTTAGATTTCTTACTACTTTTGTGGAGGTGTCAGTACTCATGGCATGCAAGGCAGGTTCATCCCAGACTGCAATTTCTTCTTCAGAATTTTTTAGAAAGTCAATCATCTTATTCAAATCAAAAAAGACTCTTGTATGATTGAAAACTCTGCCAAGCTTTTCTGCAGCATAATATCCTATTGCAACTGATAGAGTTGTTTTCCCCTGACCTTCTTCCCCTTCACAAAGAAGCACAGCATCTCTCTTTGGATTTTTTTGTGAGCAACGCAAGAGCATCATATCTATCTTTTTAACAAGATTGTTCTCTAAAAAATATTTGAATTTAGTTACAATCATAATCCTTCATCGTCCTCTTGTTCTCTGAACCAAACTCCGTGCAATTTCATAAGTCTATTAATTTTTTTATATAATGTTTTTAAACTAACATAAAACTCTCCAATTTTTTCTTTTCCATTCTTATTATAACCTACTCTTTTCTTTTCTAAATCTTCCAAGTCTTTTTCAACATCTTTCTGTTCTTCATCTCTAAGCTTTGCATCCACTTCAGTTGCCATCAAATCAAGATACCAGTAAGCGTTTTCAAGTTTCCATTCTTTCATTGAAATAAGAAACATTACTTTTAAGTCTTTTATAATTTTCAGAATCTCATCATCCATATTCCAGACAGCTTTTTCATTTTGAGATTCAGTTTGATAATTGTAATATGCCATCAAAATAACCTATACATAGATTTATAAATAGCGAAGAGTATTTAAAGTTTTACTTCCATATAAAACTATGCCAGGCAGAATAATTGTTGTTGCTCCAAGACCTTCAATACCTAGTAGTGGAGGCGGAGGTAGTAGAAGGAGAGAACCAACTCCAATTGATACTTCTAGAATGTCTGCTGGACAACTTGCAGACTATATAAAATCAAAAACTGGAAGAGCAGAAATTACACCCAGAGATTTAGAAAAGTATGCTCCAGAAGCAGTCGCAAAAGCAAGAGCAATTCCAGCATTTACTGGAGTAGTAAGGGAGACTGGAGCTGGACAACCAGGACTTATCAAAACTTATGAAGCAGGAAAATTAATAAGTGTAACTGAAGCTCCAAAAGTTTTACCGCCAAAAGTTGAAGCATTAAGAGTAGGAGAGGAAAAATTAAAGTTAGGAGAAAAAGCTATTACTGCTTATCAACCATTTACTAAAGAAGAAATATCAAAACAAAAAGAATTAGAATCAATATATGGAAAGCCTATCATAGGGGAAGCAACAAAATTTGAAAAATTTAGAAAAGAAGAGGCTCCTAAATTTTTAAGTTATGTAACATCTCTAAGAGATGTAATAATAGATGCATTTACTGGACAGAAAGCAGAACAAGCTTATGTTCCAACGACAAAAGAATTATTGAAAAAAGGAAAAGAAGTTTCGTATTATACAAGACCAACAATGGTGGAGGGAAAAATTGTCGTTGCTGGAACTCCGATTGTTGCAACTGGAAAGCCAACAGCAGGAGAAAAATTTGCTGTAGAAACAATACAAGAAGATGTAAGATTAATGAATGAAGTAGACTTTACATCAAAGCAAGTTATCTATGAGCAAAGCGGCAAGGCACAAAATGAAATTGACGCAATATTTAATGATGTTCAAGATAGAGTTAGCAAAGGAACGATTTCTGTTGAAAGAGGAAATAGAATATTAGCAACCGAGCAAGAAATAATAAATACTAAATATAATAAAATAGCCAATGAAGATTTTTCCAATAAATTAAAGTATATCGAAGGAATGTCTGATGAAAGAAGAAAAGAATTAGAAAAAGATTATAAAAAAGCAATTGCATTATCAATAGGACAAAAAGTTGTTGCTGGTGGATTATCTATTGCTTCTTGGACAATACCATTTGCAGGACCAGTTCTTAAAGTAGCAGATATAACAAAGATGTCATTGGAAGCTCCAGAACTTGCTACAAGCCTGTATAAAGAACCATTAGCAACAATTACAGATATATCTCCTTACATTGCTGGTGGAATGATTGCTGGTGGAGCAATTGCTGGATTAAAAGGTAAATACGTTGAAGAGCCAAAAATAAGAGAAGCTATAGATAAATCTTATGCAAGAACAAAATATATAGATATAACAAAAGAAGGATTAATTAAACAATTAACGATTGATGCTACTTTAAAACAGCAACTTAAAACTCAATTAGATATGGGAAATATAATAAGATCTTATACTACTAATCTTGTAGCAAAATCTACGGCACATTCAAAATATCTTCCTAAAGTTGAAGGAAAATATATAGAAGTATTAACAAGAGATGGACGGCTTCTTGAAAGAATAAATCTTGGAAAAGTAGTTTCTGAATATCAAAAGAAAGTATATTCTAATTATGCAATTTCTCATGCATTAGGAAAGCTTGAAGGAGATACTGCCGTTTATTATACGAGAACAGCTATATTGGCAAAAGCAAAGCCTTCTTTAAGAGAGCCAATTGTAACATCAGAACAAGCAAGAGTTACAAAATATTATGAAACTCTAGAGAAAGTACAATTGAAAGAATCAAAAAGATTTGGTAGAATATTTGGATTGAAAGGAGAAGCTGAAGTTAAGATACTTAAAGAAATTGAAAAACCAAAACCAAGTGATATAACAAAATTATATAAAGTGCCAGAACAATTCAAACAAGCCCCCACTGAACAAATCAATAGATTAATGCTAGGATGGAAAAAAGCAAAAGCTTATGGCAAAGCAGAAATAGAATACATTGGAGGAGTTGTCAAAGGAGAAGTAACAATATTAAAGAGAACAGCAGGAGATGTTTCTTCATTTTTAATTGGAACTAAAAAAACAATAATTGGAAAAGGAAGAGCAGTATTTGAAAGAGTTTTGCCAAAGGAGAAAGTAGTGAAACCTATGAAACCATTTCAACTTACAAAACCAGAAGCAAAGCGTGTGTGGAGTAAATCTGAACTTAAATATTGGAAAAAAAGATACGAAGCTGAACAAAAAGCAGCAAAGATTACAAAAAAACAAATAATTTTAAAGCCGCCAACTGAAAAAGAATATCCAAGAATAGTAACGGGAGAACCAACAATAGGAGTTTCAGAATATATAAAAAGAGGAACATTAATACAAGAAGAAGCATTAGGAAAGCTTACTGCAAAATCATTAACTCCTGAAGTATTAACTTATAAAGCAGCTTTATTAAATGTTCCTGAAATGGCAAAACAAAAACCATTTATGGGATTTGTTGTTCCTGAAGTTGAAATTTCTGTTAAAGAAAAACAAAGGCAACAACAAAGATTAAAACAACAATTAGTAATTAAAACAGAGTTAACAAAAGTGCAAGAAAAGTTGCAAGAAAAAACTCAGCAGAAATTTTTATTCGCACAGCCACAAGTTTCAGCACAACAACAACGACAAGTACAACAACAACTTCAAAGGCAATTGCAAATTCCAAAACTAGCAGTTAAACCAATAGGGTTTCCAAAAATAGAAATTCCAAAAATAAAAATACCTATATATTTTGAATATAAAAAACAAAAACAACAAGAAAGAAAACAAAGAAAAGCACAACAAAAAAGATATATAAACTGGCAAAGAAAATATCAAGCTTCCGTAGCTGCTGTTTCTCTGGGAATTACAATATCTCCAAAGAAAGCAAAGAAGTTAAAGAAGAGATTCATTGGAACAGAAATAAGACCAATTATCTTATCTAACAATTATTCTAATTATTCTAAACGTTTGAATAAAGCTTTTGCGATATAAGATAATAATAACATTTAAATAGGGCTTTCACGATATAAAAAGATATAAAATTAGGATTTTCACGATATAAATAAAATGAGGGAACAAAATAATGATTATTCTCAGGAAGAAAATGAATTTCAGCAGTCTGTTATGCCTCCGCAATTCAAGGAAGAGAAGGAAGCAGCAGAGATTGGCGTCATAAGAGAGTTATCCCCAAAGAAAGTTCTTGAACAATTAAGAATGAATTTAAAAGGGCATTATTATGACTATGAGAAAAAGATGTATAAAAAAATAGAAGGATTTGAACCATTATTAAATGATAGAGGAATAGCAAAATATCTTGCGATAATGTCTTCTGTTGTTACTGATTTGATTACTTTCTCAAGTTATTCGCAAGATGAAATTCCTAATTTAACTTTATTTGTCTGTGACAAAGCATTGCCAGTCATTCATATTAATTATAAAGAATATGGAATAAAAGAAAAATCAGATCTGCAAATTATAGATATTCAAATCTTTAATCTCACACTTGCAGCTTTCAAGAAAGCAGTTGGTGCTGGAGATAGAAGCGTAATAGGAAGAACAATCTCTGAAAGCATAGTCAGCAGGTCTGGAATGATAAATCCAATAAGAGATGAAAGACAAGGAGGCTTTTTATCTAGATTAAATCCTTTTAGTAGATAATGGTGGAAATATTTAGTAAATTTAGTGGAATGTTTGGTGGAATAGGAAATTCTTTGAAATACATTCTTTACGCATTACCATTTATCATAGCAATAGTAATAGCAGTTATGTATTATAGAAACAAGGGAATTTATAAATATAAAGTTAGAGTTTTTAATGAAAGAGAAAACGGAAAAGTAAAAGAGAATAACTATGTTGGTGGATATATTGGCAGAATAAATTCTGCTCCTTTCTTTAGAGTTAAAACTGGTTTCTGGTGGTGGAATTATTTGGACTTCATAGAAACTCCTAAGATACAATATATGGATGAAGATGATAGAATTTATTACAAGCAGATTGATATCAATACATTTATTCAAATGAAAAGAAGATTTGATAAAGGTAATGTTATATTTACTCCTGTTGAAAGTGATGTAAAATATGGAGCAATATTAAGCATTCAAAAAATAAAAGAAGTTCTTAGAACAGAATCAACTTGGAAGAAAGTCCTACCTTACTTTGGATTGGTATTGATGGCGGTTGTGTTTATTGTCGCCTATAGTATTTTACTTAATAAGTGTTCTGGATAAAAATGTACTCAAGAAAAAATAAAACATATGAAGAAATATATGGAAGTATAGAAAGAGCAAATGAAGAAAAAAGAAAAAGAATTCTTGCTCATCTTGGAAGAAAAGCTTCTGAAGAAACAAGAAAAAAACAAAGCATATTAAAAAAAGGAAAGACTTATGAAGAAATATATGGAGTAAAAACAGCAAAAGATTTGAAAGATATAAGAAAAAAAGCAAGGTTGGGATATAAATTATCAGAAGAGACTAAAAGAAAAATCATAGATACACGAAGAAAAAATGGAAGCTATGTGCCTTCTAATAAAGAAAAAGAAAGGCTTAGATTTATGCACAAAAATAGTAAAAATACTAATACTTCAATTGAAATAAAAATCCAAAATTTTCTTAAACAATTAGGAATAACTTTCTTTACTCATCAATATATAAAAGAAATTAAACATGGTTATCATTGTGACATTCTTATTCCTTCAATGAATCTAGTAATAGAATGTGATGGAAACTATTGGCATAAATATCCTATTGGAAATGAGATAGATAAAATTAGAACTTCTGAACTAATTAATAGAGGATTTAAAGTATTAAGACTTTGGGAATCAGAGATAAAAGAAATGAATGTTGAAAAATTTAAAGAAGTAATAGATAAATGTTCTGGTGGATAAAAACAAAAAGAATATAAAGAATAGAAAAGTATATAAAGACATGCAGAAGCAATTTAATTGTGTAGTTTTAGCAACATTCTTTGTTTTGTTCAGTATCTCTTTCGCATCAGCAAGTTCTATGAGTTGGAACTTCTCAACTCCATCTGATTATATTTATAATTCTTCATCTATAATAGTAAATGCTGGAACTGCATATCTTAATGGTTCAATTGTATTAAATCCTTATGCACAATGGCATTTTAATGAAACATCTGGAACAGTTGCTTCTGATAATTCAGGTAATGGAAGAAATGGCAATACTGTTAATTCTCCTACTTGGGTTGTAGGAAAGATAAATAATAGCATAAATTTAGCAGGTGGTTCTAGCCAATATATTAATATGGGTAATATAGCTAACTTTGAATATACATTACCATTTAGTTATGAAGTCTGGTTTAATACTGGGAATTCACAAGGCATAATATTTTCAAAATATGATTCTGTAAATGGAAGAGGTCCAATACTTTATATGTTTGGTGGAAAAATAGAGTTTGGTTTATATTCATCAAATTCTCCATATCAATATGCACAAATTGATACGACAGCAGCGACATTTGGTGATAGTGCTTGGCATCATTTAGTAGCAACTTATAATGGTAGTGGAAATGTTGCTGGTATGAAAATTTATATAGATGGATTATTAAAAACTGTTACAACAAATAGTGATACTCTTGCAGGAACAATATTAAATTCAGTAGACTTTGTAATTGGAAAAACAACAGCTGGTGTTAGTTATTGGACTGGAAAATTAGATGAAGCATTAATCTATGAAAATAAAACATTAACTCAAGCAGAAGTTACATATAGATATAATAGTGGAACAGGAACAGAAAAAGTATCTGATTATCCAATCACTAATCCTACAATTTATTCAAAAATTCCTTTCATATTTGCAAATCCAATTCAAACAGTCTCAGAAACAGCAACAAAACCAGCAGGAACAGCAATAAAATATCATTCTTCTTTTGACAATGGAACTATTTGGAATTATTGGAATGGTTCAAATTGGATAGTAACAGACAATAGTTATACACAAGCAAATATTATAAATGATTTAATAACTAACATAGATACTCTTAATTCCAGCGGATTATTATTATTTAGAGCATTGCTTAATTCAAATGGGGATAATACTCCATCATTAGATAATTTTTATGCTTCAGATACATTATCCTATCCACAAATATCTAATGTTACAGCATCTCCAATTGGTTATAATAATGCTACTATAATCTGGACAACTGATTTAAGTAGCAATAGTTCTGTTATTTACGGATTATCTGTGGATAATCTTAATCTCTCAAATGGCAATCCTTCTTTGGTGACATCACACACAGTCAGTTTAAGTTCATTATTGGCTAATACAAGTTATTATTATAATGTAACTTCTTGTATAGGAATAGCTTGCAACTCAACAGGAACATATAACTTTACAACTCTTGTTACTCCCCCAGCACCAAATTTGACAATAGGGAGCATAGTCCAGCTCATCTCATTATACAAACAAAACACTGCTGCGGATATAAAGATAGCTTGTTTTGACAGCAATAATAATTATTGCACGAATGGAGTAACTTGTAGTCTTACTATTTTTAACCCAGATTCATCCACATTAATAAGCAATCAACAAATGACTTATAATCCAACTTTCTTCAGTTATAATTTGAATACATCACAAACAAATGATTTAGGAACATATACTGGAACTGTTTTATGTTCAAGCACAAATAATGTTAATTCTGAGATTGAGTATCAAGTTACGCCAAATGGACAGATTTCTTCAGTTGCACAAAGTGGATTAAGTATTGGTATACTCTTATCAATAGCTCTAACAATGTTTTTCTTTGCTTTCTTAGCTTTTAAATTAATGGATTATGAAAAGACTTTCTCAATAGCAATCTTCTTCTTTGTTCTTTCAATAATACTTTCATTGTTTGGCTTGTATCTTGGATTAGTCTATAGCAGAGATTATCTTAGTTCAACAACAGCAGAGCCACAATCTGCTTTATTCATAGGAGTTCTCTATGGACTTATGGGATTAATGTTTATAGGATTGTTGTGGTTAATCTTGGCTGTTATCAAGGAATTTAAGATAAGAAAGAGTGAGAGAGACCATGGAGAAAACTGGGATCACTCGACAAAAAGCTATAGATATTGAGATGTAAATCTATTCCTAAGCTATTTCAAGCGATTGTAGGGCAAATGTAAGGCTTGTTTTTAGAGAAATTTATATTAGATTTACACTTTCTCTATCTTTAAACTTTTTACCCATCTATATTGTGGTATTGATATTTTTAACTCTCTTTTTAGATTATTAATAAATCTCTGAGCAGATTTTCTATCTGAAAAATTCAGGGAGATTCTTTCTCTATAATTGTATCTCTTACCACTAACATAAAACCATTTTTTTACTTTCACAATTATTCGTTACCTCCTTCTAGTTTTGTAATCATATTGTCTCCTGCTCTCTTGTGAGATAAATCCAAACCATAGTTGCAACAAATAAGATTATTGTTATATAAAGGACTCCATCATTTATTAAATTCATAAATCTAAGAAGTATGGCAACTATTAAACTAAAGAATCCTGCAAATCCTGCTGCTTTGTCTGGACTATAGTTCTTAGCAGATACGAAGGAAATTATGGCAATAACTATCAAAATACCAGTTCCGAAAAAACCTTCTGTAAGTGTATTTGCGTAGCTAACTAATCCTCCCAATCCTGATAGGTTCTCTGGTGGTAATGGAAAGTTTGCCATTTTAAGGTGTTGTTGATTTATACGCAAATTTAACTAACATGATTATTATTGCAGTCATAATAGCTACTACTCCTAAAGAAACAATTCTACTATCTATTCCTAAAGTTGAGAATACATCTGAAAATATATTAATAAGATAAATTGGAGATTCTAATAAAACTATAACTGTGGTTACGGCAGCAACTGGAATTGCCATTAGTCCAGTTAAAATATTTTTCCATCCACCTTCTTCCTCTCCTAACTTGCCTAAAGATGTTCTAACACCTGAAAAAGAGTCATTAATATCATTCGCATAATCAATATATTCTTCTTCATATGATGTAGAAACATTTCCAACTTCTGGATAATTTGTTCTAAAATCTCCTACTATTATTCCTATAACTAAGAAAGAAAATACTATTAATAATATTATAAAGACTGGCGTTCCTAATTTCATGTTCCCCTCCCCATCTTAATTATCAAGAATATTGCTAAAATTACTATTAAAGTTATTGAAGTTATACTAATTGATATAAATCCAAGAATTGTTGAAAAGAATAATGTTGCAACTATCAAGATGATACCAACTGCTGGATTCCAGAATCCTATCAATCCAACCGTTATAACTAATAATAAAGTAAATAACAATCCTTCACCACCAACGACGTCCTTTATTGCTCCAGCTATTTCTTTTATATTTGCAAAGATAGTATCAATAAGCTTTTCAGGACTTCTTGAGATATAAGCATTACCTCTAAATTGCCCTTCATAACCAGTAAGATTACAGCTAATTGTTCCAGATGTTGTATAAACAAACGAATCACATATTGTATCTCCAGTTTGATTATAGTCAATTTCAAATACTTGCAATCTAAAGTATTGAGCTAATCCGCTTAAATCAGTAAAGACAAAATTTATTGTTTTTATTTCTTCATCATAAGTTAAATTATAAGCAACATTCTGTGCATAAACATCATAATAACCAGTCCAGAAATCATTCAAAGCTTCAGATATTTCCAATTCTATCTCACAAGGAGCTGTTGAACAAATAGATGTTTTATAAAGTGTTCCTAAAAGAGTCCCAGACTTTATTATGGTGAATTGATATTCTTTATCCAATTCTAAATATTCTATGAATTTACCAGAATCATCAGTCTCTCTTATTCCAATAGCGTTATAATTTCCAGTCGAAGTATCTTTCTTTGAAATCGTAACAAAAGCATCTGCTACTGGAGTAAGTCCTTGCAATGTCGTGAAGAAGAACTTAACTGAATCACTTTCATTCAATAAGAATAAATCAATATTATTTGTTGTGTTTGTCAATACAGATTCACTTAATAGATAAGTTCTATCGGAGTAGCCAGAAGAAGAATATTCAGATGACATATCAACATAAAATGTTTTTTGTGATGGTTCTGCACAGAAATCAAAGTAATATCTTGTATTAGAATTATTGGCATAAGAATAATTATTCTTTACATTTCCATCTCCTAACCAATAATTAAACAATGCAAAAAAGCTTCCGTTTAGAGTTGATAAAGTATTCTCATCTTTCAAAGTGAAATTAACATAAGTAACATTAGTTGTTGCATTACATGATTGAAAATTAATTGGAGTTGAACTCTGCGATGAAGATGAAGTATTAATAGTAAAAGTAGTATTATAAAAGCTCCAATAGAAGTTTGATGTTGTTGATGGCAGACTTGCTATAGTATAGAATGTATCTCCAAATCTAGAAGCAGTATGAGAAATTCCATTATAAATTAAATAACCAAAAACAGTAGTAAAATCAGTTCCTAATGTTATATTTATGCTAAAGTTCTCATTATCAGTTTCATATCCAGTAGGATTAAATGTTCTTGAGTTTTCAAATATAGAATAATTCCAAGAAATAGAATCTGAATTAATATTATTTAATGTATCATTAGCATAAAGTATTAATGTTCTATTTCCATAATCTGTAATATTAAATTGCGTAGTATTTGCAGAACAAGTTACAGAAGTATTTGTCCCTTTATAATCATACCAACAAGAACTTGGATTTAATTCTGTCAATGTCCAATTAAGAGTTAAATTTGTATTCAAAGCATGATAAGGAATATTTGTTGTTGGAGAAATTATAGAAATTAAAGGAGTAATTGTATCCTTAAAGAAAGTTACACTAGAACTATTTATATTACCTGCAGAATCATTTGCCCCCATTAGCCAACTATTGTAATCTTCAATTGAAGTCAATCCAGTTAAGTTTAGAGCACAATCTGTTGTTATGTTAGTTGCTCCTCCATTAGTTGAATACCAGCATGTTTGAAGATTGGCATCTGTTGCACTAAAGTTAATTGAAGAAACATTAGTTGAATAATTTAAAGCTTGTGGATAAATTATTGAAACTGAAGGATTTATCGTATCAACAAAGAAAGAAACCATTGAAGAATTTCTATTATTAGCTGAATCATTAATTGCAGCTAACCACCAATTATTAAAACCTTCTGTAGCTGTTAATCCTGTAACATTATTTCCGCAAGTTATTGATGTATTTGTAACTCCGCTGTTAGTTGAATACCAACAAGTATCTGGGTTAATCTCTGTTAAGGTATAATTTAATGCAGTTACAACATAATTATAATACGTCCCATTTGTTGGATAAGTTATAATTATTCCTGGATAAGTTGTATCCACTGTTATTGTATTTATTACAGACTGAACAACATTACTTAAATAATCTGTCGCAGTAAAGAACCAATTATAAATTCCATCAATAAGATAAACTGGTATGCCTAAAATTGTTTCAAATATCCCAGGAGCATAAGTTTGTGTTGTCTCGTTTATTATATATCCTGATAGATTTTGAATTGTTAATGTTGCATTTGCTATGCCTATACCTGTCCCAACACCCCATATCATTGCTTCTTCATAAATCCATTTATTATTTGCACCAGCAGTACTCGTCCTTAAATTAATCCATGTTGTAGAATTATAACAATCCCATAAAGCTTGGTCACTTGCTCCAGCTTCTTTACTTCCAATTCTTAATTGTATAATATTTGACTGGTAACAAAGAGAAGGCAATGTCAAATTAGCTGTTGATACTGCATCTTTAACTTCCCATTTTACATTTATAATATTATTTGGTTTGGTATAATTTATATATATGTACTCTGTTGAAGCAACAAGAGTATTATATCCATAAGTATTCCAATCACCATCATAATAATTTTGAGGATCTAATATATCTGAACCAATATTAAAGTAACTTCCACTATAATTTAATCCACAATTTCCATCTCCAGCAGTTGAAGCATTAGCCGTTTCTTGATAACATATTTCGCCATCAAAAATAGATGCGGTAAAATTAACTATACTTGCATTTGAATAAGTATTATTAACTGGTGTTAATAAATTTATGATTGGTGCAGTGATATCAAGTAAAATAGTTCTTGTTTCTGTTGAATTCGGATTTCCAAATAATCCATAAGCAGTAGCATTAAGATAATAATATCCATCTGCTAATCCACTAAAGTTTATAAATAATGAAGAGTTTGTTGAAGTTGAGGAATTTATTAATCCACTCGAATCAAATAATCTTATAGTCATATTAGCAAAATTAGATCCTGTCACATTAGCTAATATAAAGTTCTGGCTGTAATTACCAGAAGCAGTTGTAAGAGAGACGAATTGTATATTCAATCCGACTACATTACCATTTAAACAATTCAAATTAGATGTATTAAGATTGTTTAAAGTGCAATTATTGCTTGTAAAATTGGTTAATATAGAATTTAAGATTGTAGAATTAAATATTGATGAATTTGTAATCGTAGAATTAACGATAGTTGAATTATCTATTGTTGAATTAATTATAGTTGAATTAATAATTGTATATAATGATCTTGTTATTGTTGAATAACTCACCACAGAAGAATTTATGCTAGAAATATTTATTGTGGAGAAAGAAATATTTGAATTAAAGATTAGAGAATATTCTCCAACATTGTCGTCTATTGTTGAATTGGTTATAAAAGTATTTGAATCTTGCATTCTTATATTTCTTGTTTCTGTGCTATTTTTATTTCCAGCTATATCATAAGCAGTTGCATTAAATTTATATCTCTTATTGACAAACAATCCAGCAATATTTACAAAATTAGGTGATGTAGCTGTAGCAGTTGAATTAACCAATGAATTGCTATTATTATAAGCATTAATTGTTATATTGGCTAAATTTGCGTCTGTTGCTGTTACATTAATTAATAAATTTGCTCTTATAAAAGAATTGTTTGTTTCTGTTGGATTTACAAATTGAATTAACGGAATAATTGTGTCAACTGTGAATGTTACACTGGAAACATTCTGATTTCCAGCAGAATCATTAGCATAAACTTTCCAAGTATTACTTCCTTCTGTGCTTGTTAATCCAGTAACATTAATTCCACAAGTTACTGAAATGTTTGTTACTCCAAGATTTGTTGAATACCAACAATTATTAGGATTAATATCTAATAAAGTATAATTCAAAGCTGAAACATTAACACTATAATTAATAGACAATGGATAAACAATTGTTATTCCTGGTTTAATAGTATCTACAGTTACAGTATTGTTTTGAGTCGTAAATGAATTTCCAATATTATCTACCACTGTAATAAACCAATTATAAACATTATCAATTAAAGTAACTGGAATGCCTATAATTGCATTTAATAATCCACCCCAGAATGAAGTTGTTTGATTAACAAGAGATGTTTGATTATAAATATATAAAGTTGTATAATTTATACCTAAATTATCTGATATATTTGCTGTAAAATTAACAATACTTGCATTTGAGAAGCTTCCATTAATTGGAGTTAATAATGTTGCATTTGGATTGGTTGTGTCTTTGAAGAATGTTACACTTGTAGAATTTGTATTTCCTAATGTATCATTTGCAGCAATAAGCCAAGTATTAGAGCCTTCGGTTGATGTCAAACCTGTTTTATTAGCAGTGCAACTGGTTGTAATATTTGTTGTTCCTCCATTAGTTGAATACCAGCATGTCTGGAGATTTGTATCAGAAGCTGTAAAGTTCAATGCGGATACATTGATATTATAAGTTATGTTTTGTGGATAATTTATTGAAACAAATGGTTTTATAGAATCTATCAAAATAGTTCTTGTCTCTGTGTTATTCTTATTTCCAGCATAATCATAAGCGGTAGCATTAAAATAATAATATCCTTCTGCAAGAGATATAAAATTCAAGAATAATGGAGAAGTTATACTTATTGTAGAATTATACAATCCAGTTGAATTGTATATATTTATTGTTAGATTCTTTAGATTTGTATCACTAGCAGTTACATTAGCCCATATTAAATTATATGTTTGATTTCCAGAAGAACTTGTCGGAGAAACAAATTGAATCGATGGAAAAGTTGCATCAACAAAGAAATTCTGTGTTGTAGCAGTTACATTGTTTCCATCTCCATCACTTGCTCTGCAAGTCCAATTGTGGCTTCCTTCTGTTATATTATATATTTGCTGTAGAGAGATATATGTCTGTGATACAGAGCTATTTATTATTGTGTAATTGTCTGCATCATCTATGATTAAAGTAAGATTTAATACGTTTGCGTTATCTGTTGCTGAACAATTGAAAGCGATATTCAAAGAGACATTTGCATTATTTGATGGAAAGCTTAATGTTATAATTGGTGGAGCAGGAAAATCTGTTCCAGCATAAGCTCCAAATTTTCCACTATCTATACCAGTATAGATTAAATCTAAATTTGTATCATGAGTTAATGAATTAACATTAGATCCTCCAACCCAATTTCCAGTATCAGTTGCAGACAAATCAGTTGTAACATTAGAATTTCTGTTATAAACTCCAAATTTACCTGAGTTTATTCCTAAATAAAGCAAATCTTTTGAAGAATCATAACTCATACCTTTAATATCACTTCCACCAGAAGAATTGCCAATCCAATTTCCAGTATCTGTATTAGATAGACTAGTCCAAACATTAGAAGTTCTATTATAAACTCCAAATCTTCCAGAACCAAGTCCAGTATAAATCAAATTATTTATAGAATCATAAACTATAACATAGACTGGACTAGTTGGTGATACTCCAGCCCAATTTCCTGGATCAGTAGATGCTAAACTTGATGTAATATTTGAAGTTCTGTTATAAACTCCTAATATCCCAGAAGTTCCTCCTATATATATGAGATTGTCTGCTGAATTTGAATCAAAGGCAAGAGAATCAAAAACGCCAGTTCCCATAAAGTTTCCAGTATCAGTTGCAGACAAATCAATCCAAATATTAGAAGTTCTATTATAAACACCAAATTTACCTGTTTGTCCAATTGTATATATTAAATCATTTACATAATCATAAGTTAAACCATAGACTATAGATCCTCCAACCCAATTTCCAGTATCAGTTGCAGACAAATCAGTTGTAACATTAGAAGTTCTGTTATAAACTCCAAATTTACCACCATCTCCAACTATATAAACTAAATCACTATTATTATTATAAATTATATCATTAAGATTAGAGGTAGAAATCCAATTTCCAGTATCAGTTGCAGACAAGTCAATTGCTATGTCTGCTGTCCAATTATAAAAACCTAATTTACCTCCTGAACTAGCAATGTAAACTAAATTATTGTTATTATCATATATTATACTATTAATATTCAAAGCCCAAATACCAATATTAGTTGCATTCAAATCAGTCCAATTTCCAACATCCCAATCTGCCCAATTAACAAGGACTTCTGAATTTGCTGTTGCAATCCAATCAATTAAAATATTCTCTTTCTTATAACCAGATAATTTCCATTTATAAGTGCCAGCAGACAAGATTTCATAATTATAAACATCCCAAATGTCTTCTGTGTAACTCTCTAAATAACAATTTTCTTCATCTCTGTCGCAAACCAATTGCTGCTTCTCTTCTGTATGCGTTGAAATATACCATTGATAACTTTCAAGCTCTTGAATTAAACCATCTTCATCAAAGAAAGAAACATCATTGAATAATGGAGCATCATCATAAAGTGTAGCTTCTCCAATTGCTTTGCATTCATTGCCAACATTGCATTTGTCAGTATTATAAATCAAAGAATATTCAGCAATGGTTGAGCTAATTACTGGTATTCCCCACAAATCTTTTATCTTGTAATGTCCATAAGCATAATGATTGCCATTATTTTCTATAGGATCTTTATCCCAAGATGCAACATTGCCGAGAGCAGAAACACTTATCGACGATAAGACTATTAAAAAGAGAGATAGAACTATCATTACCCAGAGCATTTTCGATTGCCACATCGCATTTGTATGCCCTATTTTTTTCATTTTAAGGAGACATTCCTCCAGCTTTAGTTTTTCCATAAAGGATAATAGTTACTATCAATCCAATAACAAAAACAATAAGAGGAAAATGATTCATCAAAGCTTTAGTCAAAGTGAATTGATCATAAGTTGAAGAAAGTTCAGAATTTTCTCCAATGTCTGTATAAATATTTGCAAAAAGTCCTGCTAAGATTATTGCCACAACTAGAACTACAATAAATATCACTGCAAATACTGGATGAGTATCAATGAATATTGAGGATATTATTAATCCAAGAGAAATCGCAATAAAAGAGAAAAAGAATAAATAATCTAAAAATGGAATTGTCTTGCTTTCAACCATCTCTAAATTTTGGATTGTTCTATTACTAAACTGAGGATTTGATTGTAGAGCATCGGAGGTTTCTGTAAAAACTTTGCTGAATAAGAGACTTACAATACCTATGACAAATAAAATTACAACTAGAGAAATAATTAATGAACTTGCATCTCCTTTCTTATTCATCTTTTTCATCTTAAACTCCTCCTTATTTTTTGTATATATTCTTTTATTTCTTCTTGTGTCATCATTCCTTTTTTGCTTTTTTCAGAAACTATTTCTGCGGCTTGTTTTTTGTTAAGAAATATTCCAATCTTTTCGCAATCAACTAAAACTCTTTTTATTTCTGCATCAAGTTTTTTGGGAATTGCAGTCCATACATAATCATCTCTAGACATTCAAAATAAAGCAATCTCTAGTTTATATATCTTTTTGTCTAAATGTGTTTGAATGTGTTTAAATAAAGCTTATAAGCTTAGTTAGACTTCAAATTTATAACTAAATATTAAAAATGGAGGTAAAAAACAAATGAAAAGTTTGCTTAACAAAAAAGGGCAACTTGGTGATCTACAGGGTATAATAATGACCCTCGTGGTGGTGGGTATTCTTCTTGGAGTCGCATTCTTGGTTTTAGAATCATTCTTTGACCAAATGACTGCAGGTTCTGAGGCAGCTAATGCTGTAAATAGCACCATAGTCGCTATGGCTACGATTCCTTCGTGGTTAAGTATTATAGTAATCCTAGCAATAGTAGGAATATTACTTGCAATTGTCTTCAGCGTATTGCCTAGAGCGGGACCATCAGTCTAAACAAGCAATCTTGTTTAATGACTATGGATAACAAGAAAGGTCAAATTGGAAATCTGCAAGGGATAATCCTGACAATCTTAATTGTTGGTATATTACTTGGAACTGGATTTTTAGTTTTTAATGAACTTGAAAATCAAACCAATGATTATACTATAACAATTACAGATGAAACACTAACTTCAGTTACAGAAACTGGAAAATATGTAGATTATAACTACACGACTTCTAGTATAGACTGTTTCAATGGAGTTACATTTTCAGCTGTAGAAAATGCAACAGGTGGAGAAACAATTGCTGCTGGAAACTATACTACAACAACGAATGGACTAATCCAATCAATAGGAGGAAGTTACAACAACACAAATTGGAATGTAACATATTCGTATGCACATGGTAGAGAAGGATGTAGTGCAATTGAGACTACAACTGATGCTATTGGAGTGATTCCATCTTGGTTAACTATTATAATAATAATTACAATAGTTGGAATTTTGCTTGTAATAGTATTCAGAGTATTGCCTATTGCAGGAAAAGGAGCTGGAGGAACAATTGCCGAAGTCTAAAGAAATAAATTATTTTTTTTGCCTTAATTTTTTTCAATAAGGTTATGAGGAATTAGAAGGAGGTTAAATGAAAATAGTTACTACAATTCCAGATAGAAACAGATATTATCTAGTTAGAACTGGAAATTCTCTCACAGATATTAAAAGATGGATTAATTGGGCAAAAAAAACATTTCCTAGACAAAAACTTATTCTAGTTGATACTTATACACCAAAAATGAAAACCAAAGACATAAATATGAAAAAGTATTGGAAACTTAGATTTGATAGTGGATATGAACATAAATATTATGTTTATGGAAGTTATAAAGGAGGATAAAAAATGCCTAAAAGTAAATACGAAAAGTATGTGAGAATAAGAGCAGTCGACGTCGGTAGAAAGGGAGGTCATTACATTAGAATAGGAATCCGCAAGAAGAAAGGAAAGCGTGGAGGATATTCTGAAAAGATTGGTAAGATGAGAAAATATCTAACTGGTTGATTTTTTATTAATTTTAAAGTAGTTAGAAATATTTATAAGTAAAAGATATTTGGTAATTGTCTGCCTGAAAAGCAGAAAAGGTAATAGGTAAGATGGAAAAAGAAGTAGCAAGCAAGAAGGCACAATTCTATTTAGATACAAATACATTAGTTCATATTACTCTTTCTAATAATAGATTTTATAATGGCAAAATAAAATATATTGGCATAGATTTTCTTCTGATGGACGAATTGAAATTTGGTGAAGTTTGTGCATTCTTTGCAGAAATTGAAGACATATTGCCATATAGAGAAAAAGAGGAGACTAAAATATGAAGTGGTTAGAAGCAATTCACAAAACTTCTAAAAAAAGAGTTTCAGCTTGGAAAATAATGGAAGATTTAGAATGGCAAGGAAAAGATAAAGATGAATTTATTGCACCAGAAGATTTAATAGAAAATTTTGAAGAAGTTTTAGCTAATGGGAAGACTGAGGTAAAATTAATTTTTGTTCATTATTTTAAAAGATATGAGGGAACTGAACAAGAAGAAAATGTAACATCTCATTTCAGAAGTGAAGATGGTAGTCTTGCAAGATTAAATTCTTGGGGAGAAAGTGACGAACATAAATTAGCAAAGAAATATATTTATGATAATATTGATAATATTTCTTTAATAAATTTTGAGAATAAAAAAATAAAAGATGTTGGAGAAATAGAAGATATTAAAATAGAAAAAGGAATTGGACTAAAAAGAGCAGATGTTCTTGTTATTTTTAAAAATTATCATCCTGTTCTTGGAAGAGGAATTGCTTTTGAAGTTCAATATTCTTCACAAGAAGAAGAAAAAATAATAATAAGAAGTTTTGATAGAGCTTCTTATGGTTATAGTGTTGTTTGGTTATGGAGTAAAGATTTAAAGAATTTTACTAATTCTGTTAAAGTTACTCCTTATAATCAAGCTCTTAAAGAATATAATGAAATGACAACTTATTTACAAAATAA
>Ga0209641_10000896_pt1 | contig 27215 bp, 31 predicted proteins | sample RifCSP16_1_FD_184022 | JGI IMG/M metagenome (GOLD analysis project Ga0209641, IMG submission 184022) | Soil microbial communities from Rifle, Colorado - Rifle CSP2_sed 16_1 (SPAdes) (version 2) | ecosystem: Environmental > Terrestrial > Deep subsurface > Rock core/Sediment | place: Rifle... | reverse complement strand
TGTCGTGCTGCGCCGCGTGTGCGACGTCACGAAGCCGCTGCGCTGGCACGTGTGGAACTTCCACCGCATCGGCAGGCCGATCCCCTACATGATCGACGGTGCCATCTGCGTTTGCGTGCACCCGCACGACGAGGCCGAGGCCAAGGCGAAGCTGGGGTGGCCGACATGAAGCTGACGGCCCAACAGTTTGATGCATTGCACGACTCGTATCAACGCCAGATCGCCGAGCTCACCGCCAAGCGCGACACGTTGAGGGCGGAGGTGGAGGCACAGACATCGCGCGCAGCGATGTGGAAGGCGCGCTGCAACCACGGCACCGACGCTTCCGAGCTGCAACCCGGTGAAGAAGCCTACGAGCGCTTGCGTGCCGAGCGGGACGCGCTGCGGGCGGAGTTGGCTGAGATGAAGCGCATCGACAACGCGCGGATCGCGGAGCTGGATGGACATTTGCGCAACTCGTCCAGGCTGATGGATGAGCGCGACCAGTTGAAAGACCGCCTAAGCATCGTGGCAAAGACTGACAACGTTCGAGGCCTCGTGGAGCGGTTGCAGGCCGAGGTCGAGCGGCTGCGCGCGGAGCTGCGGCGACTCGGCGACGAGTTTCAGAGCGGGCTGCTCGACAAGCTGGAAACGATCGACCTGCTCCGCGTCGACAACGAGCGGCTGAAGGCGGAGTTGGAGGCTGACGTAATCGTTCACACGATGCACCACCCGGACGGGCGCGTGGAAACGTATCTCGCGAGCGATCAGGCTGCTCAACTCCGCTCGTTGCGCGAGGCGGCGGAGGATGTGTCCGAGCGCATGAAGGGCGACACGTACGATCTGCGTTATGTTATCAACCGGCTCGACGCCGAGCTCGCGAAGGTGACGCGGTGACGAAGGTCGAGCGGGCGCTGCTGAAGGCCTTCGATCGCTACTACGGCAGCAATGGCATGGCTGGCGACTTCGACGATGAGCTGCGTCACATCGCGGAGGCCGTAGGCAAGGCTCACAGCAAGAACGCGAAGGCGCTGAAGAGCCTGGCAGAAACAGAAGAGCTTCGCTGGGCAATGGCGGAGGTTTATGCCGGTCGCAAGTCTGATCGACTCCAGCGATTCATGGACAAGGTGAAGCCATGAGCGACGAGAGGGTGGAGCCTTTCACCGTTCCGAGGCCTGGTTACGGCATACCCGGCATGAGCGAGCGGATCAACAAACTTATGCGCTCGCTCATGCGTCACCGTGAGCGCTACATCCGCGCGTGGATCGCTCACTACGGCGCGCACCCGGCCGACGTGCACATGGTCACGCGGATGGGCATGGGCCTCGAGGGCGGTGACGTGATGCGTATGGAGTACCGCAAGGATAGCGATCACGTCGCCGAGCTCGTGAAGGCTGCGCGGGAAGTGCTGGACGACAAGGGCAGTGGTTGGTTGGCCTCGGATACCATCCATGACCTCGAAGCCGCGCTCAAGAAGTTCGAGGGCTAGTCGTCCGTGTCGGGGATCGGTTTGAACGCATCCGGCCGAGTCATCAACCGCGTCTTCATCGGCGCGGTTGTGTCTTCAGCGCCGAACGTCGGGTCTTCCCCCGGCGGCGCGCTGGCGGCGATCACCTTGGGCCAGCGCTCGCGCCTGCGGTCGTCGCGCTCGGCGTCACGCTTCTTCTGCTGCTCGCGACCGGTCGCGCAGCCGTCCAGGAGCGCCACAGTGACGTGGCGGTGAATCTCCTCCTGGTGCTCGGGGTTGCACAGGTGGACGGTGCCCAGGCGGCGCAGGATGCCGTTGACGACGTCGCGCACGGTCTCGTTGGCGCGGCGCCGGAAGAGCTCGGCGATCGCGACCTCGAGCGTGGGCGCGTCGCCGAGGGTCATGGCCGTGAAGGCGGGTCGGATGTTGCCCGCGCGACCCTGCGGTCAGACTCGGCCACCGACACCTGGTTGGGTCCAGCCTTCAGGTTTCCGAGCATGGCGCCGCAGAAGGTCACCACGGTCGTGTAGGCGACCTGGTACTGGGGAGCGCCCAGGAACACCACCGCGAGCACGATCCCACCGACCCCAAGCACACCCTGCAGCAGCATCACCAGACGCGGATCCATTTTGGCTGAAACCTTTCGCCCGAACACCCACCCAGATTGTGCGTGAAGCTAGCCGAATATCAACGCGTTTCTCAGACGTTATTTGCAGCTGACGGCGGCCGGCGAAAGCCCAGCAAGCGCTCCTTGGGATAGTGCGAGTAGCGCACTGAGTTCGCCTGGTTTCCACCTAAAAGCTCGATGTCGCCGCCGATGTCGCGCACGAAGAACGCGACGTGGCCGCTCGTCTCGCCGCGGCTGAATACGGCGATGTCGCCGAACTGCGGCGCCGTGACAGCGTCGCCATACTCGAGGAAGTTGCGTGCGAGCGCGTACTTCGGGTTTGGCAGCTTGACCTGCTCGAGCACCCAGCAGCAGAACGCTGCGCACCAAGGCGTCTCGTCGCGCAGCGCGGTCTCCGGCAGGCGTGTCGCTCGCTGGTACTCAGCGATGCGCTCGTTGTCGGCTTTGCCCGGCAGCTCGCGCACGCCGATCTCGTGTTCGGCGATGAGCATCCATGCGGGCCAGTCGATGCGTTGTGGTAGTCCGGAGTTAGCTTGTGTCATTTCAAAAACCAAATTCCTGCCGCGCGATGCGCAGAATCTCCGCGCGCTCGGCGGTCGACATCGGCGATTGAACCAGGCCGTAGAGGCCGCCGAATCCATCAAAGGCAACCCCACCGGTGCCTACGAGGATGATCCTGTACGAGTCGTTAGCAGGAGCGAAGGCGCCGATCGCGGCTGACGCAACATCTACGCCGTCGAGATTCAGCACGGCTAAGCCCGCGCCTACGTCAAGCCGGCCCGAGACAAAGTGCACACCGACCACGTCGGTGAAAGACGCGGTCAGCTGAACAGCGCCAAGCGCATAGTTTAGCTGGAGGCTGTTCACGCCAGCCTGGAGAGCGAGCAGCGGTGCTCCGAACGCAGTGTCAAACAAGCCGAACATCCTGGACGTCGCCGCGTTTAGTGAGGCCGCGCGAAACACCCCGAACGCCTCCCCTTGTGTCTGGCTGCCGCCCTGCAACAGCGGCAGCGCAAACGTTTGGTTGAGCCTGTTGGCCCCTGCAGTAGTCCTCACCACGCTCTTGCCGCTGAAGTTCGAGCCATCCTTCACGAACGTCGGGGCTCCCAGGGTCCGCGGGATCACGGTCCCGGTGACCTCGTCCACCCAAGACGTCACCAGCAGATCGTTCCCAACGACACCGCTCGGCGCGCGCAGAAGCACCTTCAGCTTGGTGCCCAGCACGTTGACGTACTGGCTGACCGGCGGCAGCGGGTCGGTCCAGATGATTCGTGGTCGACGCATAGGCCTCGGGGGTCTGGTGGGAACGTCGATAGGGGGTGGTACGGGGTCGACTCTGGATACGCTCGCCGCGCCGGTGACTTGCGTCAGCCCGGGCGCGACAACTGGAAGGCTGGCCTGCAGCGTGGCGAGACCAGTGGCCTGCGTCAGGCCGCTGGCATCGAGCGCTCCCGACGCCGACGTCGAGACGGCTGCAGTCCCTGTCGTTTGCGTGAGCCCCGCCGCGACGATCGAAGCCGCAGCGGTAACGGCGGCTTCGCCGCTCACTTGGGTGAGGCCTGCGGCCACCGTGCTTCCTGTCGAGCTGACGGCGGCTGTCCCTGTTGTTTGCGTAAGCCCGGTGGCGACGATGCCCGCTGCGACGCCCAGGGCTGCAGCGCCGGTGACCTGCGTCAGGCCGGTCGCGGCAACCGACGCCGAACTCGTTACGCTCGCCGTACCCGTGGTCTGCGTGAGGCCGTCAGCGGTGATCGCTACCACCGTGCCGAGGGGAACGTACAGCCGCGAGCGCGTCCGCAACCAACCAACCGGCACGCCCTCGTTATCCGCCGCGGGATTGGTTCCGGTGCCCGCAACCAGCGACGTGTGATTCCCGCGTCCAGAGTAGTCGGTCGCGAAGCTGTCGAAGAACTCGGGATAGAACCCGAAGCAGTTGCCACCGCTGATAAGCTGCCCAGCGCCGCGGTCTCTCGCGAGCCGCGTGATTTCTTCCGCGTTCAGAACGCGGTTGAAGTACGCGACGTCCGCCAGCACACTTTGCCCGCACCATGCGATCAAAGTGTTTACGTTCGCCGTGTCTGGGCAGGTCGTGGTGGCGCTGGCCGTAGTCGCGATGAGCGCGCCGTCGCGGTAGGCGCGAATGTTCGTACCGTCGTACGTCAGCGCGTAGTGCTGCCACTGCGTGGTAGTGTTGTACCCCGCAGCGTCTGCTTCCTGCGCGCCGAACAATCCATCGTAGCGGATGCCGTTCCACGATGCCGAGCCGCCCGCAAAACGGCCGATGTACGCACCGGCTATCGAGGCGCTGTCAACCAGCCCCATAGATATGCGGTCGTTGCTCGTGCTGTTGCTGTTGAAGCGACAGCGCATCGCGAGCGTGTACGTGCCCGAGCGGATATTCGGCGCGCCCGCAGCAAGCGCGGTAGAAGAGTACCCGGGTGCGTCTACGCCGTTGAGGTTGTTGATCAGGATACTCACGGCGTATCCCTCAATTGCTGTACTGGACGGTCACTCCGATCAGTATCGCGTCACCTGCCATCGAGTTGTCCGTGCGGCGGATACGCATCTCGACACTGTCATTGGCCGCGAGCGAGTCGAGGTTCGAGATCGTGAGCGTCGTGCGCGTGAGACCCCTCGCAGTGCCGTTGACAGTGGTGGCTTGCGTGTTCTCAGTCGCAAAGGCGTCTGTCTCGACGCTCTGTGCATCGCCAGGCGTGAGCACCGAGAGCGCCCCGCCCCAGGTGACAGAGTTGGTCGTGGAACCTGATCGCGAGTACCAGTCGAGCAGCACTGTCAGGTTCCCGCCGCCGTAGTCGTTGGCAACGAAGCGGGCGTAGATCGTCTCGTTCGCAGACCCGGTCGCGAACGCGTAACCCACGGGCGGATAGTTCGTGCCAGCAATGACCACGAGCTCAGGCGTGCTGGTTGCGTGCGGGGTCCACGACTCGGGCGGCAGCTCTTTCGTTACCGTGGCCATCAGGTCACCTCCCCCTGCAACGCTTTCTGCGTAACCGTCGGCCGGTCGTCGACGCCGAACGCCCTGAAGAACACCTCCTGCGGCGAGACGATCGTGAAGTGCAGCGCGAACTCGCGTTCAGCCACTGCGTAGCGCCGGCCGCTCGCGTAGGTGACGAGCATCACCGCGTGTCCGAGCGGTGGCCAGCCGAACGCAGACTCGACCGACACCTCGGCGCCGGTCTCATTCTCGATGAATCGCGTGGACGAAATCATGCGCTGATCATTCCCATCGTCAGGCCACCAATCGCGCACGTGAGCGTGATGCCCGCGGCGTTGACAGCTTGCGGAACCGCGATCGTCGCTCGGCCGAGAAACGCCGCCTCGGTTCGCGTCGTGACGTGGTTCCAGACACCCATGCTCTGGAGCGCCGTCGCTCCCGTCGAGTAGGCAGCGCCCGAAGGCCCCCACGTGAGCGTGTTCGAGTTCTGCGCGAGCGCAGAAGCATCGAGGCCCGGCAGCGGTGGAGCTGTCCAGGTGATTGCTTGCGCCGCGTAGCCGCCGGTGCCGGTCGGCTCGGCGTTGTTTTGCCCGTCGTCGTTGAGCAGCGCCGTCGACAGCGACGCGAACGGTGTGGTGAACGTCTTACCCGCGGCGTTTTGCGTCGCGATGTTTTGAAGAGCTCGCCGCACTTCGCGGCCCCATCCTGTTGCCATGTCTCTATCTCCTGTTCATTCGCAGACGTAGATGTAAACGGACCCGGCGCTGGTGCCTTCGCCGAAGATTCTGTAGTGCGTGACTCCCGGCGGGATGGTCCAGAGGTTCTGACCGTCAGCCTGTTTGACCGTATGGTCCGCCGCGGTCGGAGCGCCAACACTCACATCACCGAACACGATGTGAATGCCGGGTCCGGCAGCCGACTCCGATGCGCTAACGCAAATCAGCGCCGGAAGGTTGTACTGATTGGCCGGAGGCGCTGCGCGTATCTGCACCGCCGCACTCGTGCCGCCGGCAGCAACCGTCGCCTTCGCTGTCGTACCCGGGATACCAGGCGCTTTGCCATGTGCCGCGTTTACCGTTGAACCAGCCATGTCTCAGTCCTCTTTCTCGCCGTCTTACAGTTGTGAGATCTCCGAGAGCGCGCCGATCGCTAGCGTGATGCCTGAGGCCACCGCGACCTCTGAGGCGATTCGAAACGCAAACGTCCCGCTAGTGCTCACGACGATGCGGCCCCAAAACTCGAACCCAACATCGACTGCACCCGGCCCTGTGCCGCTGCCCATCGCAGTGTTGAGAGTCGTCTGCGCGAAGTAGCCGACGGCGCCCGCGGCGCCGGTTGTGACTTCCATACCGCCGTTGTACGTCGTCGTCGTGCCGCTGTAGTTCGCGCTGAACCGCAGCCCCGTGGTGGTGGCGTTCGAGCGATAGGCGCCGCGGAACTTGAACGCGTATGTCCCTGCGCGTGGCAACGCGAAAGTGTGACCGGTGACGTCGGCGAGCGCGATGACCGCGGCGACCTGCGTCGCGGTGTTGAAGCCGACGCCGCTGAACTTTGGATCCCACTGAGCCCCGCTCCACTCGGCAACGTCCCCTGCGGCGTACGTTCCGGTGAACATCGTGTCAGCGCCACCGGGGTTCAGGCGTGCATCGAGGTTCGTGACGTCGACGCCGTTCAGCAAGCCACCCGCGGGCTGCACGATGTTGCCGGTCGTGTCTGCGATCGTGACCGCAGAGTTCTGAATCAGCTTCCCGGTGGCTAGGTCGAAGCGCGCTATCGCGTTGTCGGTGGCTGAACCCGGACCCACGACGTCGCCCGCGCCGCCGGCAGCAGTCGTGATCTGCGTGCCGTCGAAGCGTAGGTTCTGGCCGGCCGTGAACGTGCCGATCGGGATGTCGACGTCCGCGGCGCCAACCGTCGCGCGTAGGGCTTTGCGCTGCATCAGTACTCCGACGCCGTCAGCTGCTGCAGCTGCGGGAGGTACTGCGTCCGGAACTGCGTGTCCGTGCGCGAGAGCTTCGTGATCAGGCTGCTGAGCGCGTTGCTGTCGGGGCTGTTGACTGCGTCGAAGAACTGCTTTTCGTACGGCCCGAGCGAGCCCGGCTGTTGCATCATCTGCTGAGCGGCTTGCGGCAGCAGATAGCCGCGTGTGCCGCGCTGCGCGTCGCCGCCTGCGAGGTCATCGAGCGCATCGCCGCCCTGCGCTGCGCCGCCGACCGGGCCGGAGAACTGCCCTGCGTACTGCGCGACGTTGCCGATGCCGCCCATCGCGGGCGAGACGATGTTGCGCATCCCAATGCCGGCGACGTCCTGGCCGTAGTTGCGCATGAGGGAGTTGGCCGCGCCGCCCGCAGCTGCGCCCGCGACCATGCCGGGGACTCCGCCCACTCCAAGGCCAATCGCGCCGCCAGCGGCTGCAGGGCCGTATGTCAGCGCCCTCTGCCAAGCTCCGCCGCCCGACTCATTCGACGCTGCTCGCTTGCCAGCCATCTGACCGAGCGGCGCTGCCTGCTGCACGGATTGAGCGCCGCCAAGGAAGTCCTGGTTGTAGCGCTGTGCTGCTACGTCATCGCCCATCGAGCTGATCGACGGGCCCGCGTTCTCCATCACGTCGCCGAGCTCGCCGCGCACTGCGCCGTACGCGTCTTGATAGGCCGCCTGCCCTGGCGCGTCCGAGATGAGGCTGAGAGGCCCGTCTGCTGGCGGGTAGGCTTCCTTGCCGAACGCGACTTTCTGGTTCTGAAGCTCGCGCGGCGTGGCCTGGTTCGGGTTGAACTCGGGGTTACCGGGAAGCTCTGCGTCGTAGGCTGGTCCGGCAAGGTGCGGCGGCAGCTCGTTCTCCGCGATCCGATTCAGCGCGGCCGACTGCGTCTGCATACCCTGCGTCGGCATCGGAGCTCCCGACATGTTCCGCCGATTTGCGTTGTCCATCAGCTGCCGGACGCTGTCCCAATCGCCGCGCGCGCCTGATTCTCCCGCCGCGTCGATGGCACCACCCATTCGCTGGCCCTCTGCCGGGATGATGCCGCCCGGTCCGCCCTCCGAGCCGATGCGCCTGTACACGTCCGCTGCGCTCTGAGGCTTGAAGCCTCCCCATCCGCTGTCGGCGAGTCCGAGCTGCCCGAAGTCTTCGTTGATGCCCGTCTGCATCTGGTCGATGCCCTGGTTGCGCCGGATCGCGTCGAGCTCACCCTGCGTGCCACCTGCGTTCGCGCGCCGCAGAGCCACGCCAGCGTCATCGGCTTCGCCGCGTAGGCCCTGCCACGCGTCGCGCCCCGGAGTGCCGCGCATCACAGCGCCAACGCCTTCGCCCGCCATGCCGCCGGCAAGGCCCCACAGGCCGCCGCTGAGCGTGTCGCTGGCCATCTCGTCGAGGCTGTCGGAGTCGCTCGAGAGCAGCCCGCTGGCGGCGCCCTGGCCCGCTGACAGCAGCGAGCGCCCTACGGCGGTCGCCGGACCGACCACCATGCCCGGCACGTAGCCGGCCATCTTGCCGGCGTTGTAGAGCCACGGAGAGCGTTCCTCGGCTTGCGCGTTTGCGCCGCGTGCGACGCTGACGGTGTCGGACAGGTCGCCGTTGCCGGCGAGCGAGTTCAACGCGCCCTCCGCTTCGTCGGAGCCGCCCCAGTACATGCCCGCGTTGAGGCCGCGTACGGCGTCGCCGCCGCCTTCGAGGATGCTGTCCCAGAGGCCGCCGCCCTGCGGCTGCGGGGCATCCCAGCTGCCGCTGACCCCGTAGCCGCCTCGAGGCTGCTGGGGTGCGGGCTCAGCGCCGCCCAAGGCGTTGAGCTCGTCTTCGAAAGACGGGCCGCTGCCGAGTCCCATCAGCTCTTCTTCGAAGGTGGGCATTACTGCGCCGGCTTCCATCCCGCGGCGATTGCCGCTTGGATCCTGTCAGGTGGCACCATGCCGATGTTGCCGCTCGGCGTGCGCATTGGAACGCCGCCGCCGCCGGGTTGTGCTGGGATCTTGGGGATGTCCGAGAGCCTTCGGCCGGCGGTGGCCCCGAGCGCGTCTCCGCCGGGGTTGACGTCGCTGAGCGTGTCCTTGAGCGGGTCGTAGCCGCGCGCGCCCAGCGGCACGTTGAATGCTTGGCCTGGTGCTTGGGTGGAGGGGCCGGTAGCTCCGCGCGGTGGTGGCCGCGTTGGCATAAGAGGCGCGCGCGGGTCATCGCTCTGCGTCTCGAAGTCGGCGCGCAGCGGCGGCGCTGGCTGCTGAGGTCGCGCTGCCCGCTGCCGGTCTGTGAGCCAAACCGGGCTTTCGGGGTCGTACTCGAACCCGTATCCGCCAGCCTTCACGCGCGCGCTTCCGCGCAGTGCATCGCCGGTGCCCTTGAGCGAGTCGAGCGTGGGATCGCTGTGTCCAGGAATCAGCCGCATCAGATCGGACCACTGCGGCGATAGCTCGGGAACTTGCTCTTGAAAGCGTGTGATGTCGGACGGCTGCAACACGCCTGCGTTGGCCGCTGTACCGACCGCCGCTAGCAGCTCGTTTGAGAGCGTCTTGTACTCGCCGCTTGCCGCACTCTTCGTGATCTCAGTGCCTGAGTCCGACCGGATCTCTTTCATCCGCTCGAGCGCGCGCCACGCGGATTGATAGGCGTTCACACCTTCCGCGAGCTTGCGCCGCTGGACCTTGTCGCCGGAGGCGGTGTTCCAGAGCCCCTCGTTCGTGATCTTCGTGCCCTGGAGCGGCGTTCGAAGCTCCGCCAGCTCCGCCGCTTCAGCGTCAGCCTTCGCCCTGTCGGCCTCGTCCCTCTCCGCGTCGCGGCCCTTGCGATAGGCGAGGTCGGGGGAGTCGGGCTTTGCCGCAGCCAGAGCCGGATTCTTGAGCACCTCGGTTTCGGCGCGCAGCTTCTCGGTTTGCGCGCGCCTGTACTCAGCCTCGGCTGGGTCAGCGGTCTCGGGAACTGCATTCCAGTTTTTGTACGCCTGCGACTCGAGGTAGTTCGCTCTGGCCGCTGACTCGCCGCCTGCTGCTCCGCCCTTGCCGAGCCGCCGCGCGCGCATCTCCCCGATCTCGGCGTTACGCGCCGCGAGATTTCCGCGAGCGATCTCGTCATTTCGCGAGCGCAGCCCCTGTTCGTACTGCATCCGCGCGCGTTGCTGCTCGTACCCGATCGCATCCTGGGTGCCCCGCAGCCGCTGCTCCGCGCGCGCCTGACCGAACTGGCCGCCGGCCGCAAGGATCTGCCCTGTGCCTTTGCCCTTGTTCAGGCCGAGGTCTGCAAGCGCCGCGAGCGCGGTCGTGCCGGCGCCGAGCGCGTCGCTCCAGTCGGGGCCCGTGTCGTAGTTGAGCGGCGCCATCTCGGTGTGCGGCGGCGCCTGGTACATCGGCATCGACTGCGCACCGAAGCTGTCCGGCTCCAGCAGGCCGCTCAGTGAAGCGTCGTTCGCCTGCTGCGTGATCCACGCGTCCAAGTCTTCGTCATCGTCGTAGGGTGAGTAGTTCATACGCCGAGCCCCGGGATCTTGAACGTCGGCAGTGACGGAGGCGTCGTGAAGCCGCCGACGCGAGCTATGTCGACCCTACGTTTCTCCTCCGCTTCTGCCCTGAGGCGCCGATTTTCGGCCTCCGTGGTCGAGGGGATGGACCACGTAGAACTTGCAAGAGCCCCGCTTCGGTTGGCTGCGGTGTCGGTGACGCCAGTTTCGTTGTTGAAGGTGTCTTGGCCGATGCCGTAGATCGACGTGGCCTTGTCGAACGCCATCCCCGCGTTGAACCGCTGCGTTACTTGCGAGCCATTCGTGTTGAACATGCCGATCGCGTCGTTCATCGATCGGATGGAGTTCGCGGTGTTGTTCATCGCGACGCCGCCTTGCACGCGCGCGTTCTGGTTATTCGCCATCGCATTGTTGTTGGCGTTCGCGTTGAACTGTGAGTTCTGGTTGTACGCGTTCGCGTTGAACATCGAGTTCTCGTTGTACGCGTTCGCATTGAACTGGTTGGCCTGGTTGTTGGCGTTGGCGTTGAACATCGAGTTCTCGTTGGAAAACCCGGCGTTGGCGATTTCGTTCTGATTTGCCCACCCCGTATTCGCGAGCCCCACCTGATCGTTCATCGCGCGAATGCTGTCGGCGGCCTGCTGGTACATCGCAAGCCCCTGCTGCTGAGCCTGCCGCAGCGCGTTCTCTTCGTCCGCCGCCATCGCCATACCCTGCTGCTGCGCGGCGCGTAGGGCGTTGTTTGCCTGCGTGTACATCGCGAGGCCGTTCTGCTGGGCCGCACGCAATGAGTCTGCCGACTGCTGCCAGCCGCCGAGCGCGACCATCGAGCGCTGAACAGCGTTCGCCTGTAGTCCGAGCTCGGCGAGCGTGCGGTCCTGTCCAAAACGCTCCTGATTGCCGAGCGCGCTTGCAATCTCGGACGCGCCCGAACGCACGCCGCGTGCGGACTGATCCGACAGCACCGCTTCGCGGCTGCCGCGGTCCTGCGCTTCGAAGCTGCGGCGCGCGATCTCCGCCAGGTAGCGCTCTTGTGCGGTGACGCCTGGGTCACTCAGCGCTTTGTACTTCTCCATCACCTCGCGCTGGTCGGTGCCGCCGGTGGAGAGCTCTTGCTTCAGTCGCTCGATCGCATCGCGCTGGCCTGTGCCGCCGCTCTGAATATCTTGGTAGATCTGTTCGAGGATCTTGCGCTGGCCCGCGCCGCCGGTCTCGATGTCTTTCTGGATGTTGCCGAGGCCACTCAGCTGGCGCTGTACGTCCTGCGGATTCGATGCGTACTGATGGAGCTGCGCCAGAGCGAGCTGGGCTTGCTGCGCTTGGTATGTCTGGTAGTTCGCGTTCTGGTAGTTGGCCTGCTGCGCGGTGTAGTCGAGCCCGCCGTACGCGGTGCTCTGAGCCCAATCGTACGCGGCCTGCTGCCGCGCGACGTCTGCGGGGTCGGAGTTGAAGTCCTGCCACTGCACAGGCTGGATCGCGTTGATCGCGTTGACCGACTGGTCGGCGGTTGCCCGGTAGCGATTGAGCGAGTCCTGGTCCGCAGCATTCGCGCCGTTGACGATGCCGCCGAGCTGGCCGAGGTAGTCTTGGTCCCGCTGGGTTTGGCCGCCGTACCAAGCGTTGTTAGAACGTTCATCCTCCAGAAGCGAGTCGCTGTAGAGCTGCGAATAGTTTGGCCCCGCTTGCTGCGGGTTCGGCTGCGGCATGCCGCCAGGGGCTGCAGGCACGCCCATTCCCGCCGTGCCCTGCACGCTGGGCATGTTTACCGGGCGCTGGCCGCCCGCGGGCGTAAAGTAGTTGTTGCCCGGCGTTGCGCCGACGTTGCCAGCGCTGCGCGTGCCCTGAATGCTGGCGCCAGGGGTGGGCGCCCAAGCGCCGCGATTCGCCGCCTCTGCGGCATCCCCTGGCTTTACGAGCTGTCCGCCCGGCAGCACCTCCAGCCACTCGCCCGTGCCGTTGCCGTAGTCGACATAGCGAAACTTGGTGCCGTACTGATCGACGTGCTCGACGGGTGCGCTGCTTGGCGTGTTGCCGTAGGAACCGCTGTTGGCGTCGAGCACTCCGTAGTCGGTAGAGCCCGGGTATAGCGTCGGAGCGACGATCGGCTGCCCGCCCTGTGGACCAACCCCGAGCCGCGGAGCTCCGACGAGTGACTTAGGGGCCGCCATCAGAGTTGGCCTTTCGCCGGATACTCAAACTCGAAGCGCATGCGGTACTTGATGCTGGTGCTGGGTGTCAGACCGTCAATACTGGTCACGATCGCGCCGCCGTTCTGCGGCTTCCAGTTGAAGTGAACCAGCTCGCCGCACAGTACAGGCGTCTCGGGCTTCACCAAGCTCACGATGCGCGTGAGCTTGATGCTCTTGGGCTCGATGTTTGCGATCGGCGAGCCGAGCGCCATCGGCTCCGTATAGAAGGTCTCCAGCTCCTTCGGCACAAAGCGCGCGACCGTGTCCAGCGATTGCTGGACGTCGCGCGCGTGCTCGCCCAAGTCCTGCTTGTCGAAGATCTGCTTTCGAAGCTGAGTGTTGTCGCTCATCGGTGCAGCTGCTGTTCCCCGAACTGGCGATATCGGAGTGAGAGGCCGTACATCTTGGTAGCGCTCGCGAGCGCAGCGAATGCAAAGCCCGGTGTCATCGTGTTGCCGATCGCCGCTCTGCGCGGCACGCCGAACACCGCGCGCGATTCGTTGACGTACTGCGCGCCGCCCTTGAGCACGCTCGCAGGCGACGTCGTCCCGTTCCACGCAGGCGTGAGCGACTTGCCGATCGAGCCGACGTCGAACACCCACGAGGAGTCAATCCACTGCTTGGCCGACCACGGATCTCCGGCAAACACCGGCTGGAAGCGCGCGGTGGGCGCGAGCCAGTTTGCGAGCGAGTTCCACAGCTCGTGGCGCGGCGTGGAGCCTGCCGGCGAGCGCCCAAACGCCAGCGCAGCGTTGCCGCTCACGGGGTAGCGCACGTAGGCCATCGCCGTGACGTCGGGCACGAGCACGGTCGTGTAGGCGTTCTCGCGCGTGCTGTAGACGTAGACCTGCGTCGCGTCGAGCTTGATCACGATCTCGTCCTCGACTTCGTTTTTCTCGACGATGACGTTCGGTGTTTCCGTGTACTCGGCACCTGGAAGCAGGTCGCCGATGATGCGCTCGGAGAGCTGCTCGACGCCCGCGTCGGTGATGCGGACAAAACCTTGGTTGCCGTACGCGAATACGGTCTCATGCAGCACGCACGAAGCGCGCGGAGACGCGAGCACGAACGTCGTGTCGACGGTATCGATGCGCCACTGTCCGCCGTCACCTGAGAGGCGGAACAGGCCATCGGTGCAAAAGATCCAGAGCGCATCGCGCGTGGCTTCCATCGCGATGATTTCGCCAGTGCCAACGAACGTGTTGTTCGGCACGGGGACGTGCTCGGGCTGCGAGTCCTTCGACCACGCGAGCAGGTTCTTGTAGGTCGTGTACGGGAGTGGAGTCGCGGCGTTCGGGAAGCTTGTCAGCTCGGGATCGTAGTTCTGCCCATTCGTCGCACGCACCGTCAGTGGGGCGGCCGTGTCGATGTAGAGCGGCTCTACAATATATGTGATTAGCTTTTGAAAGCCGGTTGATGGCGGGTTGCCGTAAACGTTTTCAGTCGTAGAGACTTCGTAGCCGTTTACACTGTTCACGAGAGCAAACAGAACGCTCTGATTGGTGCCGGCGATGTTCGTTATATTTCCATCGAGTTCCATCGTGTCTGTGAGCAGCGCGGTCGCCGCTCCGGCGTTGGCATTCGCCGTCATGGTGATCGTGCCCGCGCCGGGGTTGAATGATTGGACTGTCGTGCCGATTGGCCAAGGGCTTGGCTGACTGTCGACGCGCTGGCCAACCGCCACACCAAGCATATGCGTGGCGCTCACACCGGTGATCGTGGGGCTGCCGTTCGTCACGGTGCCAGTGATGGTGCGTTGACCGATGCCGTTGGTTCGGAACGCGGCCGTATCCCAGCCAGCGAACCCGGTCCAACTGATGCCGCCTCTGGCCTTGAAAATCAGCTGAGGGCGTTGCGTAATGTTGCCGTAGAAGGCGAAGCCTTTGAAGGTCGCCACGCACTGGCACTGCTCGGGGAACCGGTTGGCGCCGAGTGCGCCTTGTTGACCCGGGTTTGTGTAGAGCGCTTCGCCTTCGGTGACGTTGAGCGGGCCAGGAACAGTCGCGTCTTTGAACGTCACGAAATGGTTGCTGACATCGGTCGCGTTCACGATGTGCGACGCGATCTTTTTTAGCGTCGTCCCGGGGTCGGTGTCGAACGTCGCCTGCGGCACGATGTCTGTGCGATAGAGCTCGATCACGTCACCCGCGACGACGCCGCGGCTAACCGCGAAAGCTGGTGAGACGTTGAAAACCACCGTCACGTTGACGTCGTTCGGAACGGCTCCCAGGTTGCCGTTGTTGAGATACGTCACGATCGGCGCTGGCCGCGAAACAAGGACATAGCCGTCGTCATACGTGCGTTTGAAGATCGCCGAATACCCAACGGCGCAGTCCAATGGAATGGCTTGAGCATTCGTGATAACGCCGCCCGCGCTCTGTATCGCCGCCTGCCGAAACCCGGCGCGGCGGAACGTCGCCGGCGGCGTCTGACTGGCTGGGTCACAAACGAATAACCCGCGGGTCGCGCTGTTCACGATGATGCGATCGCGCAAGATTGCCGGGCTGATGCGCCCCGTCGCGGAGAACGTTGGTCCCGCGGATGGCTGAGTGGTCGACGCAACCGCGTTGCCGAAGATGGTCCATACGCCCGCGCCGGTTCGCGACCACGAGAACATGACCGTGCTCGGCAATGACAGCAGCTGATGCACGACATCGTTGGCCGCGCCGAAGCTGACGCCTAACACCGTTGCTGGCGCGCTCTCGAGGATGCCCGGTGAGCGCATGACAAGGTTCTGCGCCTGCGACAACCCGCCCACGGGGTATTGCCCGTAGAGGTTGGGGCGCGTGACTAACCCCAGCGGCTTTACGAGGACTTCGCGGGCCATTACCAGTAGCCCCCTCGCGACATGAGGCTGACGGGCGTGGTCTTCGGCTCGCTCTTGACGCGCGGCACGAGCAGCGAGCGGAACCTCACGAGGTCGTTCTCGACGTTCTGCGCGAGCTCGTCATTCTTCTCGCGTAGCCCGAGCTCGACTGCGACCTTGACTGCGGCGACGTCTGCGAGGCAGCGGTGGAAGTCGTCTGGCAAGCACGGCCAGTCGGTCTGATCGGCGACGCGTACGTAGTCGCCGATCTGCACGTCGCTGATGTCGGTGCCGTTCGGCAGCGTCAGCACGAGACCGGCGATGGTCTGCGTGCTGCCGACAACCGCGAGCTCATGCCAGCCATCGGGATGCACGACATCGATCGACTGCAGCGCGGTGGTGATCGCTGCGGGAGGCGCGAGCGAGTTGTCGAACGGCAGCGCGTTGACCGTGAGCGTCACCGGGTTCGCGCCGATGACGCTGGTCGCCGTGATGCGTCCGCGGTCGACTGCGGCGCCGCCTTGCGTCGAGCTCTGCGAGACCGTGAGCTTCGATGGCCGGATGTAGTAGCTCAGCCGCAGTGGGAACGCGCCGTTGGGCACCGGGAACAGCTCGAGCTGGTCGCCCTGCACGATGTAGACGGCTGGGTTACCCGGGCTGTTGTTGGGCATGCCCTCCCAGAAGCTCAGCTCTGTGCGCGGCTTCTGGTCGAGCGTGTAGAACGGCTGGCCGCTCGCGGTCGCGCACTCGACTTGCTCGAGTCCGCCAACCACTGCGCGAGATGGAATGCGGTAGCGGTTGCGTCCCGCGGTCGTGGTGAGCGTCGTATCCTTGAGCCAGTAGCCTTCGCGCGCTTTGGTGACGATGTCTTCGAAGACCGAGTGGAGCTTGTGCGTGAGCTCGTCTAACAACACGAGGTCCGTCTGCTCGGGATACGCAGCGGCATCTCCGATGTACGCATCGAGCCGGAGCCACGCCAGGAGTTCGTCTGAGCGCGCCATTACCAAGCCCCCGTGACGCCGGGGCTACGCCTACGCGCTTCCTCGATGATCTTCTCGAGCGGGTCGTCGCTCGAGTCAGCGTAGTTTTCCCAGGGGTTGCCGCTCGACGCGATCTTGGCCGCGCCGAGCCTTTCGGCGGCGTCTGCTTGTCGGCTCATCGTGCCGACCGTGCTGCCGAGACTTCCGAGGCTTTGTACTAAGCCTCCGTAGTCCGGCGTCGGCTCGTCGGGCATCTGCGCGTTGAAATCCGCCTCTGCCTGGGACGGATCGTAACCCTGTGGCTGGTACGGCTTGTACGACTGCGCGATGTACATCGGGTCTTGCGCGAGGCCGGGGATGAGCGCCTCCATGCGGCGCCTGTAATCGTCTTGTGACGCCCGGATCTGCTGCGCCTGCTGCGCTGACCACTCGGCTTCCCGCTGTCTTTGGTACGCTTCGAGCGCCTTCTTCTTCTGCTTCGCTTCGTCGCTCGACTGCAGCAGCGTCGAGAGACCACCTGCGATCGCGCCAACGCCGGCGCCGATCGCAGTGCCCCAGCCAGGCAGAATCGACGTGCCGGCCACAGCCCCGCCAGCGGCCCCCTTGCCGATGTTGACGCCGTAGCGGCCGGCAGAAGCGCCCATCAGAACATCCGCCTCCCACCGCCGCCGCCCATGCCGCCCTGCCGGCGCTTCATCTCGTCTTGGATCGCCGCGCTGGCGTTGTTGCCCATCATCGGCTGCCGCGTGCCCTGCTGCGGAGCTCGCTGCATCACGCCCATCGGCGGCTGGCGGATCTGGTCACGTCCCGGCGCCTGCACGCGCTGCGCTGGCGCCGCTGCCGCTGCCGGTGCTGGGGTCTGTGCCTGCGTCGCCTGTGCGTTCGCCTGCTCGGCAGCCGTAGGCGGCGCCGCAGGTGCGTCCGCTGGCATCGTCGCGGCGCCTGGGGGGGCGCCTGGAGCGGCTGCTTGCGGGAACCATCCCGGATGCCGCTGTTGCATTTGCTGCCCCATCGGGCCTTGCATGAACTGCTGCCCGAAGGGTGTGCCGGCGAACTGCTGCATGCGGTCGCCTCGCTGCGCTTCGCGTTGCTGCCGCGCCTGCTGGATGCGCTGCATGATCTGCTGTAGCCAGCCGCCGCCAGGTCCGCCCATGCCACCCATGCCGCCCCAGCCCATGCGGCCTTGCTCTTGGCCCGGTGGTCCGCCAGGACCCATCATGCCGCGGCGGAACATGTCGTTGCCGGGCATGCCGCCGCCAGCTGCAGGCGCGCCCGTCATCGTCATGATCTGCGGATCGCCGCCGGGCACTGCCGGTGCGTCAGGGCCGGCGATGATGTCGTCGGGCGCGCCGACGTCGATGTTGTCGTCGACAGCCTCCGCTTCGGCTTCCGTCTCGGCAGCCTTCTTGCGCTTCGCTTCGGTGTCGTCTTCGTCGTTGTCGCTCGCCATGATGCAAAATCTCCAAACTCAAGCGCTCGAGGTCGGCCGTGACAGGAGCCGCCGGCCCCGAGCGCGTGATCGATCAGCTGCCCGAAGTGTCGTCGCCCGCGTTGTTGATGCCGGTTGCGATCGCGCAGCGTGCCGGGAAGCGGATGAACGGCGCTTGCTGCGACGTCACACGCATTTCAGAACCCGCGTTGTTAGGCAGCTCGAGGAAGAAGCCTTCGCTGCCGTTCGAGCCGCGGATCGTGGTGTCAGCCGCGCCGATTCGAACCGTGGTGCCCGGCTCGAGGAAGAACATGAAACCCTGCTTCATGTACTCGTGGACGCGGATCTCGACCTTGCCGACGGGCGAGATGTATTCGAGGTTCGCGGCACCCTGGACGCGCGTCTGGGCTCCGTTCTCGAACCACTGACCGCCGCTCGCCGAGGGCGCCGAGGTCTCTTCAGCGAGGTCCGCAAACGTCTGCGAACTGCCGAACCCGACCAAGCCTTTCTTGGCGCCGTTCGGGAAGAGCTTCGCGCAGATCTGAAGCACCTTCGCGCGCGTCATCGCACCCGCGGCGTTGAACTGCCGCGCGCGCCAGAACCAGTTGGTCGCGGCGTTGATGTTCGCGAGCGTGCCGGTGTTCTGCAGCCAGCCCTGAACTCCGGCGCAGCCCTTGCCGAACCAGCCGGCCGGGATGATGCGTTGACCCGTTGCAACCGCAACCGCAGAGGCAGCCTTGAACATCTGGACCTGGCACAGCGCCGGGTCGCCGACGTTCTCGATCGCGACGTTTGTCTCGACAGTCGCGGTACCCGCGCTGTTCATAATGTCGACGAGCATGCCGCCCGCGACGTTTCCGCCGTTGCCCGAGTTGTTCCAGATGCAGGGCGCCCACGTGTTGCGGGTCAACTGCACGAGCGGGTGCGTCGCTGATCCGTAGTTCGGTCCGGTGCCTGCGAACACGGGCGTCGTCGCAACCACCCCGATATCAGCGAGGATGGTGGCGCCGGAACCAGGACCGAACATCATCGCGAGCTCGGTGTAGTGATCGATGCCCCTCATCATGGTCATCATCACTTTGTCCATCGGCTCCCAATACGCGGCCGATTGGCCGTCCTTGGAAACGCCGTTAGACGCCTTCAGCGCTGCGCTGTACGGAAACGTCTCGCGCATGAGCAGGTCAGGGCCGTCGAGGATGTACTCCTGTTCGCCCGCCGGCCGCGCCGCGTTCAACGCGTACGCAGTGCCGGTGATGTCGATCGTCACGCCGTGTGAGATCGACGACTGCATGGGTCCGCGGAACTGACGCCCGGAACGCTGGGCAGCAGGAACGAATCGCGCGAACTCGCGGAAGCTGTTCACTTCCGGCTGTGGATTGAGATACGGGGCGTACCGATCAGTAAAGTCGGCCGCAAACTGCGAATCGATTGCGCTCATGGAAGAGCCTCAGAACTGTTAGAAATCCGTTGATTTCCAACGCCTCGAGGCTCCTGACACCGCCGCGACTCCTACTCGGGTTCCTTGGGACTCAGTCCCAATTCCCTTTCCGTCGCACGGGCATTCCACTACGCGTAGGGCAGCCTGTATCCCTTAGACCGGGGACCTGGGGGCTACAGACCACAGTCTTGACTATTCGCTACCAGTGTCAAGTTGCTAGCCCTAACAACTCACAGATAGTTGTTACATGTGTGAGGACGCAAATCTACCGTATGCCGCCGTCAGCGGCACTGGCACAAACCAGGCCTTTGCGTTCGGTCTTTCTTGTTCAACCAACTCCAAAGCTGAAACGCGGATCGCTCGCCATGTCGGAGATGCGCTTGCGCTCGGGTTGCTGCGTCTTAGCGCTGCCGCTCGACGAGAGATTGCTCGGAGGCATGGAGCGTGACTGCGGGGCTGGTCGCTTGGGCGCGCGTGCGGCGCGTTCGTCATCGAGCTCCTCGCGCACCATCTTCGCCGCTTCGACGCAATGAGAGCGGCGCACGTTGCCGTCCCAGTTGGGCAGGTTCGTGACGTATGAAGCGAGGTGCTTCCAGAACGCCTGTTGGTTGGTCGCGGTGTTGCGGACGTCGACCGACTTGAGCGATGGGGTGATGAGTGGCTTGATGGATTCCCCCAGCTCCTGCAGGCGCACTTGGCGCTGCTGCTGGCCCTCCTGCTGCTGACGCACCTGCGAGAGCATCTGGTTGTGTTTCTGCAGCTTGCGGTTTTCGATCTCGATTTGGCGGGCTTGCTGCTGCGCCTGCATCGATTGCCGAACCGCGTTGATCACGTCCGGGTGGTTCGCTTGGTAGCCGTACTGCTGCATGAGCGCGTAGCCAGCGCCCTCGGCAACCTGCTTCATGCGCGCGCGCCGCTGCGCAAAGGTGATCGCTGCTTTTTCGAACACCTCGTGGTAGCCGCGGTCCTCCAGCTCCTCGAGCATCTTGTCGGGCTCGCGCGCGTTCTGCCAGAACTGGTTACTCGCCTGTTCGCGGAACTGCACTTGCTGGTGGTAGCCACGCAGCTCGTTCATGTTGCGTTGGTAGTCCGACTGCCGCAGCACGCCCTCTTCCATCTGCGCGATCGTCATGCGTCGCGGCGCGCCGGTCGTCTTGTCTGTCCACTCGTGGATGACGTTCTTGAACGCCTCGGGCGTCTCGCCGCCTTCGAGCCAAGCCTTCGTCGCTTCGAGCAACTCCTGGTCTTTCGCCTGCAGCGCGGCTTGGTCTACCTGCTGCTCGGGAAGCTCCGGCTCGACGTCGCCCTCGGGCTCGGGCGCTGGCAACTCCGGCTCGGGTTCGGGTGTTGGCTGCGCTTGCTGCCGAGGGTCGGGCCGAGCCAGGCGCTGCTCGGTCTCGCGCGCACGCTGGTCGGCGAGCGCGTTGTGCTGTTCGAGGCCCTCCTGCATGTCGGAGATCCGCATGCGCTTCGGGGGCTGGGGTGCAGGCTGTGCGACGCCCGCGGGTGACTGCGGCGCGCTCGCCGGCGCGCCGTTGGTTGTTGCTGCTGCTGCTGGTTCAGCCATGGGTTCCTCTTCAGCTTGCTGGCGCCATGTTTGCCGCTGCTTGCGGTGGCGCGTTCTTCGGCTGGTCCGCCGCCTTCGCAGGCTTTGGCAGGCCGCCGTCGGGGTTACTCATGTCGTCTTGCGCGGGCTGTGCGGGGCTCTGCGGCTGTCCGCCGGGCTCGCCGCTCGCAGGCATGCCTTGCACGGGCAGCGAGCCGTACGGGTTCGCTGGCATCGCAGGGCGCGGGATTTTGAGCGTGTCGAACATGATCGGATCACCGAGCGCCCACACGAGCGCTTGCTTACCGATGTGCTGCAACACCATCTGCAGCGCGGTCTCCCGCAGCTGCATTTCTTCCGGGTCGTCGGTCGGCGGCATCGTGCGCAGCTTGTTCGCGAGCGCCTTGTGATCTTCGTTGTGCATCACGGGGTCGTCGATGCCGGCCGGCTCGACCCAAACTCCAGCCATGAGCTGCTCGTTCTCCCACTGGATGAGCAGTTTTTCGCTCGTGAGCGGGTCGGAGAACGCCTTGCTGCTACCGGTGTCGAGAAACTGGAACGCAGCAGCCCGATCCCGCTTGTCGGGGAAGACCTTGATCGCGTTGAGCATCTCGAAGCGGCCGGGGATCGTGCGCGACAGCGGCGATGCGGTCGTGACTTGCACGCGCTGGATGCCGGCGAAGTCGGTGCCCTTGAAGAGGCGCAGGTACGGGCCTTGATTTTCACCCGCGACCATGCCGACGAACTCGGTGTCAGCGTTCGCGTGCAGAAACGACAGCAGCATGTTGCCGACGTCGTTGCGCGCTTGCTCGAGTGACTGTTCGGTCGCGCTCACGAACTTCTGCGCGATGTTCAGCATCAGAGCAGCGAACGCGCCGCTTTCGATGTTCGACTCTGGCGCGCCACGTGCGACGCTGTTCATCCCGCTCATGAAGTTCATGAGCTCGGGCAGCGCCTCGACCATCTTCTCCCAGAGCGGAGGCATAGAAGCCCACTCGATCGTCTGAGGCGGCTTCTGACCTGTCTTGTAGTTGAAGAATCCGCCGCCCTTCGACAGCTTATCCATGTCGACTTCGACGCCGTCTTCGGCCCACAGCGACTGGTTGCCGTAACGCAAGATGTTGTTCGCGCCCTGCGTCCAGAGCTCGTCGATCATCTCCTGCACTGCGAGCAAGTCGGAGCACTCGGGGTAACCGAACTGCGTGCCGAAGTAGCGCGCGCTGCAGATGCTGACGAGCGGGTTGCCTTCGGGCAGCGGATTGGGCTCATCCCACAACCATTCGTCGCCGCACACGCCTACGTAGCGGCCTTCGGGCAAGTACTCGCAGCGCTCGTGGTAGAAGTGCCGGACGATGATCTGATCGGTGTTCGCAGCGGCTACGTCGTAGGCGAACATCTCTGCGATGCCGGCCTCGGTCCGCAGGTTGTTGACCGAGACGATCTTGTCCGCCTTCTCGGGGAACCTCGCTGCGACCGCGTACTTCGAGACAACCTCGCGCACCATCCTCCAGGCGCTGTTTTTCGCGTACGGGTCATGCACGACGTCCCACGGAAAGAGCGGCGTCAGCGTGGGCGTGCCAGCCTTCACCTTCTTCTGCACGTCGCGCGTGATCGGCTGCGGCTCGCCCATCTGACCCGTTTGCGGGTCTTGCTCGGGCGGCCACATCGCAGGCTGACCGCTCTCGTCGGTGACCGGCTCCTGCTCGGTCTTGACGACGTCAGCGCCGCCGGCGTGGTCCCAGCGGCCCCAGATAAACCCTTCGCCGAAGTAGCCGTCGCTCTCGAGCGCGCGCCACTCGCACTGCTCGCCCTTCGCCTTACGATAGACGTAGTCGATGCCGCTCTGCGCGGTGGGCACCTGCGCGAGCGAGTCGAAGTCATCGTTCAGCGCGAGGCACTGGAACGATGGACGCTCGCCCTGCGCCATGATGTTGCGCTGCTTGATGTGCGAGCGCGCGAGCTGCACGCGGAAGCGCACGAACGTCGCGCCCTTGCTCACGATCTGCAGCTGCTGTGTCGCGTTGACGCCGCCGCGGGGGTCCATCCCTTGCGACTGCGCGTACATCAAGCGGAGCAGCTCCCAGTAACCGCGTCTCTCTCCCGCGTGCCACCACCCGCGCTCTTGACCCTGGAGCTCGCCTACGAGCTCTTCAACAGGCAAGCACGGCCATGGGACCTGGGGATTTGCATCGCCGTCGGGCATGTTATGTCGGCGCCTCCGATTCGATCTCCGAAGGCGCTGCAGCTGGTGGCGGCAGTTGCGTCTCGTCGACAGGTTTTACGGTTTGTGACGGCCCACGTTTCGCGCACGCTGCAGCCGCACGGCGCACGCCGCGGTTCGTGTACGGCGTCGGCCACAGCATTCGCTCGGTTCGACGCTTATCGACGTCTGCAGCCATGCGGCGGTAGAGGGTTTTTTCGCTTGCCATCAGCGTTCGCCTTGGGGTTCGAGAGGTCCGTGCGCGCGGTCGGCGATGCGTGACGCGTCCTCGTGCGCGCGCTCCAGAGCTTCGATGCGCCTCTTCAGGTCGATGAAGCCATTCACGAGCGCCTCCTCGAGCTTCGTTGTGACTTCCATCCCGTCGACAAACCACTTGTGGGTCATCAGCTGGCCTCGGTGGGTTTGATCCGCTGTCGCTTGGCAACGCGGTTCGCCTGGTTGATCTCAGTCTTCGAATAGCCCGACAGTCCGCGGCCCACGAGCTTCATCATGGCTTCGTCGGGCGGATCGGAGGCGGCCGCATCCATGAACTGATGCATGAGCATCATCAGGCGGTTCTTCCGCTGGCGCGCGAGCTCTTTCTCGGCTCGCTTCGGCGCTATGGATACGACCTTGCCCATCAGGCGACCATGAACTTCAGCATGAGGTCTGGCTTATTCTGCGGCGTGATCCGCATCGGATAAGCGTGCTCACACAGCACGTCGATGAGCTTCAGCAGGCTTGTCTCCTGCTGCGTGAAGAGCGAGATCTTCGCCGAGCCGATGTGGTCGCGAGCGCGGATCTGCGGGCTCTCGTACACTTCGTTGTGATAGGTCTCGGGCGCGATCGGCTTCTCGCGCAAGATGCCGCGCTCATCCGGCACGACGTTGTAAGCGTTGCCCGGCGGGTTTCCATCGGCGCCGCGGCGCACGCACACGATAAAGTTGAGCTTCTCGAGATGCGGCAGTACGCCCATGTTCACCTGCGAGACGACCATGTCCTTCGGTATGCTTTTGTACTTCTTGTTCAGATACCCGCGGATGACGTTCTGTTCGTATGGCGCGTCGGGCACGAAGAACACGGTGTCGTCGGGATACGGCCGGCGCGTGTCTGACTCTGGCGTTTTCGCTGGTTGGTTCATTGGTCGCTCTCTTTCCAGAAGTCCGCATGCTCCTGCATGTGGGCGCGGAGTAGCTCACGCGCTTCCTCCGGCGTGTACTCGCGCCTGGGTACGAGGCCGAAGGCGCTCAGCACTCGCTGAACAAGCCGTCGAATCACGACACCACCTTGGCCGTTTCTTCCCAGCTCAGGCGCTCGAGCTCGTCGAGCTGCGCGAACGCTGGCTGCGGCAGCGCTGTGTTTTGCTGCTTGCGCGCGCGGTACGCCTCGTACAGTGCTTCGGCTGTGACGGGCGTCTTCTTGTCTTCGGTCTTCATATCTCAAGCCTCCAGGTGAGCGGCGATGCGTCGCAGGTAGCTGGCTAAAAACGCGCGCATCTTGGATTCGTCGCAAAGCATGTAGTTGCGGCTATCGCGCAGCACAATGTCCGGCTTGAAGTAGATTCTGTGCTCGTCGGGGTTGTCGGGTGACACAATCACCTCGTACTTCGTCCACTCTTCGATCTTGTCGATTTCTTCTTTGGTCATCGCCAACCTTTCTTTCCGATGTCCGCGACGCTCGCGACGGAGCCCGCGATCTCGTTCTTCGCGTCGATGACGACGCGGTCACACTTCTTGTCGAGCTCGATCACCTTCTGCCGCCACTCGAGGCAGATGCTGTCGAACTTTTGGACTTGCGCATCGAAGTCGCGCCGTAACAACCAGCTGTGATCGTTGATCGCCTTCACGTCCGGCCGCGGCGCGTTGCCGAGCCAGCGCATGATCACGCGGTACGCGAGCGTCATCGCCACGCACGCCACTGCGGGCCAGAGATAGTCAGTCATTCGGGAGCCTCCGGCGTTCCAGTGCATCCAGGCGCGCTATCTCCGCCCGAGCCTTGACTAGCGCAGCATCAGCCTTGCGCGAAGCCTCGATCGCTTCGTGAAAATTACGCGGCGCCCTCGCCTCCGTCATTTGTGTGAGCTTGTTGTTGTCGCGCATCTTGCGCGGCGCGTACGCCTTGCTTTTGACTCTCGTCATCGCCATTTCCTCACTGCGTGAGACTCGCGGAAGCGCGTCTGTGCGCTGTTGCTGGGCCTGCCCGTCGCGGTGTTCCTGTCGACGCCCACGGGCAGCGCGTAGCCGTGTAGCGCCGTATCGATGATCGCGGGCGGGTGCGGGTTGAGCTTCCACATCACGTTACGCGTCAGGTAGATGGCCGCCTGCATGACGTCGAGGTGGCCCAGCGTCGGCGAGCGCTCGTAGTCCGTGCGCAGCTCGTTCCACACGCCAGAGCGCAGCTGCTTGACGAGGTTCGGGCACGTCTCGGCCCAGATCTCGTAGCGGTCCTGCGTGAACCCGAGGCGGAACTCGTTGCGCGCCGCTTCCGGGTCGTCCTTCGCCGTCTGCTCGAAGTTGATCGCGTAGTGCACCGCTAGGTCACCGACCATGCGCGGGTCGACATCGCAAACCCGCTTGTACGGGTTCGGCCTGAACTGCTCTTCATGCCAGTACGTGATTGCTGGCTCTGGAGGCGCCCACACGAGGCCGCCGGCGGTGCGCGTCACGTCGCGTATGTCGATGAGCGGCGCGGTCTTGTCGCCGGGCTGGCGGTGCTGTGTCCACCAGATACGCGACTCGATGTCGCGCACCACCTCGCCGACGCGATGCAGGCCCATGTTGAGCTCGAAGTGCTCGGCGACGAAGATCAGCTTGTTACGCTCGAAGTCGTGTACCGCGAACACGAGCCCGAGCGGGTCTTTGCTGTAGCCCTGATCCATTCCAGCGTAGCAACGCGCGTACTTCGGCAGCGGCGAGCCCGCAGCGACGACGTGACGCGTGTACGGTCGCTCTCGAGTGGGCGCATCGAACTCCGGGATGACAGTGCCTTCGGGGTCGCGCACCTCCTCGCAGAAGTACTCGCGCCGGACGCCCGGGTGATTGCGCCCTCCAGCCTTGTCGAGCTCGACCTCGATCTCATCAGCGGTGAGCGCGGTGTTGTCCTCGATCGTGCGCTTGACGTAGCACCACGCCTTGGGCCTGTGCGCCTCTGCGCGGACCTGCGCGTCCTCGCGAAAGATGGCGTTGAAGTCGTGATCGGGCTGTTTTGCAGTTGAAGATTCCAGCTTCAGCCAGCCCCACGGCTTGTGTTGGAACTGCGGCTGTATCGTTTCGCGCACGAGCGAGCCCAGGCCACGCACGAATGCCGCTTCAGTGCCGGCGCACCAGTCGAGCCACTCACCGCGCAACGCGTCGGGGTGCATGTCGACGCCCACGAGCTTGCACCAGCTGTCGGTGGCAGGAAGGTACAGCCCCTCGTGATCTGCGCCGTGCGTGCCGCGGTAGACCGGCCGATAGTCCTTGGGCGCATCGCGGAACAGCGCTTTCGCCAGCGGTACGATGATCCCGCCGATCTTCTTCTGGTGCGGCGTGAAGATCATCCCGCGCGAATGCGGGCGCTGAATCATCTCTTCGACGCCCTCGATGATCGTCTCGGCAGTCTTGCCGACGCGCCTGCCGGACTCGTCGAGCCACACGTTGTGGAAGAGCCCGCCGACAGCGCGGTTCTTCGCGACGTGATGCGTCGTCTGCCGATCGATGTTCCACTCGCGGAAGGCATCGTACGGGCCGATTTGATGGTCCTGCAGCTTCCACCGCAGATGCCCCGAGCGATACAACAGCGCTGTGCGCTCCTCGGGCGACATCTCCCAGTCGATGGAGGCGGCGCTCATGGCTTCGCCGCCGTCCGCTGCATCTCACTCAGGCGCTTTATGTCGTCCGCGTTGACGACCATCACCTTGGTCGGCGCCTCGCTCTTGTCGCCGTTGAGCTCCAGCTTGAGGCGCTGGCACTCGAGTTCGTGCGCCATTACGACCTCAACCATCTTGACGCGGTTGTGGTCGTTCGGTGCTGACGCCATCAGCTGCGCCGCGTTCGCGATCGCTTCGCGGTACAGCGCTTCTCGCAGCGTGACCGTCGAGCCGTCCGCGCGCGCCTTCACCCACGCATCACGCCAGGCCGTGCGCTGCTCGTCACGCAGCAGGCGCATCGCGTTGCG
>Ga0209641_10000893_pt1 | contig 27273 bp, 19 predicted proteins | sample RifCSP16_1_FD_184022 | JGI IMG/M metagenome (GOLD analysis project Ga0209641, IMG submission 184022) | Soil microbial communities from Rifle, Colorado - Rifle CSP2_sed 16_1 (SPAdes) (version 2) | ecosystem: Environmental > Terrestrial > Deep subsurface > Rock core/Sediment | place: Rifle... | reverse complement strand
CCCCCAGCAGCAGGACGAGCGAGAAACTCGCCAGTCGCCAACTGACGTGGAAGCGCGGCAGGGTGGGCGCGTGGAGCGTCGCCCCGTGCGGAAGCGCAATTTCAAAACGGCGGCGGTTCCGGCCCAGCTCGCTCGGCCTTCCAGTCACGCGGCGCGGGCGGCTGACCAACGGGCGCACGATCGTAGCCGCCTGCCCAGCGGAATGGAAGCGCCGCTTGCTTTCGTGCGTCCGGCGCCGGCGCACGATCTCAGCGCGCGTGGGTTTAGTCGTCGGGCCCGTCATCCTGTTGGCTCCTGCACATTCGCTCGTGTAGCGCGTGACGAGTGACGTATGGCGGCCTCGAATGACTCGTCACCCGTCACCTCTTCTTCACCGTCCTGTCCTTCTCCGCCTGCCGTTCCAGCGCCAATTCCACAAGCCGGTCAATCAACTCGCTATAGCTGACCCCCGAGGCCTCCCATAGTTTGGGATACATGCTGATCTGCGTGAAGCCGGGGATCGTGTTAATCTCGCTCAGGTAAAGCTCACCCGTGTCCCGGTCGAGCAGATAATCCACGCGGGCGAGGCCGGCCGCATCAATGGCCTTGAACGCCTGCACCGCGTACTTCCGCGCCAGTTCTGCCGTCTCCACGGGAATGTCAGCCGGGATAATCAACGCCGAATTTTCGTCAATGTACTTCGCCTCGTAGTCGTAAAACTCACGGCTGGGAACAATCTCGCCGACGACCGAGGCTTCGGGCGCGTCGTTGCCCAGCACACTCACCTCAATCTCGCGGGCGTTGAGGCCGCGCTCGATCAGCACGCGCCGGTCGTAACGCGCCGACTCCTTCAGCGCCTCGACCAACTCAGCGTGGTTGTGCGCCTTCACCACGCCTACCGAAGAGCCAAGGTTCGCGGGCTTGGTGAATAGCGGGTACGCGAACCCCACTTCGACCCTGCGCGCTACCGCCTCGGGATCACGCTCGACCTCCGCGCGCAGGGCCAAAATCCAGTCCACGACCGGGATGCTTGCCGCGCGAAAAAGCTCTTTGCACACGGCCTTATCCATCGCCACCGAGGAGCCCAGCACGCCCGAACCGACATAGGGCAAATCGGCGAGTTCGAGCAGCCCCTGCACCGTGCCATCCTCGCCATACGGCCCGTGCAAGAGCGGAAAGACCACGTCCAGCTCGGTGATGGACGAGAGCTGCACAGCGCGGCTGCCTGGATTCTCGCTCAGGACAAGCAGTTCGCGTTTGCCCGGCTCGCCCAGCAGGGCCGCCTCGGACATCTCGGCCAAGTCCCCGGCTGTCAGCGCCTTGAGCGGGTCCTCCCCGGCAATCCACTTGCCCTCCTTGGTGATGCCGATGAGCGTCACGTCGTATTTGTCTTTGCTAATCGCCTTCATCACCGACCGCGCCGACATGAGCGAGACCTCGTGCTCTGCCGAGCGCCCGCCGAAGATGAGGCCGAGGCGGATTTTGCGTGTCATATCAGTAGCCAGCAGCCAGCAGCCAGTAGCCAGTAGCCAACCTCCATCTGGCTACTGACATCTGATGACTGACTACGTCTTAGCACTGCCCGCCCCACTCCCCCGCCAGTTCCACTTCCAATTCCAGGTCCACGCCAAAACGCGTTTGCACCGCTTCGTGCGCCAGATGGATGAGCGATAAAACGTCCGCCGCCCGGCAATCGCCAAGGTTGACGAAGAAGTTGGCGTGGAGGGTCGAAATTTCGGCATGGCCGATGCGCTTGCCCTTCAATCCCGCCGCCTCGATGAGCCGCCCCGCATAATCACCCGGCGGGTTCTTGAACATGGAGCCAATGCTGGCCCCGGGCGGCTGGGTGCGCCTGCGGTGCATCACGAACTCGTCCGCGCGGGCGAGCAAAATTTCGGGGTCGCCGCGCACCAGCGCCAGTTCCGCGCCCAGCATCACCAGGTTATGCCCACTCTTGTGGCCCTTCAGAGCGCTCGTCCGATAGCCGAACTCCAGTTCGGCGTTCGACCACTCATGCACCGTACCGTCATGATGCAAGATTTCTGCCATCGTCAGATTGCCGGCCATATCGCCGCCGTGCGCCCCGGCGTTGCCGTATACCGCCCCCCCCACTGTGCCGGGCACGGTCACAGCCCACTCTAGCCCCTCGTAGCCGCGCTGGATGCACTGCCGGGCCAGCACGCCGAGATTCGCGCCCGTTTCGGCCCACACGCTGACCGCGTCGCCGTTTTCCTGAAATTCCACGCCTTTGGCGCGGTTGACGACAACCAGCCCGCGCATCCCGGCGTCGCTCACCAACACGTTTGACCCTCCCCCGAGGAGAGTGACCCGGATGCCGAACTGCCACGCGACGCGCACCTGCTCGGCCAGCTCGTCGGCGCTCTCGGCAATGGTCAGGAATTCCGCCGGGCCGCCGATGCGCGCCGAGGTGTAACGAGATAGAGGTTCTTTCTCTTTCAGCGCCTTCCCCAGCGCGGCGCGCAGAGCCTCGCGCTCGGCCATGTCCAGCAATAACTGCGTGGGAGGGAACGTTCGCACAGCCATCTTTCTTTAGCCTCCCTTCAGGCGTTTCAAGACTTCCAGGCCCACCCAGTCGCCGTCGCCGGCGCCGAGGGTGACGAGCACATCGCCTGATTTCAGCCGGGCGCCCACATCGTCGGCGGCGTCTGCGAGGGCGGGGATGTACCGGACATCCGGGTGCTTCATCGCTTTCACAATGTCGGCGGCGCTGACCGAAGGGTCGGGCGCTTCGCGCGAGCGGAAGATATCCACAATGATCACGTGATCGGCGTCGTTGAAACTCGCCGCGAAATCGGCGAGCAGCGTGCGGGTGCGCGAGAACGTGTGGGGCTGGAACACCACCCACACGGGGCGGCCGGCGAAACGCCGCTTCGCCGCCGCGAGGGTCGCGCGGATCTCAGTCGGATGGTGGGCGTAGTCGTCCACCACCGTCACCCCGCGGGCCTCGCCTTTCACTTCAAAGCGCCGTCCCACCCCGCGATATTCCGCGAGCGCATTCCGCGCCGTGTTGAACGGCACGCCAAAATGATCGGCGACGGCGAGCGCGGCGAGCGAGTTGAGCACATTGTGTTCGCCCGGCAGGCGGTTGCGCGCCAGGCCGAGCGTCTGGTTATTCTTCACCACCAAAAAATCGTAGCCGCCCGCCCCATTGGGCTGGGGCAGGTCGGCGCGGAAGTTGTCGTCGGGCCGGAAGCCGTAAGTGACCGCCGGCCAGCCCAGGTCCTGCCGCTCCTGCGCCAAGCGCTTCGCGAACACGTCGCGCGCGCAAGCCACCAGCAGTCCGTCATTCGGTAATAAATGCGTGAAAGCCCGGAACGCTTCTTGCATCTCCATCAGCGTCGGATAAATATCGGGATGATCATGCTCAACATTCGTCACCACTGCCACCGTCGGCTTCAAGCCCAGGAACATCCGGTCGTATTCGTCGGCCTCGATCACGAAGGGCCGGCCCTGGCCCGCGCGCGCGTTCGTGCCGTAGTCGGCCAGCACACCGCCGACGATGAAGGTCGGGTCCAGCCCGGCGCGGTCAAAGACGAACGCGATCAGGCCGGTCGTCGTCGTCTTACCGTGCGTGCCGGCCACAGCCACGCCGGCGCGGCCCTCCATCAACTGTCCCAGGAAGTCGGCCCGCTTGAGCACCGGGAGGCCGCGTTCTTTAGCCGCAACGACTTCCACATTCTCAGCCGGGACAGCGGAGGAGATGATGACCACCTCCGCGTCCGCCTGGTCAATGTTCTCCACCGCGTGCCCTTCGTGCACGACCGCGCCTTGCATGGCGAGCGCCTGCGCGAGGGGCGAGAGTTGTTCGTCCGAGCCGGCGACGCGCCAACCCAGCTCCAGCAGGACTTTGGCGATAGCCGACAACCCCGCACCGCCGATGCCGATGAAATACACGCGCTTCGTCATATCCATGGCCCGTCTTGCGTAGCGCGTAGTCCGTTCAGCGCCGCAACGGAATACGCCATGCGGACCTGCGGCACGCCTGGTCTCACACGAACACAATAATCACAAACACAAACGCCGCGCCAATCGCAAAGAAAATGTACGGCTCGCCCAACAGCCTCGGCGGCATATACGCAATGTACCGCAGGACATTCGGATCGGTCGGTGGAATGACGTACTCCAAAGGATATCCGGCGACGTGCATGTAATACCACACCGAGCCGACGATGAAATAGCCGTTGATCGCGCCCAGCACCGCGCCGAGCATCCAGTCCTGAAGCTTATCCTTCGCCAGCTTGCCCGTGAGCGCGGCGGGCAGGCCGGGCGTCTGATAACCGAAATAGGCCAGCGCCAAAATCAACGCCGCGCGAATGCCGACCTGCGTCGCGCCGCTCTGCGCGTTGATCGCGTCGCGCACCCCCGGCACCCATTTCTCCAGCACGTACTGGACGAACAGCGCCAGCACCATGCTGAAGATGACCAGAATTTCCTTCGCCCAGCCCCGGAAGCCGCCAATGACTCCGAACAAGACGACGAAGAGCCAGAAGACGGCGGATAAGCTCATCATGCGCGCGCATCCGTTCCCTTCGCTTCAGGGCTGGCTAAAGCGACCAGCTCCCGGGCCACGTGACGCGCGGCTTCGGGTCGCGCCGCCGCCCGCGCCCCTGCGCCCATCCGGGCAAGGCGTCCCGGGTCCGCCAGCAGCGCGCGGACTTCGGCATTTAACCGGCCCCGCAGGTCTTCGTCGTTCACGCGGATCGCCGCGCCACGTTGAACCAGATAATCAGCGTTCACCTTCTGATACCGCCACGCGTACGGATACGGCGCCAGAATTGCGGGCAGGCCAAAGAGTGGATACTCGCCGAGCGCCGAGGCCCCCGCCCGCGACACGGCCAGGTCGGCGGCGGCCAACGCCATTCCCATCTCATGCAGATACGGGAAGGCATGGTAATAAACGCGCAAAGCTTCGGGCAGCGCGTTCCGCGCCTGCTCCGTCTCCGCCCAGTCGAGCTGGCCGCTCAAATGAATCACTTGGTAATCCTGCAACCACTCGGGCAGGGCCGCGAACACCGCCCGGTTGATGCTCCGCGCCCCGCGACTGCCTCCTGTGATCAGCACCGTGAGCCGCCCGGGGTCGAGGCCCAAATGCCGGATCGCCTCGTCCCGCGTGGCTCGCGCCAGTTCAGGCCGGGTCGGGTAGCCGGTCACCACCACTTTCCGCGCGCTCCGCGGATCAAAATATTTCTGCGAGTCATCCACCGTCACGGCGATCCGGCTCGCCAACCGGCTGACGAATCGCAGCGCCAGACCCGGCTCGATGTCCGGCACGTAAACCAGGATCGCAACCCGGTTAATCCACGCCGCCAGCGCGACGGGCGCGGCGACGAACCCGCCCGTCACCAGGAGTGCCTTTGGCCGGTAATGACGCACGAGGCCCAACGCTTCGAAAAAGCCTCGCGCGAGATTGAACCCGTTGCGCGGCAACCGCCATCCCACCCCGTGCACCCCGCTCGCGTGAATGGCCTTGAACGGCAGCCCGGCTCGCTCGACGATTTCCTTTTCTATCCCGCCGAGGCCGCCGACCCAAAGGATTTGTGATTGTTGATTGCGGATTGCGGATTGAGCAGCGCCAATCCACAATCCAAAATCAGCCCTCAACAATTTAGCGATTGCCAACGCGGGGTACACGCCCCCGCCCGTTCCCCCGGCTGAGATCAAAATTCGCATTTTGCGCTGCCGCGCGCGGGCCCGGCTTCCGCGTCCGTCCCTGCGCGATGATTTGCTCGCGCAAGAGGCCGGTGTGGCGCGTCTTGCGCGGAATAGTCTCGCTTTCGTCGCGCCGCGAGATGTTCAGCAGGATGCCCATCGCGATTAAAGTCACGACCAGGTTGGAGCCGCCGTAGCTGACTAAGGGCAGCGCGTTCCCGGCGAACGGCATGGCCCCGACCATCACGGCCACGTTGATGAGCGCCTCCAGCCCGACCCAACACGTGATGCCTGCCGCCAGGAGCGCGCCGAGCGTATCCTTGGCGTGCGCGGCGATCTTGAACCCGCGCCAGACCAGCACGATGAACAGCGCGATGACGAACAGGCAGCCGATCAGCCCCAGTTCTTCGCCGATAATGGCGAAGATCGAGTCGGTGTGCGGGGTCGGGAGAAACCCGAACTTTTGATGGCTTTCGCCCAATCCGCGCCCAAACACCCCGCCGTTGACGAAGGCGATGGCAGCCTGTTTGATGTGCCACGAGGCCTGCGTGATGTCCTGTACTCCCACGAGATAGTCGGCCAGGCGTTGGCGCCCCGTGGCCGAGAGTTGCAGCACGCCGAAGGCCGAAAAGGCCCCGATGAGCGTGACGGCGCCCATCTGCATCAAATCGGCGCCAGAGACGAAGAACATGAGCGTCGCCACGAGCACCACGGTCGCCGCCGCGGAGAGATCGGGCTGCAGCAGGATGAGGCCGGCCACCACGCCGACGATCACGCCGAAGGGGATGAAGCCGTAACCCATCTCGCGGATCTTCTCGCCCTTCGAGTCCAGCCACACGGCCAGGTAAATGATGAGGACTAATTTGGCGAGCTCCGAGGGCTGGACCGACCCGTTGATGAATGAACGCTGCGCGCCGAACGTCTGCGAGCCAAACAGCAGGACCAGGCCCAGCGCGCCCAGCGCGCCGATCATCAGCAGCACGGCCAGCCGCCGCCACCAGTGGTAGCGAATGCGCGCGGCGAAAGCCATAAGCACCAACCCCAGCGCCAGCCACCTGACCTGGCGCAGGAAAATGGTGGACGGGTCGCCATACTGCCGATACGACCAGTCGAAGGTGGACGAATAGACCATCATTAACCCGAACGCTGTCAACCCGCCGATGGCCACCAACAAGAGGGTGTCCACCGGCAGGCCAAAGGCTTTTTTGCGCACAGGTTGGTTTTGCTGCAACTCAATGGTAGCCATAGGTTTTTTGTCAATGGACCACACGGATTGAACGGATGAGGGTTGATTTTGTTTCTTTCATCCGCGTCATCCGTTGGTTACAACTGCCTGACCCATTCCTTGAACTTCTCGCCGCGCTCGGCAAAATCCTTGAATTCGTCAAAACTCGTGCCTCCCGGCGAGAGCAGGACCACATCGCCGCGGCTGGCCTGGCGCACGGCGACTGAGACGGCCTCGACCAGTTTCTCACACCGCGTATACTGCGCCCTCTCCATCCCCGCCGCCTCGACGGCTCTCTGGATGAGCGGCCCCGCTTCGCCGAAAAACACCAGGTGCTTCACACGCGTTTTGGCGAGGCGGGCAAAGCCCTCCCACGGCAGTTTCTTGTCCCGCCCGCCCGCGAGGAGCACGATGGGCTCGTCGAACGATTTCAGCGCGGCGATCACCCGCTCCGGCGCGGAGGCCATCGAGTCGTTGTACCACTGCACGCCGTCCCGCTCCCGCACAAACTCCAGCCGATGCTCGACGCCGGTGAACTCCGCGATCGCAGCGCGCATCATTTCCGGCGTTGCCCCCGCCGGCCCGCCGACCGCGCACGCCGCCAGCACATTCAGCACGTTGTGCCGCCCGCGCAGGCGAATATCTTTCAACTCGCAAATCGCCTGCTCACGCCCCTGCCAGCGCAGCACGAGCGTCTCGCCTCGCAGATACGTCCCCTGCTCCACCAGGTCCTCGCCGCTGAAATACATCAGGCGGCCGCGCGCCAGCGGCGCCAACCCTCGCGCCCCCGGATCATCCAGCCCCAGCACGGCCATGTCGTCGGCAGCTTGGTGGAGCAGGATGCGGCTCTTCGCCGCCGTGTACGCCTCCATCGTCCCGTGCCGGTCGAGGTGGTTTGGGGTGATATTCAGCACGGCGCTAACGTTCGGGCTTTGGGTCATGATCTCCAGTTGAAAACTGGAGAGTTCCATCACCGCGACATCACCCGCACGCATCCGGCTGATATCGGCAATCAACGGGTTGCCAATGTTGCCGCCGACCCAGACTGCGTGAGGTGTGAGGTGTGGGATGTGAGGCGTCACACTCTTCTCGTGACGCTCCACACTCCACGCTCCACGCTCCACGCCCAATATCCTCCCGACCAGCGTCGTCGTCGTCGTCTTCCCCGCGCTGCCGGTGATACCGACCACTTGCACCCCCGGCGGGCAGTTTTCGAGGAAGACCTGCGAGTCGTTGCTCAAGGGCGCCCCTCGGCGGCGGGCCTCCTGTGCTAGCGGCAAATCGGCGGAAACTCCGCCGGAGAGGCACAGAAGGTCCGCGCCGTCGAGGAGAGAGGGCGGGTGACCGCCCAGCACATATTCAATTGGTAAGTCAGCCAGCGCCGCTAGGTTCGCTCGAAGTCTCTCGGCGGGTTGGCTGTCGCTCACGACCACGCTCGCCCCGGCCTGCGCCAGATACCGCGCCAGCGCCACGCCCTGCCGGGCCAGGCCGAGGATGACAATACGTTTGTTTCGGTAACTCACGCTCTTCACTCAACGCTTTACGCTCCTCGCTCCACGCTTCCCATTCTTCCCATGCGCTTCAGCGCCGCGCCCGTTGCCATTCCCCGTCTCGCCCACCCCAATCCAGAAGTGGTGCAGCATGACCGTGCGGGCCGGGCGGAGCAGCACCCCCGCAGCCATTTCAGGCGCATCTTTGTCTTTCAGCACACTCGGGTTCACAAAGCAGAGGGTCGGCGTAGCGCCATATTTGGTTTTGTAATGTTCAACCGCGCGGGCGACCTTCTCATTCAGTGTCCGCCGCGCGTCGTCGTCAAACCAGAGCATTCCGATGTCCATCCACCATCACCTCCTGTCACGCTGGCTGATTGCCAGGCATCCGAATGTGAACACACATCTCCGTATCGCGTCGTGCGTATTGCTTAAGATGCACAGAATACGCCGTACGGGATACGTCTCACAACAGCGCCAGCGCGATCCCGATCATCGCCGCGAGCAGGCCCACCAGCCAGAAGCGCTGGACAATCTGGGGCTCGCTCCACCCCACGAGCTCAAAGTGGTTGTGCAGCGGGGCCATCTTGAACACCCGTTTGCCTTCGCCCGTCCGCCGCTTGGTCCACTTGAAATAACTCACCTGAATAATGACGCTCAGGGTCACGCTCACCGGGATGATCGCGATGATCGGCAGCAGCATCCATTGTCCGGTCATCAGCGCGACCACGCCGAGCGTCGCGCCCAGCGCATACGACCCGGCGCCGCCCATGAACAATTCGGCGGGGTGCGCGTTGTACCAGAGAAAGGCAAATAACGCGCCGACGAGCGTGAAGCAGAACCGCACGATGAACACTTGCCCTTGCAGCAGCGCAATCGCCCCGTAGGCGATGAAGGCGGTCGCCGTGATCAACCCGGCCAGGCTGTCCAGCCCGTCGGTGATATTCACCGCGTTAGACATGCCGACGATCACAAACCATGCCACCGGGATGTAATAGAGGCCGAGGTTAATCGTGAACGGCACGGCGGGCAGCGCCAGGCTGTGAATATCCAGCACAAAATACAACCCGAACGCCGCGGAGATGGCGATGACGCTCTGCCAGAAGAAAATGTGCCGTCCGCGCATGCCCTCCCCGCGCCGCACTCCGCTCAGACCCAACCAGTCGTCCCACGCGCCCAATCCGGCGAACAGCGTGAGCACCGCGAGCGGCAGCAGCACCGAGCGTCCCTGAAAATTGCCGCGCACCAGGCTGACCACGTTCACAAACGCGGTGATCGCCAGCACCGGGACGATAATCATGAACCCGCCCATCGTCGGCGTGCCCAGCTTGACCATGTGCGTCTGCGGGCCGTCAATGCGAATCTGCTTGCCGATCTTGAAGCGCCGCAGCAGGATGATGAGCGGTTCCCCCCAGATCACCGACAACAGGAACGCCATGCCTCCCAGCGCAAGCGCGAAGGTGGCATTCTGGCTCATGCGCTCACCACCAGCGCCGGGGCGATGCGGTCCATGCGGACCCCGCGCGAGCCTTTCAGCAGCACCACGTCTCCTCGCCCGATCCGGCTCGCCAAATAAGCGATGGCTTCATCGCTGTCGCTCAGTTCTACGACGGCCTCCGCCGGCAGCCCGGCTTCACGGGCCTCCTCGGCGATGATGCGCGCGCGCGGCCCCACCGTCACCAGCAGGCTCACCACCTCGCGCGCCCGCCGCCCGACCAGCCGGTGACCCGGTTCTTCGTAGGCGCCGAGCTCGAGCATGTCGCCCAGCACGGCGACGCGGCGGCCTTCCAGTTCATTGAGCAAGTTGAGCGCTGCAATCACCGATTCCGGAGAGGCGTTGTAGGTGTCGTCGAGAATCAGGCTCCCGCCCGGCCCGGTCACCGCCGACAGGCGGAGTTGCGTGGCCCCGAGCGATTGCAGCCCTTCGACGATCTCCTGCCACATCAGGCCTTCGACCAGTCCCACCGCCGCCGCCCGCAGCGCCGTGTGCACCGAGTGCTGGCCCAACAGCGGCACTTTCAGGTGCAGGGTCTCGTGCCGGTAGTGTAGATGAAAATAAATCCCGTCGAGGCCGCGCGACTCGATGTGGTCGGCCCACACGTCCGACGCCGGATCGAGGCCGTAGGTGAAGATCCGCGCCCGCGTCCGGCTGCGCATGGCGAGCACCAACGGGTCGTCGTGGTTGAGGATGGCCGCCCCGTCAGGCGCCGCCGGGAGGGCCTCAATCAACTCCCCTTTTCCCCGAGCGATGTTCTCGATGCTCCCCGCCCGCTCCAGGTGGACCGCGTACACATTGTTCACCACGCCCACGTGCGGGCGGGCGAGAGTGCACAGGAACTTGATCTCGCCGACCTGGTAAAACCCCATCTCCAGCACCGCGCGCTCGTGGGCCTCGGAGAGCTTGAGCAGCATCAGGGGCAGCCCGATCTCGTTGTTGTAATTGCCTTCGGTTTTTAAGGTGCGATAGCGCGTGCTGAGCACGGCGGCGATGAGTTCCTTGCTCGTCGTCTTGCCGACGCTGCCGGTCACGCCGACCACCCGCAGGTTAAGCCGACTGCGCCAGTAAGCCGCCAGCGTCTGCATGGCCCCTAGCGTGTCGGCCACGCGCAGGCACACCGGGAATTTCAGGCTGGTGGCCTGCGCGTACGTGACCGGCTCGCGGAGATCAATCGTGTAAAAGTCCCCAGGCATGTCGCGCTGTACCAGCGCGATGATAGCCCCTTTGGCAAACGCCGCCGACACATAATAATGGCCGTCGTTGCGCTCACCTGGCAGGGCCACGAACAGCGCCCCCGGGATGGCGAGCCGCGAATCAATTGCGACATCGGTGATGATCTGCGACCCGCCCGCCGCCTGGTATCCGGTCAGCGCTTCTAAGACATGACCGAGTGTCAACATAGCCCCTTGTCACTCGGTCACCCCGTCACCCGCTCACCTGACGCGGTGACGAGATGACAGGATGAGGGGGCCGCGGCCGCCATTCTCACCGCCCGGCCAGTGTGCGTCGCACGTCATCCGGCGGGATTTCCATCAACACGACCAGGCGCTTCACCATGTCCCCAAACAGCGGAGCCGCCGTTTCTGAACCCCAGATGCTGGACGAAGGTTGATCGAGCTTGATCACCACCAGAAATCGCGGATCGTCCACCGGTCCCCACCCGATGAACGAAGCGATTGTTTTGTTCTCGTCGTACCCGCCTGGGATCGGGATCTGGGCCGTGCCGGTTTTCCCCGCGAGGCGATAACCAGGCACCAGAGCTGCGCTCCCCTCGCCCCCTTCCAGGGATTGCACGAGCATCTCGCTCAACGTCGCCGCCGTCTCGGGCTTGATCGGCCGCCCCAGCACCTGCGGTTGCGTGGTGAAGGATTTGTCGCCGTTCTGCACGCGGAGCAGGATGTGGGGCTGCATCATCGCGCCGCCGTTTGCCAGCGCCGAGACGGCCGTTGCCAGTTGCAGCGGCGTGACCGCGACGCCTTGCCCAAACGCATTCGTGCCGAGGTCGGACTCGAACCAGTCGGGGTCGCCGGGGACCTTGAGGCGGCCCGCCGCCTCGGCCGCCAAATCCACGCCGGTCGAGTGTCCCACCCCAAAAGTGGACAGGTAATTGTAAAAAGTGGTCGGCCCCATCTGCGTGGAGAGGTGGGCCAGGCACACGTTCAGCGAGAGCTGGAGGCAACCGACCATATCCACCGGCCCGTGCGCCGCGCCGTTCCAGTTCCGGATGAAAACCCCGCCCACTTCAATGAAGCCGTTATCCACAAACGGGCTTTGCGGCGTCACCAGGCCGGAGTCGAGCGCGGCCGCCATCGTCAGGACTTTGAAGGTTGAGCCTGGCTCGTATTGGCCGCTCACGGCCGGGTTCTCGGGGTCGCCCGGAGGCGCCTGGACATAGTTGTTCGGGTCATACGTCGGCCACGAGGACATGCCGAGGACTTCGCCGTTCTTCGGGTTGACGACGACGATCGAGCCGCCCGCCGCGCCGTAACGGTTGACCGCCTCGGCCATCATCACCTCGACCAGATATTGAATGTCCCGGTCTAGGGTGAGGTACAGGTCGGCGCCCTGATCGGGTGAGGGGTCGGGCTGAACGTCAAACGGCACAAAGCGCTCGATGCCCTTCACCGAGCGGCCCGCGAGCAGGTCGTTGTAAAAGCCCTCCACCCCAAAGTAGCCGATCTGCCGCCCGTCCTGGTTGTAGGCGACAAAGCCCAACACCTGCGAGGCCAGCTGCCCGCCCGGATAGACGCGATGCGGGATCGGCGTCAGGTCAACCCCGCTGAGGTTCAGTTCGTCGTCCTGCGCCAGTTTGGCTTTGATCATTTCGCCCAACTCGGCGCTCACCGGGCGCTGGATCAACACATAGGGTTTGTCGCTGTCGGTCGCCAGAACCAGGTCGGTGACGGACTGGTCGAGGAGGTCCGAGAGCGTGGTCGCCACATCTTTGGGCTGGACCACGTTCGGGGGCGAGAGGCCCAGTTCGTATTGCACGTCGTTCGTCGCCAGCAATTCGCCGTGGCGGTCGAAGATGCGCCCGCGCGCCGGAGCGAACTCGCGCGGCGACTGTGAAATCGTCTTCGACAGGTCGCTGAGATATTCACGGTTGTCGCCGCTGAAATCAATGCGCAGTAATTGAACAACAACCAGCCCGGTTAGAATGCCCAGGCCGATCAAGAGCAGGCGGAAGCGGACGAAGATCGTCTCGTTCATGGCGTCAGCCTCCCCCGTCCGTGGCGAGGCCGCGCAGTTGTTGCGCCAGCCAGTCGCCTGGGGAGGCCGTGGAAGCGCGGGGCGCAGCGCTCTGGGCCGGAGGCCCGGAGGCGACCGGATGCGGATAATTGCTCACCGACAGGTACTCCACCTGATCGGACTGGGCCGGCATAAAGCCCAGTTCCCGTGCGCGGTCGGCCAGGCGCGTCACCGAGCGCAGTCCTGCTAATTCTGCCCGCAGTTCGTCGTTTTCCTGGATCAGCGCTGCTTTGCGCGCTTCCAGGCGCTGCAGGTCGCGCCCGGTTGTTCCGGCGCGAGAGGCGACTGCCAGATAGAACCCGCCCACGACGGCGATGATCAGCAAGGCAATAGAAAGAACCGCCACCGTCTGGACTTGCTTGCGCCAGGGGGCCTGTCTGAAAGCGCGAAGGATTTGATCGGCGTAAGCGTTGTTCATCGCAAGGTGTCAAGCGTTATTGTGTCAGGCGCCGATGGGCCAGGCGCTCCCGTTCATGCCGCTTGCCACTTCTACCTGTCATGGTGTCATGCAAGGTCTATGCCATCTGTCACAATCGCTCTGCGATCCGCAATTTGGCGCTGCGCGCCCGGGGATTCCGGGCAATTTCCTCTTCCGAAGCCTCGATCGGCTTGCGGGTAATTTCCTTTATTGTCGGCTCGAAGCGCGGCGGCAGCAGACGTGTGGAACTGCCTGTGCTGTCGTATCCCGCCGCTGGGCCGCGCGCCTGCTGCCGAAAAAAGCTTTTGACGAGGCGGTCCTCCAGTGAGTGGAAGGAGATCACAGCCAGCCGCCCGCCTGGCTTGAGCAGGCTCAACGCGACCGGGAGGACCGCCTCGACCGTCTCGAGTTCTCCATTGACGGCGATCCTCAGCGCCTGAAAGGTGCGGGTGGCCGGGTGGATCCGCGAAGGGCCGCGCTGCCTCCCGACAGCCCTGGCGACGATTTCTGCCAACTGCCGCGTGGTCTGCACGGGCCGCGCCGCGCCAATGGCCCGCGCGATGCGGCGGCTGTAGCGCTCCTCGCCATAACTGAAAATGATGTCGGCAAGTTCGTCGAGCGGCCAGTCGTTCACAATCTCCGCCGCCGTCAGATCGGCGTCTGGGTCAAAGCGCATGTCCAGCGGGCCATCGGCCTGGAAGGCAAAGCCACGAACCGGGTCGTCCAACTGCAGGGACGAGAGGCCGAGGTCGAGCAGGATGCCGTCCACTGGGGCGAATTCACGAGCCGACTCGCCCATGTGGGTGTAGGAAGACCGAACGAGCATGGCGCGTTCGCCAAAACGCGCGAGGTTCACCTGGGCTGTTTCCAGGGCTGCCGGGTCACGATCCAGGCCCAGGAGTCGGCCATCCGGGCTGGAAAGTTCCAGCAGGCCGGCGGCGTGCCCCCCCGCGCCGAGTGTACCGTCAATATATCTGCCGCCAGGCCGAGGCCGAAGCCCGGCCAGCACTTCCTGGTAAAGAACTGGAACGTGCGAACTACTCACCTGCCGCAACCGGCTTCGCCAGTCCGGCCGAAGCCGCCGCGGACGGCGTGGCCACCGCCACTGGGGCGGTAGGCGCCGCCGAGGCCGCCGCAGGCATCGCCTGCATCAAAACCGACATGGCCGATTCTTGCCCGGTCGCCAGGTTCAGCGTCGCAAACCGCTTCGCATTGACCTCAGGGTCGTTCACGATCTTAAGTTGCTCATCCCACCCGGCCCGGCTCCAGATCTCGACGTAGTCGCCGACGCCGACGATGACGCACTCGCCGTCGAGGTCGGCATAGGTGCGCAGGAAGGGCGGTATATGAATGCGCCCCTGCCTGTCGAGCGCGGCCTCGCTGGCCCCGGAGAAGGCGAGGCGGAGCAGTGCGCGGTTCTCAGGATCGGTGGGGCTGAGGCTCTTGGCGCGCACGGTGAGACGGGTGAAGGCCTCGGTGGTGTAGAGCAGAAGGTATTTTTCGAATCCGCGCGTGACGACAGCGCCCCCGGCCAACTCCTCGCGGAACTTCGCGGGGATGGTCAGACGGCCTTTGTCGTCAATGGCATGCGCGAATTCGCCCAAGAACATTTGTTCTACATATTCCTTAACGGGCTAACGCCGAACCTGGAATTAGGATCGGCGCACCACGCTCCCCCACTTTTCCCCACTAGCGCCCACAGTATATATCAGTTTTCCCACTTCAAGCAATAGGAGTCTGGAACTTTTAAGGTGAGCCTCCCACAGGCAGGGGCGGAGCAGCCAAAAATACGCTTATGTCCCCCCCAACCTGCGTGGGAGAAAGTGGGGCGGCACCAATCACTGCCTAAGTTAACGCCTGTGGATAAGCCTGTGGAAAAGGGGGATATATTGTGGATAAGGTGGTCAATGGATGGAACAGACGGACCTGAAAACTCCCCAGTATCTGTCCAGTCAGGATGGATATATAATCGCCTTCATACTTCTTCCTTCTTCTGCTTTCTTCCTTACTCATGTCCATCGCCTTCCGCAAAGTCTGGCGCGATCTGTGGAACCACAAGGGGCGCACCCTGCTGGTGGCGCTGAGCATCGCCGTCGGCGTGATGGCGCTGGGCATGACCACCGCCAGCGACGCGCTCATCAAACGCCAGATGCGCCTCGCGCGCGAGGCCAGCCACAAGCCCCATGCGCGGCTCACCCTCGTCACGCCCATCGGCGACGACGTGGTGGATGCCATTGCCAGCCTGCCTGAAGTGGCCGACGCGGACGGCGCCGCCAGCGCGACCATCCGCTGGAAGCCAACGCCTGACGCCGAGTGGAAGGATGCCTCGCTGCTCGCCGTCGCCGACTACGAGCGCCAGAAGTTTGACTGGCTCGAATTAAAAACCGGCGCGTGGCCGAAGGCCGACGAAATCGCCGCCGAGATCAACCAGGCGGCGTACTATAAAGTTCCGCCCATCGGCGAGGTGCTGTATGTGCAAGTGAACGACAACGCCGTGCCCCTAAGCGTCTCCGGCCTGTTGCGCGACTCCCTCCAGCTCGTCCCGCCCTACTCTCCCATTAATCAGGCCGCGTTCTACGTCAATCGGGACACGCTGGAGCGCATCCTCGGCACACGGAATTTCAACCAGCTGCGGTTCGCCGTCCCGCACTACAGCCGTGAGAACGTGGAGGCCGCGCTGAGCGCCGTGGAGAAGAAACTCAAGCGGCTGGGCGCGCTCACCGTCTCCGACACCCTCTCCAGCGATTTGATTGACCCGCAGGGCGAGCAAACCCAGGATTTCCTCGACGGCATCAGCCTCGTGCTGACCGTGATGGCTATCTTCTCTCTCGCGCTGAGCGTGACGCTCGTCATCAACACCATCAACGCCGTTATCGCCCAGCAGGTCACGCAGATCGGCATCATGAAGACCGTCGGGGGGTTGTACCCGCAAATCGTCACGCTCTACTTGAGCGGGGTGGCGGTGTACGGGTTTCTGAGCCTGGCGCTGGCCGTGCCCATCGGCGCGGTGAGCGGCTATTACCTTTCGCGCTTCTGGCTCGTCGCGCTGAACGTGCCCGTCGCGTCCTTTGAAATTTTGACCAACGTTTTCCTCTACCAGTTGGGCGTGGGGTTGATCGTCCCGTTTGCCGCCGCGCTGTGGCCCATCCTGCGCGGCGTGAGCATTTCGGTGCGCGAGGCGATTGCGGCTTACGGCCTGGGGCGCGGGCGCTACGGCGTAGCCCGGCTGGACCGGCTCATGGGCCGCGTGCAGGGCCTCCCGCGCATGGCGACGCTCGCCCTGCGCAACACCTTCCGCCGCGCGGGGCGCGCCGCGCTGACTCAGATCACCCTCATCAGCGCCGGCGCGATCTTCATGATGGTCGTGACGACCGGCGCCTCGTTCAACCGGACGTTTGAAGACATCTGGGCCGGCTGGGGCTTCGACGTGCTGTTCGTCTTCCGCGACTTTTACCGCATCGAAAAAGTCCAGGCCTTCGCCGCCGCGCATCCCGACGTGGAATTCGTGGAAATGTGGACGTGGGTGCAGGCCAAGGCGCACAAACCGGACCTGACCGCCCCGGCCGACCAGCACGTGATTCAACTGCGCGGCGCGCCCGACGACACGCGGATTTTCAACCCCAAGCTCATCGCCGGGCGGTTGCTCGACCAGGCCGACGGGCACGCGCTCGTGCTCAACCAGCAAGTCGCGCGCGAGATAGGCGTGGCGGTGGGCGACACGCTAGTGCTCGAACTTGGGGCCGGGCGCGCTGTGACCGGCCAGGTGGTGGGGCTCGTGTTCGACATCGGCGTGGGCGGGCAGCAAAACACCGCCTTCATGCGCCGCACCGTGTTGAACGCCGACCTGCACCAGGCCGGGCGGGCCACCACCGCGATCGTGGGGGTGCGCCAGGACACCTTCGAGGCGCAGGAGGCCATCAAGCAATACCTGCTCGACTATTTCAAAGCGCAGGGCATCCGCGTCACCTTCTCTATCGGGCAGATCGAGAACCGCCGCCTGGCGGGCGTGCTGTGGGGGCTGATCGGCGGCCTGCTGCAACTGATGACGTTCCTCGTCGCCGTCGTGGGCGGCATCGGACTCTCAGGCACACTTTCGATCAACGTCATGGAGCGCCGCCGCGAGATCGGCGTGATGCGCGCCGTGGGCGCGTCCTCGGGCGACGTGGCCTTCATCTTCATGGGCGAGGGGCTGCTCCTCGGCCTCCTCAGCTGGGCGCAGGCCGTGCCGCTCAGCCTCCTCGGCGCGCGGTACTTTGTGGAGGCTTTGGGACAGGCGCTGAACTTTCCTTTCTTCTACAGTTACTCGTGGACCGGGACCTGGATCTGGCTGGGGATTATCGTGGCGCTGGCCCTCGCCGCCTCGTGGTTCCCCGCGCGGCGCGCCACCCAGATCAGCGTGCGGGAAAGCCTGGCGTATGAGTGACGCGTGACGCGAAATGTGTCACCTGTCACTTGCCACTCGTCACCCCTCACCCATGAGCATCGCTTTCCGCAAAGTCTGGCGTGATCTGTGGAACCACAAGGGCCGCACGCTGCTGGTCGTGCTGAGCATCGCCGTCGGCGTGCTGGCGTTGGGGATGACCACCTCCAGCAGCACCTTCCTCAACCAGCAGATGGCCCTGTCGCGCCAGGCCAACCGCTCGGCGCACGTGCGCATGACCTTCGCCGTGCCGCTGGACGACGATGCCGTCGAGGCCGTCGCGCGCCTGCCCGAAGTGGACGACGCCGAGGGCTGGATCACCGCCAACATCCGCTGGAAGCCCCAGCGGGAGGGTGAGTGGCAGGACGCCACGCTTACCGCGCTGGCCGATTACGACCACCAGAAATTCGACCTGCTGGAGTGGAAATCGGGCGAGTGGCCCGGCCCCGACGAGATCGTCGTCGAGCACGGGCAGCAGGCCTATTACGGCGCGCCGTCCATCGGCGGGACGCTGTACGTCGAAGTCAACAACAACGCCGTGCCCCTGCGCATGGCCGGGACGCTGCGCGACCCGGCGCAGTCGCCCCCGCCTTTCAGCTTCACCAACAAGCCTTCCTTCTACGTCAGCCGCGACACCGCCGGGCAACTCGTCGGCCTGCGCAACTTCAACCACCTGCGCTTCACCATCCCGGAATACAGCCGGGAGGCAGCCCAACGCGCGGCGGACGCGGTCGAGGACAAACTGAAACGGCTCGGCGCGGCGCGGGCCATCGAGACCCTGTCGCTGGCGCAGTTCCAGGATCCGGACCGGGCGCAATCCCAGACCTTTCTTGACGGCCTGACGACGATCCTCGTCGTCATGGCGATCCTCTCGCTGGCCCTGAGCGTGACGCTGGTCATCAACACGATCAACGCCGTCATCGCCCAGCAGGTGACGCAGATCGGCATCATGAAGACCATCGGCGCCGAGCGGCAGCAAATTGCCACGCTCTACCTGGCCGGGGTGGCCGTGTATGGCTGCTTAAGCCTCGTCGTGGCCGTGCCTTTGGGGATGCTCATCGGTTATTACATGGCGATGTTCTGGCTCACGGCCTTGAATGTCCCGGTCGCTCCATTCCGCATTCTGCCCGCGTCGTTTTTGTATCAGACCGGGGTGGGGCTGCTCACGCCGCTGCTGGCCGCGCTCTGGCCGGTGCTGCAGGGGGTGAGCATCTCGGTGCGCGAGGCGATCGCCGCCTACGGGGTGGGCAAGGGGCGTTACGGCGGCGGACGCATTGACAAACTCATGGGGCAGGTGCACGGCCTGCCGCGCATGGTCACGCTCATGCTGCGCAACACTTTCCGGCGCATCTGGCGCGTCGCGCTCACCGAGCTCACGCTGGTCTCCGCCGGGGCGGTGTTCATGATGGTCGTGACGACCGGCGATTCTTTCTTTGGCACCTTTAACGACGCCCTGGAATCGCAGGATTACGATGTCATCTTCGCCTTCGACCGCTTTCATCGGATCGCCAAAACCGAGGCGGCCATCTGGACGAATCCCGAAGTGGACCAGGTGGAGATGTGGGTCTTTCTGCAGGCGAAAGCCCACCGGCCCGGATTAACCGGGCTGGCGAATGAATACACGGTGGAGCTGCGCGGGGCCCCCGACGGGACACAGCTGTACCATGCCTCCCTGAAGGCTGGACGATGGCTTGATCCGGCGGATGGGCACGCGGTGGTCTTCAACCAAAAACTGGCGCGGGACATGGGCCTGGGCCTCGGCGACCAGGTGGTGTTCAACCTCGGCGGAGGCAAAGAGACCACGTGGACAATTGTGGGGCTGGCCTTTGACATCGGGATAGGGGGACTAGAGGACACAGTCTTCATGCGGCGCGACGTGCTGGCCGCCGACCTGCACCAGGCCGGGCGGGCGACGGTCGCCCAGGTGGGCACCCGGGAAGACACCTTCGAGGCGCAGGAGCGCGTCAAGAAGGCGCTGCTGAACTACTTTGGGTCGCAGGGCATAGACGTCACACTTTCCGCCGGGATGATCGAGAACCGCCGCCTGTTCAGCGTTCTTTGGAACATCATCGGCGGGCTGCTGCAGATGATGACGTCTCTGGTGGCCATCGTGGGCGGCATCGGACTCTCAGGCACGCTTTCGATCAACGTGATGGAGCGCCGCCGCGAGATCGGCGTGATGCGCGCTGTCGGAGCCTCATCGCTTGACGTGGCGCTCATCTTCATGGGTGAGGGATTGATGCTCGGCCTCCTCAGTTGGGCGCAGGCCGTGCCGCTCAGCATGTTAGGCGCGCGGTATTTCGTGGATGCGCTCGGCGCGGCCATGCAATTCCCCTTTACTTACCACTACTCGCTGAACGGGATGTGGCTGTGGCTGGGGATCATCGTCGTCCTTTCCATGGTCGCGAGTTGGCTCCCGGCCCGCCGCGCCACGCAAATCAGCGTCTGGGAAAGTCTGGCTTACGAGTAACGCGGAATGGACAGGTCATCGCTCCGTGATAGACCGGACTTGTTGATACTGGCCGCGCTGCTGGGGATGCAGGTCTGGGCGGTCGGCGGGCCGACCGTCGTATTCTACGTCCTGGGGGGGCTGATTTATCTGGCCCTGGATTTCCTCGGCTTGCCGCTGGCGCCTGCGCCCGACCACCAAACCCGGCGGGAGACCTGGGGCTATCTCCTCAGGTGGACGCTTATCACCCTGCTGACTGTGCCTCCCATGATCCTGCTGGTGTTTGCTTTCATCACGGAGCGCCTCCAGCTGGGCGCTGAGGCAGTCGCCCGTAATGTCACTCTGGTGGACAGCGCCGTCCAGATTGAACTGGCGGCCCAAATGATCCTCGCGGGCCGGAATCCTTATGCGGAAATTTTCGAGGGCACGGCGGTTGCATTGACGCCGCCTGTGCCGGGCTATGATTTCAACCCGGCGGTGTTCCACTATGTCTACCCGCCGCTTTCATTCTTGCTCCCGGTCCCGTTTTACCTGCTGGCGCGCGCCACGCTGGGCTGGTTCGACCTGCGCCTGATTACGACGGCTTTCTTCCTCGTCGTTGCCTTTATGCTCATGCCGCAGTTGGCCGAGAGCCTGCCCCGGCGGCTGGCGCTGATGATCCTGGTCTTGTTCAACCCGGCGATTTTGCTCTACGCCGCGCAGGGCCAAAACGAGGTCTTTGCGTTTGCGTGGCTCGTGTTGACGCTGGTCTGTCTCAAGCAGCAGCGATTCACGCTGGCGCTGGTCGTGCTGGGGATCGGCTGCGCGCTCAAGCAGACGATCTGGTTCATGGTCCCATTTGCGCTCGTTTATCTATATCACCAGCAGCGCCCGGCCCGTTGGCGTAGTTGGCTGCTCCGCCACGCTGGCCTGGCCGGCGCGCCGCTGGCGCTGACCCTGCTCCCTTTCGCCATCTGGAATTTCCCGGCTCTGGCGGACGATATGCTGGGCTACGTGTCTGGGCGCGGCGCTGTCGCGTTCCCCATCATGGGCTACGGCCTGGGGCAGATCCTGCTCACCCTGGGCCTCGTCCAAAGCCCGCGGGCGGCTTTCCCGTTCTGGGCCTTCCAGTTGGCCCTCGGTCTTCCCATGTTGCTCCTCACCTTGCGGCGGTTGTGGCGCGCGCCGCGCCTATCCATGTGCGCCATCGGCTATGGCGTTTTCATGTTGGTCTTCTTCTTCGCCTCTCGCTTCTTTCACGACATATATATTCTCTTCACCCTTACGCTTGTCGCCGTTGGTTATCTGACCGACGAAGCGTAGGGGGCGGCAGCTGCCGCCCCTTCCTGCGCCGCATCGCGTATTAACGAGCATGAGAGTACAATTAGATGGTCTGTGCGCCGTCATCTGCGCCCATTTTCCGCCAGCCAAGCCATGCGTTCCTTCCGTTGACTAACCCTCATGAGCGTCGCCTTCCGCAAAGTCTGGCGTGACCTCTGGAACAACAAAGGCCGCACCACGCTGGTCGTCCTGAGCATCGCCGTCGGCGTGATGGCGGTGGGGATGATCCTTTCGAGCAACCACATTATTTCGCGGCAGTTGGGCGCGGCGTCGCAGGGCGACCATTGGCCCAACGTGCAGATGAGCCTCGCCGGGTTGGTAGACGATGAGACCGTGCTGATCCTCTCGCGCCTGCCCGAAGTGAAGCAGATGGACGGCTACATCCAGACGAGCATTCAATGGAAGCCGTCGCTCGACGCCGAAGAATGGAAGGACGCGACGCTCATTGCGCTGGACAATTATGCGCAGCAAAGATTCAGCGTGCTGACGTTGATCGAGGGCGCGTGGCCCGGCGAGGGCGCGGCCGCCGTGTCGGCCAATCATGTGCTGGTGTATCAAGTGCCGCCGGTCGGCGGCGCGGTGTATTTCAAAGTGAACGATCGCCCTAAGCTCGTGAGGCTGAGCGGGACGCTGCGCGACCCGCTGCAATTCGGCCCGCCGTTCAGTCAGCAAGCGGCATTTTACGTCACGCGCGGCCAGATGGAACTGCTCGTCGGCTTCCGCGATTACAACCAGTTGCGCTTCGACGTCCCCGAATTCAGCCAGGAGAGGGCGCAGGCCGCCGCGAATGCGGTCGAAGAACGGCTGAAGAAAATCGGCGTGGCGGTGGGCGGCGTGCAGATTTCCGACCCGCAGCGGCATTTCTTTCAGGAGACGCTGGACGGCTTCGGGCTGGTGCTGGTGGTGATGGCGGTCGCCTCGCTGGGTTTGAGCACCTTCCTGGTCATCAACACCATCATCGCCATTATCGCGCAACAAGTGCCGCAGATCGGGATCATGAAGACCATCGGCGGGCTGCGCGGGCAGATTGCGCAGCTGTACCTCGCGGGCGTGGTCGTCTACGGCGCGTTGAGCCTCGCGCTGGCGGTGCCGCTGGGCGCGGTGGGCGGAGATTTGATCTCGCGCGGGCTGTTGACCACGTTGAATATCCCGGTGGCCGCGCTCGAAGTGCTGCCGACGGCTTTTGCGGTGCAGGCCCTCGCGGGGCTGCTGACCCCGGTGCTGGCCGCGCTCTGGCCCGTGCTGCAGGGCGTGGCGATCTCGGTGCGCGAGGCCATCGCGGCCTACGGCGTAGGGCGCGGGCGCTACGGCGGGGGCCGGATAGACAAACTCATGGGGCGCGTGAAGGGCCTGCCGCGCATGTTCACGCTCATGCTCCGCAACACCTTCCGGCGCATGGAGCGCGTGGCGCTCACCGAGATCACGCTCATCGCCGCTGGCGCGATTTTCATGATGATCACCGCGGCCAGCGCCTCCTTCGGCAACACGCTCGACGAGTTCTGGCGCGGCCTCGGCTTCCACGTCATCATCGTGTTCGAACAGTTCCAGCGCAGCGGCGAAGTCGTGCCGCTGATGGAGGCGCGCCCGAACGTGGAGCGCGCCGAGATGTGGGTGTGGCTGAATGGCAAGGCGCGCGCACCCGGGAAAACGGGCGTCGGGAACGAGTTCGACGCGCAGCTGCGCGGCGTGCCGGCCGACACGGAGATGTACGCGCCCACCATCACGGCCGGCCGCGCGCTCGACCCGCACGACGGCCATGCGATCCTGCTCAGCCAGCTCTTTGCCGCCAAACTGGGCGTGAAGGTCGGCGACCAGATTGTGCTGGACCTGCCCGGCGTGGACGAAACGACGTGGACCGTCGTCGGCACCGTGTTCGACGTGATTGACAACACGGCCTTCGTGCGGCGCGACGTCCTGCTGAACGACCTGCATCAGGTCGGGCAAGGCATCGTGGCCGAGATCCGCGCCGATACCGAAGACCCCGCCGTGCAGGAGGCGATTGCGAAGGATTTAAAGACGTATTTCGCCTCGCAGGGCACGGGCATCGTCTTCGCCCTCAGCAAGGCCGAGAACCGCCGCCAGAACGACGCCGCCTTCAGCCTGATCACGAACATTCTGCAGGTGATGACGGTATTAATGGCAGTGGTCGGCAGCCTCGGCCTGTCAGGGACGCTCTCAATCAACGTGCTGGAGCGCCGCCGCGAGATCGGCGTGATGCGGGCCGTCGGCGCGTCTTCAGGGGATGTGGGCTGGATTTTCATGGGCGAGGGGTTGCTGCTGGGGATGCTGAGCTGGGCGCAGGCCGTGCCGCTCAGCATCGTCGCCGGAAAGTTCTTCGTGGACGCGCTGGGCAGGGTCTTCGGCCTGCCCTTTCTATACCTCTACCCGGCCAGCGGCGCGCTCACCTGGCTGGCAATCGTCGTCGTCCTCTCGCTGGGGGCCAGCTGGCTCCCGGCCCACCGCGCCACGCAGATCAGCGTGCGCGAGAGCCTGGCCTACGAGTAAAGCGCGACCCGTTCATGTGGGTTTACAGGTGGTGTGGAAGGAGGCTTGGCCCCGCCTAAACAGCGAGTATTGCCGCGATAGCCCTCCGCCTAATGATGGATGACGCGTTCCATCTCCCGCCCGAAGACGGGGGCCGCCTTTTGTGCTAAAAGGACAGTAAACTAGTGATACAATCTGGCCTGGTTCGTGTCCGAAGACCCGGGTCAGAAACCCGGTTTCTTCTTCTCGTTAGAATTTTTCCGGCGAAACCCGCCCAGCCTTCTTTGCGTAGAGATTGCCGATGAACGACAACAGTCACAACCACAGCAACAACTATCTCGTCCACGTGGACAACGTCATTAAGAACTTCCAGGGACCCGCGGGCGTGATCCACGTGCTCAAGAGCGTGAACCTCCAAGTCCACCCTGGGGAATTCGTGGGGGTGCGCGGACCGAGCGGTTCCGGCAAGTCCACGCTGATCAACATGATGACGGGCATTGACCGCCCCACCAGCGGGAGTGTGCGCGTGTCCGGGCAGAACATCGAGAAGATGAGTGAGAACGAACTGGCCCGCTTCCGGGGCAAGCACATTGGCGTCATCTTCCAGTTCTTCCAGCTGCTCCCTACCCTGACGATCATCGAAAACACCATGCTGCCGATGGATTTCTGCCGCGTGTGGAAGCCCAGGGAACGCCCGGAACGCGCGATGAGGCTGCTGGAGCAGGTCAGCCTGGCCGACCAGGCGCACAAACTGCCGAACACCCTCTCCGGCGGGCAGCAGCAGCGCGCGGCGATTGCCCGCGCGCTCGCCAACGACCCGCCCCTGCTGATGGGCGACGAGCCGACCGGCAACCTCGACAGCAAGACCGCCGATATGATCATGACGCTGTTTGAGGATCTAGTCGCCCGAGGCAAGACCTTCATTATGGTCACGCACGACAACGACCTCGCCAAGCGGATGCCCCGGCTGGTGCATGTGCACGACGGGGTGCTGTATGAACAAGGGGATACCATTCCGCAAGGATGAAGGCGGAAGGACAACATGAAGACGGCGTTCCGCAAAATCTGGCGCGATCTCTGGAATAACAAGGGCCGCACCGCGCTGGTCGTCCTGAGCATCGGCGTGGGCGTGTTGGCGCTGGGGATGATCACGGCCAGCAACGCGCTCATGGATCGGCAGATGACCAAGTCGCAGGCCGCCAGCCGGCCGTCGCACGTCATCCTGTACCTGAACGGGTTGGTGGACGACGAGACGGTGAGCAGCCTCGCCCGCCTGCCCGGCGTGGAAGAGGCGGAAGGCCTGGCCGGGATGAGCCTCCGCTGGAAAGCCTCGCCCGACGCCGAATGGGAGCAGGCCTCCATCATCGCCCTGGACGATTACGAGCATCAACAATTTGACCTCGTCGAGCCGCGCTCCGGGCAGTGGCCCAACTCCAGCTCGGTCGCCGTCGAATTCAACCACGTGGCCCCCTATCACGTCCCGGCGGTGGGCGGCGTCGTGTACTTTGAGGTCAACGACCGGCCCAAAGCCGTGACGGTCGGCGGGACGGTGCGCGATCCTCAACAGTTCCCTCCCCCCTTCACCGAACAGCCGACGTTCTACGCCACGCGCGACATGCTCGTGCTGTTGGGCGGCAACCGCGACTTGAGCCGGGTGCGTTTCACGATCCCGGAGTACAGCCAGGAACAGGCGGAGGCTGCCGCCGACGTGGTCGAGCAGCGGCTGAATAAACTCGGCGTCTCGGTCGGCTTTGTGCAGACGCAAGACCCGCAACGTCATTTCTTGCAAGACATCATGGACGGGGTCGGGCTGATCCTGGCCGTCATGGCGGTCGTGTCACTCGGCCTCAGCACCATCCTGGTCATCAATACCATCAACGCCGTCATCGCCCAGCAGCTTCCGCAGATCGGCATTATGAAAACGGTCGGCGGCCTGACCCGGCAGATTGCGACGCTGTACCTCGCGGGCGTCGCCGCCTACGGACTGCTGAGCCTGGCCTTCGCGGTGCCGCTGGGCGCGCTGGGAGGCGATGTCCTCTCGCGCTGGATGCTCGGGCTGATCAACGTCCCGGCCTCTTCATTTGAGATTCTGCGACACGCGCTGCTCTACCAGATGGGCGCGGGATTGGTGACGCCGCTGCTGGCCGGGCTGTGGCCGGTGATGCAGGGTGTGGCGATCTCGGTGCGCGAGGCGCTCAATGCCTACGGCCTGGGTACCGGGCGCTACGGCCGGCGCTGGCTCGACCGGGTCCTGGGCCGCGTGCAGGGGCTGCCGCGCATGGCGGCGCTCGCGCTGCGCAACACGTTCCGCCGCGCCGGGCGCGTCGCCCTCACCGAGATCACGCTCATCGCCGCCGGGGCCATGTTCATGATGGTCATCAGCGCCCACCACTCCTTCAATCAGACCATCCAGCAGATCTTCCGCGGCTTCGGCTACGACGTCATCATCGGCTTCAGACAGTTCCAGCGGATTGACGAAGTGGTGCCGCTGATCGAGTCGCGCCCGAACGTGGAGCGCGCCGAGATGTGGGTGCTCTACACCGCCCAAGCGCGCGTCCCCGGCGCGACCGGGCCGGGCAGCGACCACGAGGTGTTCCTGCGCGGCATCCCGAAGGATACCGAATTGTTCACGCCCGAATTGACCGCGGGGCGGGACCTCAACCCGCAGGACGGCCGCGCGCTGCTGCTGAACCAGAAACTCGCCCGCAAGATGGGCCTGAGCGTGGGCGATCAGGTCGAGCTTGACCTGGGCGACGCAGGCGACTCGACCTGGACGATCGTCGGGTTGATCTTCGACCTGGCGGGGCGGGATCAGAACACCGGCTATCTCCACCGCGACGCACTGAACGTCGAGCTTGGGTCGGTGGGCCGCGCCTCGGTGGCCGAAATCCGGGGCAAGACCAAAACCATCGCCGCCCAGACCGCCATGGAAAAGGACCTGCGGGACTACTTCAAGTCGCGCGGCGTCAGCTTGAGTTTCACCGACACCGCTCTCACGGAACAGGAGAACGCGAACGCCCGCTTCAGCATCCTGACGACGCTCCTACTCATCATGACCTGCCTGGTGGCGG
>Ga0209641_10000890_pt1 | contig 27360 bp, 25 predicted proteins | sample RifCSP16_1_FD_184022 | JGI IMG/M metagenome (GOLD analysis project Ga0209641, IMG submission 184022) | Soil microbial communities from Rifle, Colorado - Rifle CSP2_sed 16_1 (SPAdes) (version 2) | ecosystem: Environmental > Terrestrial > Deep subsurface > Rock core/Sediment | place: Rifle... | reverse complement strand
GCTTCTGGATTCTGTCTCCTGACTACTTTTTTTGAGCAACAATCACTCGGTCTATTCCTGCCAGGTCTTTCAGGATCTCCGGCGCTGCGTACCTGCCGTCTTTATTTACCATCTCGAAAAGCGCTTTAGCCTGGCCTTCGCCCATTTCCATAATAAGCGAGCCATGTTTTTTTAAAAAAGCCGGCGCAGCTTCTATTATTTTTTGGTGGACCTCTCTGCCCCCCGGTCCGGCGATAAGTGCTATTTCCGGCTCAAAATCCCTTACCTCGGGCTGAAGCCCGCGCAAATCGCCTGACCGTATATACGGCGGATTCGCGGTGATGATATCCACCCGGCCGCGGACGTCAAGCTCCTCCAGGGGTTGGAACAGGTCGCCCTCCAGGAACCGTATGCGCTCTGAAACGCCGTGCTTCCTCGCGTTCTCTCTCGCAATGGCAATGGCCCTTCCCGAGGTATCGATCGCAAAGAAGCGCGCGTTCCGTATCCCGCGTGCAAGGCTTATGGCGATGCAGCCCGAACCGGTGCAAAGATCGACGATCGTGAACGGCGTATCGGCTTTCGCCGACCGGCGTCCGTGTTCCGCTACCTTGAGCGCCGTTTCGACAACGAGCTCGGTCTCGGGCCTCGGGATGAGCACGTTCGGCCTGACGATAAAATCGAGTCCCCAGAATTCCTGCCTGCCGATTATATACTGAAGCGGTTCGCGCTTTGCCCTGCGGTCGACCGCCTTTTCAAAGAGGCCCCGTTTATCATCATCAAGAGGATCGTTGGCATGTGTCATGAGCCAGGCACGGTCCCTGTCGAGAATGAAACGGAGGAGCACCTCAGCATCGAGCCGGGCGTTGCTCACGCTGTGTGCCGATAATGTTGATGCCGCTTTTTTTATGGCTTCAGCAAGAGTCACTTGTTCCAAGTGCGGAGTGTAGAGTGCGGAATTCGGAATATTGTTTTTTCGATTTTTACTCCGCATTCCGCACTCCGAATTCCCCACTGCACTTACAGGTTTTTCAGCCGCTCCGCATTGTCCGCCGCGGTGAGGCCTTCGACAAACTCATCGAGGTCGCCGTTGAGCACGGCTTCGAGCCGGTAGAGCGAAAGCCCGATGCGGTGATCGGTCACCCTGCTCTGCGGGAAATTATACGTTCTGATCTTTTCGCTCCGGTCGCCGGTGCCCACCTGTGACTTGCGGTCCTGGGCGGTTTCGGCCTCCTGCTTCTCCCGTTCCCGCTCGAGCAGGCGCGAACGGAGTATCTTCATGGCCTTTTCGCGGTTCTTGAGCTGGGACCGCTCGTCCTGGCACGCGACCGCCTCGCCCGTGGGAATGTGGGTGATCCTGACCGCGGAATAGGTGGTGTTCACGCTCTGGCCGCCGGGGCCCGACGAGCAGTACGTATCAATGCGAAGGTCCTTCTGCTCTATCTGGATATCCACCTCGTCGGCCTCGGGCAGCACCGCCACGGTCACCGCGGAGGTATGGATCCTGCCGCTCGATTCCGTTGCCGGCACGCGCTGTACCCGGTGCACGCCGCTCTCGTACTTGAGCCTGCTGTACACCCCCTTGCCCTGTATCTGGGCGATGACCTCTTTTGCTCCTCCGACGCCCGAGATGCTCATGTCGAGCACCGTGACCTTCCAGCGCTTTTTCTCGGCATAGCGGGAATACATGCGGAAGAGCTCGGCCGCAAAGAGACCGGCCTCATCACCGCCCGCTCCGGCCCGAATTTCGAGGAAAACGTTCTTCTCGTCCCGGGGGTCCTTCGGAACGAGCATGAGCCGCAGATCCTGTTCCATCTGCGCACATTTTGCCCGGAGCTCCTTGAGCTCCGTCTCCGCCAATTCGCGGATTTCCGGGTCCGCCTGCTTGTCCTTGGTGATCTCTTCAGCGTCTTCTATCTGTTTCAGGGCATCCTGGTACGTGCGGTAGTGCAGCACAACATCCTCTATGTCCGACCGTTCCTTGGAATATTTCTGATATTTCTGGTGATCGGAAGCGATCGAGGGGTCTGACAGGAGCCTGGTCAGATCGTCATATTTTTCTACAACAGCGCCCAGTTTTTTCAGCATAAATTTATTCTGCACCGCAGAGAACGCGCGGGATATAAAGCGAAGTTAAGAAGATAAGAAGTTGGGAAGTTGAGATTTAAAGGCGCTCAATTGCTCACCTTCTCAATTCCTCAAGTTCGCGGCGATCTCGGCGGTAACACACCACAAACAAAAAACCCCGCGTCAGCGGGGTTCCAGGGCGAGGGCCTCATTCAGCGCCCTGATGGCCACCTCTATTTGGTCCCCCGACGGCTCCCGCGCCGTGAGGCGCTGGAGCCAGAGCCCCGGCTGTATCACGAGTTCGATCAACGGGTGCCCGCGTTTTTTCGCGGTATACTTGATGAATTCGTAGGACAATCCCGCGATCACCGGCAGGAGCACCACCCGTGACGCTGCCTTTGCCCAGAGCGGCCATGCTCCCGGGATGAGCGAAAACACGACGATCGAAAGGGCCACCACCGCGAGCAGAAAGCTGGTGCCGCAGCGCGGGTGAATGCACGAATAGCGTTTCGCGTTCTCCACCGTGAGGTCAATGCCGGCCTCGTACGCGGCGATGGCCTTGTGCTCCGCCCCGTGATACTCAAAGACCCTGCGGATGTCTTTCATGAACGAGATGCCGGACACATAGCCGAGGAAAAGGGCCACCCGCAGAACACCGTCGGTGAGATTGAACGCGAGACTGCTGTTGCCGACAATGCCGTATTTCATGCCGAGCAGATTGGTGAGCAGAAGGGGGAGCGCCAGGAACAGTCCGAGAGCGAACGCGATCGCCAGGACCATGGTCCCTGCCAGGGCAAGCGGGCCGATCTCTTCTTTTTTGCCGTCCTCGTCTTCCATGGCCTCATTTGCGGAAAAGTTGAGCGCCCTGACGCCGAGCCACATGGCCTCGAACAGGGCCGCGGAACCGCGGATGATCCTTTTCTTGAAGAGCGGGAACCGTTCGCCGAGCGGGCGCAGCGTTTCCCTGAGAACCACGATGTCTGCGCCGGGCTTGCCCCCTTTGCGCACGGCCACGGTAAAGCCGTGCGGAGAGCGCATCATCACGCCTTCGAGCACCGCCTGACCGCCTATGTTTAATTTCTCCGACAAGACAGGAAACCTCAATACGCCAACTGACGACAAACTACGATACCCTCAGTGTTGTAAGTTAGAAAGCTACGCTTTTTTGTATTTCTTCCTGAACTTGTCCACGCGGCCTTCGGTGTCGATGAGTTTCTGCTTGCCGGTGAAGAAGGGGTGGCAGGCCGAACAGATGTCAAGCCTCAAGGACTCTTTTGTGGATCTGGACTGAAACGACATGCCGCAGGCGCAGCTCACTTTTGCCGGCACGTATTCAGGATGTATTCCCTGTTTCATGATTTTCTATCCTCCCAATAATATAAACTTGCTACTCTTTTATCTTCTTAACTTTCTGAATTATACCCTCAGCGTCCCCGGTGAAGGCACCTTGTTTGTCAAGGCCGAAATAATATACCAAACCACTTAAAAATACAAGAGAAAAATTTACTCTGTTAGAGAAGCCTTCGTCTCTAACAGAGGGCATATCATTTCGGAGACGGTGGTGAAAACCACCAGTGATGATCTCGGGAGCGCTTTGCCCTCTAACGGAGCTACTTATTCATGGAATCCAGGAAATCCCGGTTGGTCTTGGCATGTTTAAGCTTTTCGAGGAGGAATTCCATGCTCTCAACGGTGGACAGCGGGTTCAGTACCTTTCGCAGGACCCACATGCGGTTGAGGTCCTCTTTTTCCACGAGGAGCTCTTCCTTCCGGGTGCCGGACTGGTTGATGTCGATGGCCGGGAAGACGCGCTTGTCCACGAGTTTTCTGTCGAGGTGGAGCTCCATGTTGCCGGTCCCCTTGAATTCCTCGAAGATCACATCGTCCATGCGGCTGCCCGTGTCCACGAGGGCCGTGGCGAGGATCGTAAGGCTTCCGCCGCCTTCGATCTTCCGTGCGGCGCCGAAAAACCGCTTCGGCCTCTGGAGGGCGTTCGCGTCGAGGCCGCCGGAGAGCACCTTGCCGCTCGCCGGAATGATGGCGTTGTGCGCCCGGGCAAGGCGCGTGATGCTGTCGAGCAGGATCACCACGTTCTTTTTATGTTCCACGAGGCGCTTGGCCCGTTCGATCACCATGTCCGCTACCTGCACGTGCCTTTGCGGGGGCTCGTCGAAGGTGGAGCTGATGATCTCGGTCTTGACCTGGCGCTGCCAGTCGGTCACCTCTTCGGGACGCTCGTCAATGAGGAGTATGATGAGCTTTATCTCCGTGTGGTTTTTAAGTATCGCCTTGGCCACGGCCTGGAGGAGCATGGTCTTGCCGGTCCGGGGCGGGGCCACGATCATACCGCGCTGGCCCATGCCGATGGGGGTGATCAGATCCATGGCGCGGGTCGTGTAGTCCGTGGGGGACTGTTCGAGCTTTATTTTTTCTTCCGGATAATAGGGGGTAAGGTTGTCGAAAAGGATCTTCGTACGGGACACTTCGGGGTCTTCGTAGTTGATCGCCTCCACCTTGAGCAGCGCGAAGTAGCGTTCGCCCTCCTTCGGAGGCCGTATCTGGCCGGAGACGGTGTCCCCGGTGCGGATGCTGAATCTCCTGATCTGGGAGGGTGATACGTAGATATCGTCGGGCCCCGGGAGGTAATTGTAATCCGGCGCCCGGAGGAAGCCGAATCCGTCAGGCAGGATCTCGAGAACGCCTTCACCGAAGATCATCCCGTTCTTTTCGGTCTGCGCCTGGAGGATCGCGAAGATGAGCTCCTGCTTCCTCATGCCGCTGGCGCCTTCGACGTTCAGTTCGTTCGCCATCTCGGCGAGCTCACCGATGTTCTTTACTTTCAGTTCGGTCAAATTCATAGTTCTGCTCCTTTACCCGGGGCCTCGGCGCGGGCATATAGGTTCTTGTCCTTAACGCATGAAGGCAGGTCGATAATTATATATGAGCTCCTGTCGGAGAAATCAGCAATAGGTGAGCGCGGTTTCATCGAATTGTCAGCGTGCAGGATGTGTTAGAAACGGCCATATCCGGTTGCGATTTAATTTGAGAGAAATGAGCTTTCTGTGCAAGCATGGCATGCTTTTGTATTCAACCTGGTTATTGCGCTGGGTTTGATATTATCAGGGGTTTTGATTAGGCTATCTCGATTGACGAGGAAACTATACCGCAGAAAAACGGGTTTGTCAATAATTTATTTAACCCCAAAATAGACATTGAAGTTCTCAGGCAGCCCTCTCGCTCCGCCGTGTAGCGTGCCGGAATACGGAAAAAGCCGTTTTGTATGACGCTTTGGCTGTCAGGGAACAGGAATATGAGGTTCACCTGATGTATGCAGCACGCTTCAACACGGCAAGCGCTCAGGGGCTGCCTGTTCGCAGTCCTCTCCCTGTCAATATTTATTTTTCGGTTAACATGGTTGCGGAATCTCGGGTTTTATGCTAATTTTAGAATACGTTGTTTCCTGTTGAGCGATTTGGACTTAAGCTTAACCGGGACCGTCCTTCCGAGGAGCGGATTACCACATGCCCCAATATAGATACAAGGCGAGAGATAAAGACGGCGCCCTGCAGTCGGGCATGATGGAAGCGGCAAAGAAAGATGCGGTGGCCGATCAGCTTTCCTCCATGGGTTATATCCCCGTCCGGATCGAAGAGCAGGCGCGTTCACGTTTTGATGTGAACGACCTCATGCAGAGGCTCCAAAAGGTCACTTCCCAGGACCTGATCGTGTTCAGCAGGCAGCTCTCCACGCTCATGGGGGCGGGCGTCCCCTTTGTTCAAAGTCTTGCCACGATAGAGAGACAGACCGAGAACTCCCGCCTCAAGGCCGCAATCGTTGATATGCGGAAGAATGTGGAGGCAGGGGCGGCATTTTCAGACGCGCTTGCCAGGCATCCCGGGATATTCAGCAAGATGTATGTAAGCATGATCCGGGCCGGCGAAACAGCGGGCATCCTGGACGACATCCTGGAGCGGCTCGCGCTTCTTGCCGAGCACGATGCTGAGACCCGCGCGCGGGTAAAGGCGGCGGTGCGGTATCCTCTCATCGTGGTGGTCGCCGTTTGTTTGGCGTTCGCATTCCTCGTCAGCTTTGTGATCCCGAAGTTCGCGGCGCTCTACTCCAGATTCAAGACAGAGCTTCCTATGCCCACCCGCGTATTGATCGGCATAAATTACGTTGTTCAGAACTACTGGTATCTGGTGCTGCTTGGCCTGGTTCTGTTCGCCGGCGGGGTGATCTGGTATCTCAGGACACAGCGCGGCCGATGGCAGTGGGACAGAATAAAACTCAAGTTGCCGGTGTTCGGCATGTTGTTCCAGAAAGTGGCATTTTCGCGATTTGCGCGCGTGTTCGGCGCCATGCAGAAAAGCGGCATTTCCATGATGCTCACGCTCGAGATCGTGGCCGAGACCGTCGGCAATGTGGTGATAGCCCGGGTCGTGGACCAGATGCGCGAAGACCTTCGCGAAGGCAAGGGCCTTGTGGAGCCCATGGAGGCCTCGGGCATGTTTCCGCCGCTTGTCATACAGATGATCTCGGTGGGCGAAGAGACCGGGAACATCGACACCATGCTGGCCAAGGTTTCCGACTACTATGACATGGACGTCGAATATACCCTCCGCAACCTCTCGACACTGATCGAGCCGATCCTGCTTCTCTTTCTGGGCGGGATGGTCCTGTTCATGGCATTGGGAATATTCCTGCCGATGTGGAACATGATCAGCCTGTTTAAGAAATAGATAATGACATTAATAAATTTAAAATCAACAAGCCCCCTTTTCTCATGCGAAAACATTCATGCGTGACTTCCTGAAAAATATCCTTCAGCGCCTTCTTACCAAAAAATATCAACTGAGCCTCGCGGTTTTGATCCCGTTCTTTCTCGTTTTGTTCGTCCTCGGCCCCATGTATATATCAATAAAATATGTGGAAAAACTTGCTTTGTCCGCATCGCCGGATGCGTTCCGCGAGAGCGTGCATACGCTCAGACTGGTCATGTGGGTGTCGGCGACCGCAGCTCTCGCGGCTGGGCTTGTTATCGCATATTCCATCCTGTCGCCGATAAAAAGATTTATGGGAGGTTCACGCGCATTTATTGCCGATGAGCGGAAAACGGAACCTGAGGATGATTTCGCTATTCTCGGCAGGGATTTCAGCATGGTGATGAGCTCGCTCAGCCGGTATGTGTCCATTCTTGAGGGTATGTCCGGAGGTGTGATCGCCTTTGACCGGGATGGCCGCGTGACCGCGGTCAACCCCACCGCGGAACACATCTTTGCATGCCGGTCACAGGAGCTTCTCGGCAGGCCGCTGGCGGACATTTGCAGGAGAGTTGTTCACAGCCCGGATATGGAGAAGGTGATCCTGGACGGTTTGCGGCATAACAGGTCCTATTCATCCAGGGAGGTCCGTATCAGGGGAGCCGCGGGCCGCGCAGACGCCGGAAGTGCGGATATCGCGGTCGGGGTAACCACTTCTCTTCTCAAGGACGCAGATGGGAAAACGTCCGGATTGGTGGCAAATTTTCTGGACCTGACGGGCATCAAACAGATGCACGAAGATCTCCAGCAGCGGCTCCGCCTGGCAAGTCTCGGCCGGCTCGCGGCCGGCGTTGCGCACGAGGTGCGTAATCCGCTCGGCGCTATTAAAGGCATGGCGCAGTTGATCCAGGAGGACCTGCCGGACCAGGACCCCCGGAAAAAATACAGCAGGATCATTGTGCAGGAGACAGACCGTCTGAACAAAGTTGTGGAAGAACTGCTCGGCCTCACGCAGGGCGCCGTTGCCCGGGAGATGTGTGATGTCAATGCGCTGCTCATCCAGGCGCGGGACCTCGCCGCGCATGGTGCAGGCGGAAAACTTATTCCGGAAGGAAGCCGGCAATCTGTAATCGCGGATACCGGAGAGATCCCGAAGATCATGGGTGAGCGGGGAAGACTGGTCCAGGCCTTTCTTAATATTTTCTTGAATGCCCTTGAAGCAGTGTCAACCGGCGGCAGGGTACGGTTCAAGACCTTCTATTTGTCCGAGACGCGTTCGATCGCTGTCGAGATCGGGAATACCGGGCCTCCGATACATCCGGAGGTACAAGAACGGATGTTCGAACCGTTTTTTACGACGAAAGAAAAGGGATCAGGCCTCGGTCTGGCCATCGCGCATCAGATCATCACCTCGCACGGAGGCAGCATCTCGACGGAGAACACGGAAAGCGAGACGGTATTCCGCATCATACTGCCGGCGGGGTGAGGGACGGGGGACGGGGGGCGGGGGACGAGGGACGTGGGACGAAGGACAAAAATGAAACTTAACAATTTCTCTGCGAACTCTGCGTTCTCTGCGGTGAAAGGCTTTATAAAAATATGGAAAACACAAAAATCCTGATCGTCGACGATGAACCGAGCATGAGGTTCTTCCTGTCCGAAGCGCTCGGGAAACAGGGATACGCATGCAGTGAGGCGGGTGACGGAGAAGAGGCGCTTGGGCGCCTGAAAGAGAGTCGGCCCGATATCGTCATCCTGGACCTCAAGATGCCGCGCATGGGCGGTATGGAGGCGCTGAAAAAGATCCGCGCGCTCGACCCGGACATAGCGGTCATCATTGTTACCGCGTTCGGCACGCGCGAAACGGCGCACGAGGCCATTCAGGAGGGGGCCTACGACTACTTCAGCAAGCCGGCGGACATCAACGAGGTGCGGGTGGTCGTTGGGCGCGCGGCTGAACGCGTTCGCCTGCTCAGAACGGTTCGGCAGCTTCAGGAGAGCACGGAACAGACATATACGCCGGAGCGGATCCTCGGCAAAAGCCCCCCCATCCTTCATCTCAGGGAGCTTCTGCTCAAGGTTGCCGGGTCCGATAGTACGGTGCTCATCACCGGAGAGAGCGGCACCGGGAAGGAACTTGCCGCAAAGGTTCTCCACTATCAGAGCCGCCGGCGGAACGGGCCGTTCGTGGCCGTGAACTGCGCCGCCATTCCCGAGACGCTGCTCGAGGCCGAGCTTTTCGGACACGAGAAGGGGGCATTCACCGGAGCGCACCAGCTGCGGATCGGACGATTTGAGTCTGCCGACAAGGGTACGGTCTTTCTCGATGAGATCGGAGACATGCCTGCCGCAATGCAGACCAGGATACTTCGCGTGCTCCAGGAACGGACCTTTGAGCGTGTCGGCGGGGTGAAGCCCCTGCACGTGGACATCCGGCTGATCACAGCCACCCATCGGGACCTTTCCCAGGCGGTGGCTGAAGGAAAGTTCCGCGAAGACCTCTATTACCGGCTGAACGTGGTGCCTGTTCCCATACCCCCGCTCCGCGAGCGGAGAGAAGACATCCCTCTTCTCGCGGACTTCTTTCTCCAAAAGTGCAAAGACAGCCTCGGCCTTGTACGCAAGAGGCTCTCTTCCGGCGCCGAAGCGCAGCTTATGCAATATCGGTGGCCGGGAAATGTGCGCGAGCTCGATAACATCATCCAGCGGGCGGTGCTCCTTTCCTCGGGAGAGGAGATTTCCGGGGACGAGATGACAGGCATCCTCGGGGCCGGAGCGACAAAGAATTTTGAATATCTGATAGAGTCAGATCTGTTCAATGATCCGGAAAAGCGCACGAGGCTTTCCCTGCCGGGGGCGGTGGAAGAAATCACGGAGCAGATAGAAAAGCAGATCATACAAAAAGCCCTCGAAGCGCAGGGAGGCAAGAGGCAGGAGACAGCGGACATGCTCAAGATAAGCCGCAAGAGTCTGCATAATAAGATGAAGAAATACGGAATAGAATGAGGCATGGTCAGAAGACAGGACATATCTTGTGAAGTCTTCTTTAACAGTAAAATCCTCCTTCTCCATCACCTCAACACTCTTCACGCCATGGCCGCGCCGGCACGTAATGACGCCCTGCGATCCCCTTCACTGAAAACACTGTTTTGAATTTCTCTTTCTTATTTCTATAACCAAAAACCGTGCGGGCATTTATATTATTTATAGCTAAAAACCTTGACAATGGTTTTTCGTTATGATAATTTTCATGGCCTATAGACACTGCGAATCGCTGTTTCCCTTGTTGTGAGAGGCTTTCGGAATGATAGACATCAACAGCTCACTGTACTTCCAGCTTGTCAATTTTATCGTGCTGCTTCTGGCGCTGAACATCATTCTCTTCAAGCCCCTATTACGCACTATGCAGGAACGCGAGCAGGGCATCGCCAACGCATTCACCGACGCGAAATCAGCCCAGGAGCGCATGCAGAGCATGCTGGAACAATACACCGCCGCTCTGAACGACGCCAAGCAGAAGGCCGCGGCCACTTACGGCGCCGCGTATCAGCAGGGCCTTGATGCACAGCGGGAGATGATCGCCGCAGGGCGCGCAACGGCCGGCGAGCAGCTCAACAAGGCGAGGGCCGAGATCTCGGCTGCGGCCGCTTCCGCGCGGACGGATCTCAAGAAAGAGGCCGAGGCGCTTTCGCAGAACATTACCGCCAAGCTTCTTGGCAGAGCGGTATAGAATTAACGTATAACCGGTAACGCGTAACTTGCAACTGGTAACGCAGGACCGAGAACAAAAACCAAATACCTGAATAAGTTACGCTGGATAAATGACCATGACAAGAGCGAAAAATATCATACCGATCTTCTACGGACTGGCGGGCATCCTGAGCGCCGCGCTGGCCTTCGCCGAAAGCGAGGGGCATGGCGGCGGAGAAGAGACGATGACCTTTTTGGGAGACTGGCTGCCGAGGATCATCAATTTCGCCATCCTCGCGGGAGTGCTCGTCTATTTTGCCAGAAAACCCATCCGGGATTTTTTTGTGTCGCGCACGGCCGCGATCGCCAAGTCCATGGAAGACTCCCGGGAGGCGAAGGAACGCGCGTTGAGCGCCCTTGCCGATATGGAACGGAAGGTCAAGGACGTCAGCGCGGAAACGGGCAAGCTGATCGATGAGGCCCGGACGCGGGGCGAGAAGGACAAGCAGGGGCTTGTGGAAGAAAGCAAAAAAATCGTTCAGGACATCCAGGCACAGGTGAAGTCCACGATCGATGTGGAAGTTCAAAAGGCCAAGGACAGCCTTGCCGTCGAAGCGGCGCTCCTCTCCATAGACCTTGCCGAGGGCAGGATCAAGGAGCGGATGAACAATGAAGACCGCGAACGGATCCTGAAGGAATATATCGCCAGGGTTGGAGGCAAGAGTTGATCAGGGTAATCGCGAAAAGATATGCCAGGGCACTCGTGGAACTGAGCGAGGAGAAGAAGATCACGGAAAAGGTCCGCGCGGACCTGGACGCATTCGCAGGCGCTGTGGGGACCCAGCCGGACCTTCGGAAGATATTTTCCAACCCCGCCTTCACGGCGGAAGACAAAAAGGTCGTGATACGGGAGCTTTCATCGCGGCTGGAACTGCATGCGATCTCCCAGCGGTTCATCGAGCACCTCGCCGACGTGAACCGGATCATCTATCTACAGGACATCTACCGGGCATTCGAGGACCTTCTCGCAGAACGGGAGAACCGCGCCATGGTGCAGCTGGTCACGGCGGCGGCAGTCAACCCGGCCGACCTTGCGGACATCAAGAAAAAACTTGAGACGCTCACCGGCAAGCAGGTGGACATCGACGCGAAGGTCGATGCATCGCTCATCGGCGGGGCCAAGGCGCAGATCGGAAGCGTTGTTTATGACGGGACCATCAAGAACCAGCTCGACAAGATGCGCAATCAATTGATGAACTGAACGTCAAGAATACAGGAGACAGGAGTCAGGAGCCAGGAGAACTGCTTTAGTCCGTTTTTCTGACTTCTGGATTCTGACTCCTGACTTCAAAGGGGTGCATACAATGCAGATCAAGGCACAGGAAATCAGCGAGATCATAAAAAAGAAGATATCCGATTTCGAGAAGACCGTTGAGGTCGCCGAAGTCGGCACCGTGATAACGGTCGGTGACGGCATCGCCAAGATCTTCGGGCTCGACAATGTCATGTCCGGCGAGCTCCTGGAGTTCCCGGGCGGCGTCATGGGCATGGCGCTGAACCTCGAAGAGGAGAACGTGGGCGCGGTGCTCATGGGCGAAGACTCCGGGATCCGCGAAGGGGACATCGTCAAGCGGACCAAGAGGATCGCCGAGGTCCCGGTGGGCGACGCCATCGTGGGCCGCGTGGTGGACGGCATCGGCCAGCCCATCGACGGCAAGGGCCCCATCGCTTCCAAAGAGTTCCGCCATATCGAAGTGATCGCGCCGGGCATCGTGAAGCGCCAATCCGTCCGTGAATCGCTCCAGACCGGCCTCAAGGCCGTTGATGCCATGATCCCCATCGGCCGCGGCCAGCGCGAGCTCATCATCGGAGACCGCCAGACCGGCAAGACCGCCGTTGCCATCGACACGATCATCAACCAGAAGGGCCAGAACGTCATCTGCATTTACGTGGCCATCGGGCAGAAGCGCTCCACGGTGGCGCAGGTGGTCAAGACCCTCGAAGAGCATGGCGCGATGAAGTACACCATCATCGTGTCGGCCACGGCATCCGACCCGGCGCCGCTCCAGTTCATCGCCCCCTACACGGGCTGCACCATCGGCGAGTATTTCCGCGACAAGGGCGGCCATGCCCTGATCGTGTATGATGATCTGTCGAAGCAGGCCACTGCCTACCGCCAGCTTTCGCTGCTCCTCCGCAGGCCTCCGGGCCGCGAGGCGTACCCCGGCGACGTGTTCTATCTCCACTCCCGTCTTCTCGAGCGCGCGGCGAAACTGTCCGACAAGCTCGGCGGCGGCTCGCTCACGGCGCTCCCGATCATCGAGACCCAGGCCGGCGACGTGTCCGCGTACATCCCGACGAACGTGATCTCCATTACCGACGGACAGATATTCCTTGAGTCCGACCTCTTCTTTTCCGGCGTGCGGCCGGCCATCAATGTGGGTATCTCCGTGTCGCGCGTGGGCGGCAGCGCCCAGATCAAGGCCATGAAGCAGGTGGCCGGCACGCTCCGCCTCGACCTGGCCCAGTACCGCGAGCTCGCCGCCTTCGCCCAGTTCGGCAGCGACCTCGACAAGGCCACGCTGGCCCAGCTGAACCGCGGTCAGCGCATGGTCGAGCTCCTCAAACAGGACCAGTACTCGCCGCTTCCGGTCGAGCAGCAGATCCTGGTGATCTTCGCGGGGACCAACGGCTTTGTGGACGAGGTCCCGGTGAACGCGGTAAAGAAGTTCGAGCAGGAGCTCCTCCGGTTCGCCACGAGCAAGCATCAGGCGCTGTTAAGCGACATCGCGACCAAGAAACAGCTGGATGACGACCTCAAGTCGCGCATCAAGGCGGTGATCGAGGAGTTCAAGAAGTCATTTACTGCGTAAATAGTTCGGAGTGTTGAGTTCGTAGTTCGGAGTTAACCAAAGACTCGAAACTTGAAGGAAATCGATGCCCAGCTTACGAGACATTAAAAGAAAGATCACGAGCGTCAAGAAGACCCAGCAGATCACCAAGGCCATGAAAATGGTGGCTGCTGCCAAGCTTCGCCGCGCGCAGGACCGAGTGATCGCGGCGAGGCCGTATGCGCGCAAGATGCTGGCGGTCATCGCGAACCTCGCGGGCCGCGTGGAGCGCGCACAGCATCCGCTGCTCGCCAAGCGCGAGCCCAAGCGGGTGAAGCTCCTCGTGCTCACGTCGGACCGCGGTCTGTGCGGGGCGTACAACACCAATATCATGCGCAAGGCGGTGGAGGCGGTCAGGGAACTGCAGGCCGCCGGCAAGGAAGTGACGGTCAACGTTGTCGGCAGAAAGGGCAGGGACTTCTTCCGCAAACGGGCCGCATACAAGCTCGGCAAGGTGTGGTCGGAGCTCGGCATGATCGACTATGAGAAGGCCGCCGATGTCGGCAAGAACATTGTCGAGCGCTTTGCCGCCGGCGAGACCGATGAAGTATATGTTCTCTATAATGAATTTAAGAGCGTCATGCAGCAAAAGGTGACGCTCGACAAGCTCCTGCCGGTGGAGCCGCCGGCGGAGGCGGACCCCTTCATGGCCGCCGTCGAGTATCTCTATGAGCCGTCGGCTGAAGCCATCCTGAGCTCGATCCTGCCGAAGCACATCGAGGTGCAGCTCTACCGATCGATGCTGGAAAGCCAGGCGAGCGAGATGGGATCGCGGATGACCGCTATGGACTCCGCCACGCGGAATGCGAGGGACATGATCGAAAGGCTCACGCTCAAGTTCAACAAACAGCGCCAGGCCGCGATCACCAAGGAGATATCCGAGATCGTGGGCGGGGCGGAGGCCTTGAAATAGTGAAAAATGCAAAATGCAGAGTGCAAAAGTCAAAATGAGAGCACAATAATTTTGCAATTTGAATTTTGACTTATAAAGATTCCACAGGGGGTTATCAATGAGCACAGGGAAAATAGTACAGGTGATGGGAGCGGTGGTGGACTGCGAGTTCCCCGTCGGAAGCCTGCCCCATTTGATGAACGCGCTCAGGATCGATCAGGCCGCGGACAAGAACATCGGCACACCCGAGACGCATCTGACGCTTGAGGTCGCGCTGCACCTTGGTGAGAACCGGGTGCGTACGGTGGCCATGTCGTCCACCGACGGTCTTATGCGCGGTATGAAGGTCAGCGACACCGGCAAGCCCATTTCCATGCCGGTCGGAAAGGAAACGCTTGGCCGCATCATGAACGTTATCGGCGAGCCGGTTGACGAGATGGGTCCGATCCAGACCAAGGACACGCTGCCGATCCACCGTCCTGCCCCCATGCTTGAGGAACTGGATCCCACAAAACAGCTCTTTGAAACCGGCATCAAGGTCGTCGACCTTCTGGCCCCCTATACCAAGGGCGGCAAGACCGGCCTCTTCGGCGGCGCGGGCGTGGGCAAGACCGTGCTCATCATGGAGCTCATCAACAACGTGGCAAAGCAGCACGGCGGCTACTCCGTGTTTGCCGGCGTGGGCGAGCGTACGCGTGAAGGAAACGACCTCTGGGCCGAGATGAAGGAGTCGGGCGTTATCAACAGAACGGCGCTTGTTTACGGTCAGATGAACGAGCCGCCGGGAGCGAGGCTCCGCGTGGGTCTTTCAGCCTTGACCGTGGCGGAATATTTCCGCGACACCATGGGCCAGGACGTGCTTCTGTTCGTTGACAATATATTCCGCTTCACCCAGGCGGGTTCCGAAGTGTCGGCGCTCCTCGGCCGTATGCCTTCGGCCGTGGGCTACCAGCCCACGCTCGGTACGGAAATGGGCGCCCTTCAGGAGCGCATTACCTCCACGAAAAAGGGTTCCATCACCTCGGTGCAGGCCATCTACGTTCCCGCGGACGATCTGACCGACCCGGCGCCGGCAACCGCCTTCGCGCACCTTGATGCCACAACGGTGCTCTCTCGTCAGATCTCCGAGCTCGGCATCTACCCGGCCGTGGACCCGCTCGATTCGACATCACGTATCATGGATCCCCACGTGATCGGAGAAGAGCATTACGCGGTCGCGGGCAGGGTCCAGCTCGTGCTCCAGCGGTACAAGGAGCTCCAGGACATCATCGCGATCCTCGGCATGGACGAGCTCTCGGACGAAGACAAGCTCTCCGTGTCGCGGGCCCGGAAGATCCAGCGTTTCCTTTCGCAGCCCTTCCAGGTGGCCGAAGCCTTTACGGGAACACCCGGCAAATATGTGCCGCTCAAGGAAACCATCAAGGGATTCAAGGAAGTTGTTGACGGCAAGATGGATGACATCCCCGAGCAGGCGTTCTACATGGTCGGCCCCATCGAGGAAGTGTTCGAGAAGGCGGAGAAACTGGGGTATAAGCGGTAATTCGATAATCCGCTCGTAGCTGATAGCTCATAGCCGAAGAGCTGCGAGCCGCGAGCCAAGAGCTATGAGCGAGGATTGGAAAAAGATAATGGTCGCTGAAAAAGGAAAAATGCTGCTCGAGATAGTTGCGCCGAGCCGTCAGGTGGTGCGCTCCGAGCGGGTAGACGAAGTGATCGCTCCGGGGAGCGAGGGTGAATTCGGCGTTTTGCCGGGGCATACGCCTTTCCTGACAACGCTCAAGGCAGGGGAGCTTTCGTACCGCGAGGGTACGGTGTGGCACCACCTGGCCGTTGACTGGGGATACGCCGAGGTCGGCCCGAACCGGGTGATCATTCTGGCCGAAGGCGCGGACCGCGCGTCCGAGATCGACCTTGCCGAGGCCAGGCTCATGAAGGAGCGGGCAGAGAAGGCGTTGGGCGAAAAACGCGACCAGCGAGATCACGAAAAGGCCCGCATCGAACTTCTGAGGGCGCTCATCAGGATCCAGGTGGCGGAGCAGCACGGCCAGAAATAGGCCGGCGGTTTCTCTCTCGTCAGCCATTATTAATAATTCGTAACTACTCAGGTCAGCCACTCGCTCTGTCGCTTAGCGTGCCACAGATCCTTGAAATTCGGCAGGGCGGTACTTTTGCCCGCAGCGCCTGCGTCGGTAGAGCATCTTTACCTGCGCGCTTACAGCGCCTATCGCTCATGGGTGACCTGAGCACCTTAGTAGTTACAATAATTCAATTCATGGAAAGGCAGCCCGCAGGGGTATGCCTTTTTGTTTTGAGGGCGCCGGAGAGGGGGAAGGTTGTCCGCACCCTGCCTGCTTTTCAGGCAGGGAAAAAGCTTGACAGCGACGCTGCCCTTAATTTATAATAATTCCAAAGTACAAAGTATTCCGGTCATGAAAAATCCGCCGAAAAAATGTCTGGCCGCGGGTATGAAGCGCACGCCGCAGAGGCTTGCCGTCCTCGCGTATCTGGATGGCAACACTTCCCATCCCTCAGCCGAGGAAGTCTATCGTGCGCTGTCGAAGAAGAACCCTACTCTCTCGTTTGCCACGGTGTATAATACGCTCAACGCCCTGACAAAGGCGGGGACCGTCAGCGAGCTCACCATTGATGCCGAGCGGAAGCGGTTCGACCCGAATACCGTGCCGCACCATCATTGTATCTGTACCCGGTGCAAAAAAATCATCGACATCATGAAGGATATCACCGTTGATCTCCCGGCCGATAGCGCGAAGGGGTTCTCTGTCGCAGGAAGTCATGTGGAATTTTACGGGCATTGCTCCCGGTGCGCGAACAAGCGACGGCCGCAATAAGCAGGAGAAGCGCACCGCAGAGAACGAAAAAAAAGGGAAAAAAGTTACTCCATTAGAGAACACAATCCACGAACGGGGATAGAGGAAGGCCCCCCGGGGGGACTCGTTTTTTCTCTAACGGGGTAACTATTCTGGGTGCTGAGCTGGTGGTCCACAGGAGGTTTATATGGGAGCAGTAGAGATCAAGCCGGGCATTTACTGGGTAGGGGCCATTGACTGGGCGGTCCGCGATTTTCATGGCTATATCACGCCGAACGGCACGACGTACAACAACTATCTCATCCGTGATAAGCACGTGACGCTTGTGGATACGGTGAAGGAGGATTTTGCTCATTATACCATCGACAACATCAAAAGCCTTGTGGACCCCTCGAAGATCGAGAATGTCGTCATCAACCACATCGAGAATGACCATGCGACGAGCCTCGACCGGATCATGGCCCTTGCTCCGAACGCCGTCATCCACATTACCGAACGGGGCAAGAAAGGTCTTGACCGCTTTTTCGACACCTCCCGGTGGAAGTTCAGGCTCGTGAAATCCGGCGATACGCTCAATACAGGAACGAAGACGATAACGTTCCTCGAAACTCCGATGCTCCACTGGCCTGATTCCATGGTGAGCTACGTGAAGGAGGACAAGCTCCTTATCAGCCAGGACGCCTTCGGCCAGCACCTCGCGTCGTCTGCGCGGTTCGACGACGAGTACTGCGATCAGTGCTCGACCGTGGAGCTGGAGCATGCGGTGCGGGACTATTACGCGAACATCCTCATGCCCTTCGGCGCGCTCATCAAGGCAAAGCTCGCCGAGATACAGAAGCTCGGTCTCGAGATCGACATGATCGCCCCGGACCACGGCATTATCTGGCGACGGGACCCGGGCAAGATCGTCAAGATGTATCTTGACATGGCGAACAGCAAGGCCGACCTCCGCGTCGTGATCATTTACGACACCATGTGGCACAGCACCGAATATATGACGACGCCGCTCATGGAAGGGATCAAAGCGGCCGGAGTCGATGTCGAAGTGATCAAGCTGAGGGCCACTCCGATGAGCATCGCGATCAAACGGTTCTGGGAATCCCGCGCCATGCTCGTCGGGACGCCGACGCTCAATAACATCATGTTTCCGTCCGTCGCTGAGTTCCTCTCGCATTTGCGGGGACTCAGACCGAAGGACAGGATCGCGGGCGCCTTCGGAAGCTTCGGATGGGGCGGCGGCGCCGTGAAGGAAGTCTACGGGGAATTCAAGAAAATGGGGCTCGAGACGGTCGAACCCGGCGTTGAGGTCCTGTACCGTCCGGGCCCTGAAGACGAAAAGAAGTGTTTCGAGTTCGGCAGACAGTTCGCCGAGAAGGTGAAAGAGTACCACAAGAAGTTCTGATTGATAAGCACCAAACATCAACTTTCAAATTATTAACGACAAATCATAAATCGTTTATAACTACTCAGGTCAGCCATTCGCTCCGGCGCATAGCGTGCTACAAGGCTTTGTACTACAACATATTTGATGGCTTATGTCCGCGGTTCTGGTTGATGCGGCTTTAGTTTAGCGATACACTGCACCCTTACTGCGCCGTTCGCTCGTGGCAGACCTGAGTACCTGATAGTTACAACCGTTTTGATATTGGTTGTTGGAGTTTATTTGGAATTTGTCGTTTGAGATTGGATATTATCTTTTCTAAGGAGGCGATAATGTGGCGATGTACGGTATGTGGGTATGTGTATGACGATGCTGCGGAAGGGACGAAGTTCGAAGACCTTCCCGAAGACTGGAAGTGCCCTGTCTGTAACGCGCCGAAAGAGGCGTTCGTCAAGATGTAGCGCGGGAGAAAATGCACCTCCAAAGGCGGTCCGATGCCCGGAACCGCCTTTTTCGTTTGACACCCCTCTATGAACATTCTATAATTTCGCTGTTGCTGTTCAAAGCCTTCCCTTCGCGCGCTGAGGCCTCTATGCCGGATAAAAATTCGATGACCGTGAAGCACTGGCCCGAGGATGAGCGGCCTCGTGAGCGACTTATCGCCCACGGTCCCGCCTCGCTCTCGGACGCCCAGCTTCTTGCGATAATCATACGGAATGGAAAGTCCGGCCGTACTGCGCTTGACCTGGGGCGTGAACTTCTCGAACGATTCGAGGGTCTGTCCGGCATTGATCAGGCAGGCATAAAAGAGATATGCGCGGTCGCCGGCATCGGCCAAGCCAAGGCCGCTGAGATCAAGGCCGCGATCGAACTCGGAAGGCGGTACCAGAAGCCGAGCCTTGCGGGCGCGTCCTTCTGCTCCAGCCAGGACGTGGCGTCGTATTACCGGCCGAGGATGAAGGACGTCAAGCAGGAAGAATTCCGGTGCGCGATCCTGGACACCAAAAACAAGATCGTCAAGGACGTCAAGGTCACCACCGGCACCCTCAACGCCTCCCTGGTCCACCCCCGCGACACCTTCAAGGCCGCTGTCCGCGAATCCGCGGCCGCGGTCATCTTTATTCATAATCATCCGAGCGGAGACACGCGTCCAAGCCAGGAGGACGTCCTGCTCACCAAAAGGCTGATTCAGGCGGGCGACGTGCTCGGCATCCAGGTGCTCGACCACATCATCATCGGCGACGGGGACCATTTCAGCTTCAGGGACAACGGAATGATCAGCCGCACCCCATGAGACCGCGATCACAGAAAATGCCTCTCCACGGCGTTCCCGCGTCCGGATTGGTGGATGCCCATATCCATATCAGGGACGTCAAGGGCCTGGAGACGGTTGCCGCTGCAGGTGTCGTGGCCGTGCGGGATGCGGGCCTTCGTCGTAACACGGAACAGAGCGCTGTTGATCTGCGGGGCAGGATAGACCGTCCTGTCGTCATCTCGAGCCGCTGGGCGATCTACAAAAAGGGAGGATACGGCTCCCTGTTCGGCCTGCCGGTCGAGACCACGAACGAAATACGGTCTGAAATTCATGCGCTCAAGCGCGCCGGCGCCGGTATAATAAAGGTAATCGCCTCGGGAATCGTGAGTTTCAAAGACCCGGGCACGGTGACGCCGGGCGGCTTCAGCTGCGATGAGCTGCTGTTCATTGTCGATGAGGCGCGGAGCATCGGCCTCGACGTCATGGCCCACGCGAACGGAGAGCCGGCCATCGTCGCATCAGCGGAGGCCGGAGTGCGGTCCATCGAGCACGGATATTTCATGACCGAACGTGCACTGGAGCGCATGGCGGAGAAAGAGGTCTTTTGGGTCCCCACGATCGGCGCGCTTGCGCGGGCCGCGGATGCTCGCGGTATATCGAAAGACGCGCAGCATTACGTGGAATCGGTGATCCTGGCGCATCTCGGCATGGTCCTGCGAGCGCATCAAATCGGCGTTCCGCTTGCCATAGGCACCGACTGCGTGGTGCCCGATGCGCGGTATGGCGAGGCGTATGGCGCTGAGCTTGAGTATCTCACGAAGGCCGGCATTCCCCGCGATGACGTGATGAAGATCGCGCGCGAAGGCGGGGCGAGGCTGCTGGGGATTTCTGTTTAGCCACGAATTTGCACGAATGAACACGAATTGGGAAAAAACCGAGAAAAGTGATTTAAGAGAAAAAACGTAACTACTCAGGTTTTTTTCACACTAAGCCACAAAGGCACGAAGAAAAGCTTTAATTCCTGGGTTTTAATCAAAAGACAGATTCATCTTCTGTTTTTCTCTGTGTGCTTCGTGCCTTCGTGTGAGTAAATAGTTTTAGGTCCTGAGTAGTTACGAAAAAACAGGTAGACAGACATTGGTTTTTTGTTTTATTGCCGGTTAAATATTTTCCTCGGGTCGTCGTTATTCGCGAAAATTCGTGTTCATTCGTGGCAGAGAAGAATTTTTAGTGCGGAGGTTTACATGCGAATCGGAATTCTCTCGGGTGGCGGCGATGCGCCGGGGCTCAACGCGGTCATCCGCGCAGTGACGAAGACCGCCATCTTCAAATACGGCTGGCAGGTGACCGGCATTATCGACGGTTTCGAGGGGCTGCTCAGTCCTACCAAGACGCGCCAGCTTACCTCCTGGAATACGAGGGGGATCCTGTTCGTCGGCGGCACGATCCTCGGCACGACGAACCGGGGCAACCCCTTCGCGTACAAGACCATTGTCAGCGGCAAAGAGATCGTTGAGGACATGTCCGAGGCGGTGATCGCCAATATCAAAGATCTCGGCCTGGAAGCGCTTATCGTGATCGGCGGCGACGGCTCGCTCAAGATCGGACACGGTCTGTATAAGCTTGGCGTTCCTGTGATCGGTGTGCCGAAGACCATTGACAACGACCTCATGGCGACCCATGTGACATTCGGGTTCCAGACGGCGGTGGACACGGCAACCGATGCGCTCGACAAGCTCCACACAACGGCCGAGAGCCACCAGCGGGTGATTGTGCTCGAGGTCATGGGGAGATACGCCGGATGGATCGCGGTCCAGGCCGGCATTGCCGGGGGCGCCGATGTGATCCTGATCCCCGAGATCCCGTTCAGCACGGAAAAGCTGTGCGAAAAGCTGCTCGAGCGGAAGAAGGCCGGAAGCAACTCGAGCATCGTGGTGGTGGCAGAGGGCGCGAAGCCCCTCGGTGGCGAGATGGCGGTCCGCGAAAAGGCGGCTGACGGGTATGTGCTGAGGCTCGGCGGTATGGGCGAGATCGTCGGAACGGAGATCATCAAGCGGACCGGGTTCGAGGTGCGGGTGACGGTGCTCGGCCACCTGCAGCGCGGAGGCAGCCCCTGCCCCTACGACCGTCTTCTCGCGACGAGGTACGGGGCCGCTGCCGTGGAACTGATCTCGCAGAAGAAGTTCGGCGAGATGGTATCGTTCCAGCCGCCCGTCATGACATCGGTCTCCCTCGAAAAGGCTATAAGCTCCCTCAGGCTCGTTGATCCCGACGGAGAGCTTGTGAAGATCGCCGAGGGCCTGGGGGTGTGCTTCGGCAGATGATACTCTTTCTCCTCACCTTTTTCACCCTCTACGGCGGCGTGCACGCGTACGCATTCTTCCGCACGCGCAGCGCCTTCGGGTTCGGGCCCGGGGCGGGGATCTCCCTCGCCCTCTGGATGGGCGCGATGGTGGTCATGCCGTTTCTCATCCGGGCATTCGAACGGCATGAATTAGAACTTGCCGCCAGGACCGCTGCCTATATCGGCTACCTCTGGATGGCGGTCCTGTTCCTGTTCTTTTGCGGTTCCCTTGCGTTTGACCTCGTTAACCTCATGGGCCGGATCGCCGGTTGGGCAGTACGCAAAGATCTTTCCCTTCTCCTCATTCCATCAAGACTCGCATTTTTGATGAGCCTCTGCCTCGCTCTCGTCATATCCGTGTATGGTTACTTCGAAGCAGGGAACATCCGGACGGAACGTCTCAGGATAGAGACGTCGAAGCTTCCGGCGGGCATTGACCGCCTTACGATCGTCCAGATATCCGATGTGCACCTCGGGCTGATCGTACGATGTAAAAGGATGGAAAAGATACTCGATATCGTCAGGGCGGAAAAACCCGATATCTTCATCTCGACCGGCGATCTCGTGGACGCTCAGATCAACCATCTGCCGGGGCTCGTCGAGCTCTTGCAGGAAGTTGACGCGCGATATGGAAAGTTTGCCATCACCGGAAATCATGAGTACTATGCGGGGCTTGATAAGGCGCTCGCGTTTACGAGGGCCTGCGGGTTTACGTTGTTGAGAGGCGCGGCCGTGAGCAGCGGCGTGATCAACATCGCCGGCGTTAATGATCCGACGGGTGTGCAAATGAAATTAGAAAAACCTGTTTCGGAAAAAGCGCTCCTGGCCTCGCTGCCGAGGCATAAATTCACGCTCTTTTTAAAACACCGGCCGGTTTTCAGCAAAGAAGCAGCGGGCCTGTTCGACCTTCAGCTCTCAGGTCATACGCACAAGGGTCAGATCTGGCCGTTCACCTACCTGAGCGCCCTTACGTATCCTCTGAACGCAGGCCGGTTCGACCGTGCGGACGGATCCATCCTTTATGTAAGCAGGGGCACCGGCACCTGGGGCCCTCCCATCAGGTTCCTTTCCCCGCCGGAAGTAACGGTGATAGAGCTGGTGAGGAAAAGGGTCTGATCATCGGTTCTCTTCGTCATTAAGGCGACGTCGATCTTGCCGGCCTCGCAAAAAAACCACGATGTTACCCTGAACTTGTTTCAGGGTCTCGCAACGTGTTGAAAAGACGAGATGCTGAAATGAATTCAGCATGACGGTTTGTGCGTTTTCTGGCTTTTTACGAAGGCATCAGTCTTAAGACATCCTTATAATGATGAGTGCTTTTACGGACATTCCCGAAGAGAGTTTTTGTTCACCATCCCGACATTCACTCGCTGAAAACGATCAAGAGGAGTCGCTTCTAAGCCGACTCCTCTTGATGATAAAACAAGCCGCGCTGTTGACCGCGGTTTGCTCACTCATTTGATCTGTCCCCTGATCTCTCCGTCGGGATACTTGTCAGTGTGGACATTCACGTAGGCGTCACCCGATTTGATCAGCCCAACCAGGTCCTTGACCGATTTTCCGGCCAGCGGGCCGATAAGCTCTTTTGACGTAATTGTGCCCTCTGAGAGGGTGCCGCTGAATTTGCCCGCTTTCTTCGGTCCGGCGAAAAGTCCCGCTACCGGCCCGCCATTCTGGCCCATTTTCCCCATATGGATATGGGCAGCGGAGATATTTTCGAGGTCCGTAACCGTGAGCTTATAGGTCAGCTCGTCGTCTTTGGTGAGTTCAAAGGCGGCCTCGCCTTTCGCCAGGGTCTTGACAGGCGGAACTGCCTGCCCCCCTGTGATCTCCGCCTTGAAGCCGTGATGTCCGCCGTATTCTCCGGCCATAACTCCAAGAGAGGCAAACATGGCGATCAACAAAACAACAAATATTTGTAATGGTATTTTTCGCATACCGTCCTCCTTTTTTGCCGCGTTCATTCTCACGGCGAGTAAGTCTTCTCTCTAGTGTTGTGCGTCATAATTACCTTTATCTTGCTTGTCATTCTGAGCGAAGCGAAGAAGCGCGTATTTCCAAAGACATGAGACCCTTCACTTCGTTCAGGGTGACAGTTTATAAGTAAAGAAGTGTTGGACGCATTACACTACTCTCTTCCCCGCTGCGTCCGAAAACAAAACAGCCGAGTTGCCTCTTTCCTTCGGCAACTCGGCCATCTTCTTTCACAAAGATCCGTCGTTTTCCGCCCCTCTCTCGCGAAAGGTTTAGCTTTATCGGGGAATCTTTCTTGTTAACTTACACCTGCTTAAAAAATAGCACAAGAATGGTTCTTGTCAATATTTCCAAAGTAGTATAAAGAAACACGCTGCGAGACGCGCCGGTCGGATGTCCCGGCCCTTTGGAAATTACTCTGTCCTCACGAGATCCTCAAATCTGATATCCACCCCGAACACCCCAGCGATCTCGTCGGTCTGCGACCTGACGGGCGCCGAGACGGTGATGCAGAGAGCGCCGGTGATCTTAGAGGTGTAAAAGTCGGATACGAAGCTTTTGCCGTCCTTCATCGGGTTGATGAACCACGAACGGTCGGAGAAATTGTCGCCCAGGCCGGCGATCTCGTACTTCGCCTTGTTCTCGATGTCGGTGATGTTCTTCGTGATCTTCTTTCCCTCCGCGTTCACCACATAGGCAAACTGAATGTAGGGGTCTTCCCGCTGCAGCTTCTCCATCACCGGCTCCTGCCGTGCCGGGTCCATGGACCGTATCTCCGGCCGTTCCACGAATTCCTCCACGATGTGGCGCGCGACCTCAGATGCTTTCTTTTTCAGCTTGTCGAGGTCCGAGATGAAATATTCCGGCAGGTACTTCTTGGCCTTGTCGAGAAGTTCTTCATTCGAGATGCTCGTGGTACGGCCCTCCTCGTACTGCTCTGTCACCCACTTGTGCATCTTTACGAGCCCCGGGTGGCGCTTGTCGATCTTCCGGTCGGTCTCGAAGGCAAGGTGGCTGTTCACCCAATGCGCGATGCCCGCCACGCCCGACTTGTCGGTGATGATGACGCCCATGGGCCGCTTGAGGATCTTTGTCGTGTCGAAGATATTGTAGATCTCTTCGTTCTTCATCATTCCGTCGGCATGGATCCCGGCGCTCGTGGAATTGAACTCCGCCCCCACGAAGGGGTGGTTTACCGGGATGCTGAAGCCCAGCTCCCTGCGGAAGTAATCGGCCATCTCGGTGATCGCGGCGGTATCAATTCCCGCGTCGTTTCCCGTGAGGCTCATGTAGTCCATCAGGAGCGCCTCGACCGGCGTGTTCCCGGTGCGCTCGCCGAAGCCGAGGAGCGCCCCGTTCACCGACGAGCAGCCGTACAGCCATGCGGAAATGCCGTTCACGAGCCCTTTGTGGAAGTCGTTGTGGCCGTGCCACTCAAGCTGCTCGGACGGCACGCCGGCATCGTGGATCAAGGCATAGAATATCTCCGGCACGCCGCGCGGGAGCGATGCGCCGGGGAAGGGAAATCCATAGCCGAGTGTGTCACACGCCCTGATCTTCACCGGTATCTTTGCCCCTTGCGAAAGCTTCATGAGGTCCTGCACAAACGGAATGACGAAGCCGTAAAAATCCGCGCGGGTGATGTCTTCCAGATGGCAGCGGGGAAGGATGCCGTGCTCGAGCGCCGTCGCCACGATGTCGAGGTAGGAATTGAGCGCCTCCTTGCGCGACACGCCGAGCTTTAAAAAGATGTGATAGTCGGAGCACGAAGTCAGGATGCCCGTCTCCTTGAGCCCCATCTCTTTCACGAGCTTGAAATCGTTTTTGTTCGCGCGGATCCAGCCCGTGATCTCGGGATAGCGGTAGCCTTTTTCCATGCAAAGCCTCACCGCTTCCTTGTCCTTGGCCGAGTAGAGGAAAAACTCGGACTGGCGGATCACGCCGTTCGGCCCGCTCATGCGATGAAGGAAGTCGAAGACGTCCCCGATCTGTTTGGCGGTATACGGCGGCCGCGACTGCTGGCCGTCGCGGAATGTGGTATCCGTGATCCAGATATCTTTCGGGACATTGATGGGAAGCAGCCGGTCCTCGAGAGCTACCCTCGGCACGGAAGAATAGGGAAACATGTCCCGGTAGAGCTCCGGCTCCTTCACCTCTTTGAGCGGGAATCGCGTTCTCGCCCTTCGTTCTATGATAGACACTGGTGCCTCCTAAACAAAATCAGTATCGCAAAATAAAAGATGCAAATTCCAAAATTGCACTTGCATACAATTTTGCACTTTGCATTTTGACTTTGGAATTCTTTATTTGCTTCCTCGTATTTCTCTGATCACGGCCCCGTAATCCTTATGCCCGAAGACTGCGGAGCCCGCGACGAGGATATCCGCGCCGGCGCGGATGATCTCCGCCGCATTGTCCGGTTTCACGCCGCCGTCGACCTCGATCTCGATCTTCAGGCCGAGGTCGTCGATCCGCTTCCTCAGACTGCGGATCTTTTCCAGGGAAGAAGGAATAAAGGCCTGGCCGCCGAAGCCCGGGTTTACCGACATGATGAGGACCATGTCAACGTTGTCCAGAATATGGTCGAGACCGGAGAGCGGCGTGGCTGGATTGAGCGAAACGCCCGCCCGCACCCCTTTGTGCTCCCTGATCATCTGGACCACTCTGTTCAGATGACGGGTCGCCTCGACATGCACCGTGATATAATCCGCGCCTGCCTTTACAAAATCGCTTATGTACTGCTCCGGCCGGGCGATCATGAGGTGCACATCGAGCGGCAGCCTGGTGGCCTTGCGGGCCGCCGCCACGATCAGCGGGCCGATGGTTATGTTCGGCACGAAATGGCCGTCCATGACATCCACGTGAATGAGGTCCGCCCCCGCCTTCTCCACCGCCTTGATCTCGTCTTCCAACCGGGCAAAGTCAGCCGAGAGAATGGAGGGAGCCACTTTAATTTTTTTCGTCATGAGACTCCTCAAAAAATCAAGTCAAAATGCAAAATGAAAAATGCAGAATGAAAGTAGAAAGAATCGCGCATCAGTTCTCATTTTGCCTTTTGCAATCTGCATTTTGCATTGAGCTACTGCGCGCTCACTTGCTCACAACGATCTCCACGGCACCATCCGCCGAAACCGGATACCCCGGGCCGGGCTTCTGGCTTATGACGACGCGCTCAGCACCCGCCGTCGTGCTTCCCGATGTTTTGTAGACCACGCGATGCTGGAGTCCTGTCCGCTCAATGGTCCGGATCGCCTCTTCGGCCTTCTTCCCGATAAGCTTCGGCATGACGAGCATCGGCGTTT
>Ga0209641_10000888_pt1 | contig 27378 bp, 26 predicted proteins | sample RifCSP16_1_FD_184022 | JGI IMG/M metagenome (GOLD analysis project Ga0209641, IMG submission 184022) | Soil microbial communities from Rifle, Colorado - Rifle CSP2_sed 16_1 (SPAdes) (version 2) | ecosystem: Environmental > Terrestrial > Deep subsurface > Rock core/Sediment | place: Rifle... | reverse complement strand
TCTTGTCTATAATCGCCAAAGATGTATTAAGCTTTTTTGCAAATGCCCTTGCCCTCTCAACACCACCTGCATCAGGCGATACAATGACAAGGTCTTTTATCTTCTTTTTTCTTATATACTCAATCAGCATAGGGGCTGCATACAGATGGTCAACAGGCAGATTGAAAAATCCCTGAATCTGGCCTGCATGTAGGTCCATCGTAAGAACCCTGCTTGTTCCGGCGGCAGTTACAAGGTCAGCCACAAGCTTTGATGTTATCGGCACCCTCGGTTCAACCTTCCTATCCTGACGCGCATATCCATAATAGGGGAGCACAGCGGTAATCCTCTCAGCCGATGACCTCTTTAGGGCATCAATCATTATGAGGAGCTCCATCAGGTTCTTATTTACAGGATAGCATGTCGGCTGAACTACAAATACATCCCTCCCCCTTACATTCTCTGTAATCCTTACCCCTATCTCACCGTCTGAAAAATCATAGATATGAGATTTTCCAAGCGGTATATGGAGATATTTGCATATCTCCTCGGCAAGGGTAATATTCGCCCTCCCTGAAAATATAAGCAATCCTTTATGTGACACCTATTCCTCCATCAAAAGCAGTAGCTGCCTACTTCTTGCAGTCTCTCTGGCTGGGGCGGGAGGATTCGAACCTCCGAATGCGGGTTCCAAAGACCCGTGTCTTACCGCTTGACGACGCCCCAAAAAAATTATGAATTACGATTTCAGATTTCGGGGCACCCACAAAGTGGGTTGTTAAAAATTGTACGACCCAAAATCCTAAATCTAAAATTACACCGATGTGCCCTTTGTTTTTAGGACATTATTATATTCTTTTAACACACTCTCCTCAATCATCTTACGGGTATCATTATTGAGAGGATGTGCTATATCCTTAAATGTTCCGTCCTTTCTCTTTTTACTGGGCATTGATACAAATAACCCATTATTTCCGCTTATCACCTTGATATCTCTTATCACAAAGCAGTTATCAAAGGTTATGGATACATAAGCCTTCAGCTTTTCTTCTTCTACAGGACTTACCCTTACTTCTGTAATTTCCATCAGACAATCACCTCCCCTGGATATACATTATCTAAGCTGGTTAGAGTTTCAGCCAGAAACAGAGACCATTCATCTCTTTTAAGCATCTCACCCACCTGTTTTGCTAAATTATAATCTTTAAAAATACCAAAGACAGTGGAGCCGCTCCCTGACATCAAGGCGCCGTATGCCCCTGCTGACAGCAAGACATCCTTCATTCTGCCGATAACTTCATATTTTTCTATGACCACAGACTCAAGGTCATTGAATAGGATAACTGCTAAATCCTCTACCTCTCTTTTTTCAGATATAAATTTTTTTATGCTAATATTTTTTCTGCCTTTTGTCAACTCCAATTTAAGGTTCTTATATACCCATTCGGTTGACATAGATATCCCTGGATTAAGAAGTATAACATAAAATTTACTGGTAACAGAAAGGATTTGCAGTTCATCCCCCCTTCCTGTCCCAAACGCACGGACACCTGAAAGAAAAAATGGGACATCAGCCCCAAGTAGTCTTGCTATTGACAACAAGTCTTCCTTTGAAAGCCTCAGTTCCCATATATAATTTAAACCGAGCAGTGTTGCTGCCGCATTACTGCTTCCGCCGCCGAGTCCTGCCGAGATTGGTATATTCTTGTCTATCTCAATCTTTACGCCTTTTTTAACACCAGTCCTCTCTCTTAAAAGATATGCTGCCTTATATGTAAGGTTTTTTTCATTCAGTGGAATATCCCTGTTATTGCTGTGTAGTGTTATTCCAGTGTCAGATTCAGTCAATGTAATATCATCATAGAGGCTGACCATCTGAAAAATCGTTTCAATATTATGGTATCCATCACTCCTCTTTCCAATTACCTTTAATCCAAGATTTATCTTTGCAGGGGATTTAATTTTGATACTTTTCATTTTTAATTTATTTGAATTTCCTCTGCATCTTCAGGAATTGTCAGATTGAATACAGATTCTTCTATCTCTGTATTTATTTCTATCTCTGTATATTCAACAGTCATTGACAGCCCCTTTGGAGGTAGTAATATTTGCCTCTTGAAGGGAAAGAGATATTCCCCCACTTTTTTGTAATCGGAAAAGGTTATAAATTTTATGACTTTTCCTGTATCATCATATCTCTTTATGGTAATTATGGATAGATTGTTCGGTTCAAACTGCATCTCATTATAAGATTTACTGCCGCTTAACTGTATCCTTAAAATGTATACCCTATTTTCTTTTGTTAGATGCATATCCTCTATTCTTTTATTTTCAATAGGATGTCTTCCGATAAGGAGGTTGGCAATCTCAAAGGGAGACAGATAAATGCCTGTTATTTTATGTAATACCTCAGAGGAGGCATCTCCTTTATAAAATCTATTTTCATTCATATTGTAGATTGTAACTGCATTGCCGTCGGATACCATTATTATTGAGGGTTGACCTGCTATATTCAGGGATTCCAGCCTGATATGAGAATCTCCATTTACCACTATTGCCTCCTTTAGCCTCTGTGTTGAATTGCTTGATATAATATTTATCTTTGCAATACCTCTGATATTCTTTATTTTATTATTTCTCTCCCCGATTAAATCAATTATTGAACTAACAGAAATAGCAGAGGATTCAGGTTGGATTATTGGTTTTTCAATCTTTCTATATGCGCAGCCCAATGAGTTTAGATAGTATGTAATAAGCAACAAGAGGCAAGCTATGGACGAAATGGATTTATTTCTCATTCTCGGCTGTTTGATGCCTGTAGTCATTTCCGCGGCTTATTCCTTAAGAGTTTGTTTGCCTTTTTTACTTTCTCCTCTATTGCACTGTTCTTTTCTCCCTTAAGGGATTTTTCCCATGCATCTTTTGCCTTTTCGTAATTACTTATCTTGAAATATGCCTCTCCAAGATGGTCATACATGGTTGGATCATCAGGGACAAGGAGGACAGCCTCTTCCAGTTTTTCTATCGCTTTATCATAGAGTTCCTTTTTGTAATAGACCCATCCGAGGCTGTCAAGAAAATATCCGTTGTCAGATTCAAATTCCAACGCCTTCATTATATGTTCCAATGCATCACTAAGATTAATCCCCATCTCAGCATAGATATAGCCAAGATAGTTATGTGCACTTGGATGGTCTTCATTCAGCTGTAATGTCTTTTTCATCGCATCAATGCATTTCCCATACTCTTTTAATTTTTCATAAACAACACCAAGCCTGAAGTGGTAGGTGTCGTTTTCGGGCTCCATTTCTACAGCCTTCTTAAAATTTTCTACGGCATCTGTATATCTCTTTTCATTGTATTGTGCAACCCCAAGATAAAAATACAATTTTGGGTCATTGGGCTCCATCTTGATTGCACGATTTATCATCTCAATAGCCTCTTCCAACTTTTTCAATTTTTCGTATATCTGGCTGATGTGGAGCATGATATCTACAGATTTTGGTTCAATCTTTAAGAGTTTAAGCCACTCGTCAAGGGCATCTTCATAATTATTCATTTCCTCATAGATTGAGGCAATATAGAAAATAGTCTTGCTGTTTTTAGGGTCTGCCGCCCTTGCCAGCTGAAATTCCTCTAATGCCCTCATCAAATCCTTTTGCTGATAATATATAAGCCCCATTTTAATATGAACCTCTACATTATCAGGAAGACTCTCGCTCAATTTTTTATATTCGTCAAGTGCCTTGTCATAAGCCTCTTCTTTTATATATATATCTCCCAGCATGTTATGGGCAAGTTCATTTAATGGGTCAATTTCAAGTATTTTTTTATACATGTCTATTGCACTATCATGTTTCTTTTGAAGTTGATAGACCAGACCGAGGTCTTCCATGACCTTCAGAAAGTTTGGGTGTATCTCAAGTGCCCTAGTAAAATGCTCCTCTGCCTTTGCATAATTTTTTGTCTTCGCATTTATTCTGCCGAGATAATAGAATCCTAAGACATAATTTGGCTCTATCTTTATCAGTTTTTCAAGTATTGCAATTGCAGAATCATAGTCTTTATTCTCAGCATATATTATTCCAAGGTATAAATGGGCATCTTTAGCTTGAGGGTCAATTTCTATTACTTTTTTATATTCCTCCACTGCGGACTCATACTTTTTCTGGCTTGAATATATGCTCCCCTTTATCATTCGGGCAGATATAAAATTAGGGTCTATTTTAAGAGACTCTTCACAGGCATCTAATGCCAATATAATATCCCCCTTACGCAATGATACTACGGCAAGATTTTTAAGTACGGCAATAGATTTCGGGTCATAGAGCCTTGCCTTCTGGTATTCTTTTATTGCAGGCTCAATATCATTGTGAAGCTCATTGATTAAGCCCATAAGATAATGATAATATGCCCTGTAATCCTGTGGCAAGCCTTCCTTTGCTGCTGCCTGAGAGATGTATTCCTTCTTCTGCGTTACAGGTTCTTTTAATTTGCCCTTGTAAGTTGCACATCCGAAGGAGAAAAAGATAATTAAAAGTAAAGATAAAAAATAGGGGATAGAAGGAGATAGGTCTATATCAGTAGGCAGTGGGCAGTAGGCAGTCGACTGTTGACTGTTGACTGTTGACTGTTGACTGGTAACTGATGACTTGTAACTGTTGACTGTTGACTGTTGACTGCCGACTTTTGATGTCATGTCCTCTTTGTATTTGCCTTTGATATTATTCTCTGAATAGTCTTTTTTAAATCTGCATCCTTGATAGAAGGCAAGTCTATATCAGGCAGTCGGCAGTCCTCAGTTCTCTGTCCACTAACTGGTGACTGTTGACTGGTGACTGTTGACTGTTTAATTTCTCCCAGCTTGAAATATATCTTATTTATTACAGTCTCACCAATAGTGTTGTTTAATTTATCTGTTATCATAGATTCTAAAAATTTTAACTGCCTTAACCAGATATTGTCTCTTACATTTACAAAAAGTGTCTTTCCCTTAACATCTTCAGGCTGGGCTACATTGGCTATGTGATGCCCAACTACCTTATCCCAAATATACCATATATGATGAGATTTTATCTTTGAATCAAGTCCAAGTTTTCTTATAGTATCATTAAGAATTTCACCTGTGCTTCTCATCTGAAAACACCTTCTTAACCACAGATTTCGCAGATTACCACAGAAATGGTATCTTTGAAAATCTGTACAATCTGTGGACTGATTAAGCCTTTGTTCATGTATAGGAAATTATAAAATCTTTAGCCACGGACTTTCACAGACTAAAATCTCTTTTTAAAATTTTTACCTGTGTTTATCTGTATTTGTCTGTGTAAATCTGTGACTAATAATCTTTTTCTTTTGTTCTAATTTCACAATATCAAATTACAAGCCTTTATGTCAACTCCCCGCTTAATTGAGGGTATGAGCCCTATGACAATGATTGATAATCATAGTCAAGGGCATGAGGTTAGCAAAGTGAATTGTAAATATGTGTTAGGCGAAAAGCTCCAAGAGGATTGAAGATTTTAAAATAATGTTAAAATAATGATAGAAAATTAACTGTTAGCTAAAAATTAAAATCGGACTGTTTAAAAATTAAAACCGGACTCTATAAAAAGTCAAAGATGCACCCTTTTCAGGTCTTTGCTTTTGAGTTTTTGAGTTCCAACCAGTTTACCTTTATGCCAAAATCGAATCTCTGTCAGTCCTGTTTCTTCATCAGGAATCATTCTCAGTTCAACCTTTTCATAAGGGTCTACACCCGGCACCTTTAATTCAATTCCATCAAGAGATACCTTTCTGTAAGCATCCGTTGTCCTTTCTTCCCGAATGGAGAATATATCCTTTGTTGACTCATAAGGAGAAGGCACTTTGAAGGGACGAAACAGGGATTTCCCTTCCCTTATTGCTTTTTCAAGTCTTATTACAGGTATTTCTCCTGTAACACTGTGAACCTGCTGCTCATTGTAACGTTTGACTTCATAGGATAATACCTCTCTTATTCCTTCTATCTTCCGTATATTCTCTCTGGCACAAGTCCTTACAAGTCTATCCTGAAGCCATCTATAAGGTCTTTCTATCTTACCTTTAGCCTGCGGTGATAAAGCGTATGTCACCTGAACACGACATTCTCTCATTACCTTCTTCCACTGAGGGTCTGTTTCATCTGTCTTTAAGTGATGCTTCCTCCATATACTGTCTCTCTTCTCAATAAACCGAAATATTGAATGGCTGTCTACATAGTATGACAGGGGAAAACCATGCCTTAGCCATACACTCTCAAGGGCAATTATATGCCTCCATGTAGTTTCTTTCTCCATTATGTCTGCATAGAGCATGTAACGGCTATAATCATCCAGACTGGTTATCAGATAGCACTTTTCTTCAATGTATGGAGACCAGCGATGGTATGATGAATCATGCTGAATTAACTCTCCTGCATGATTTGTTATTACCTCATGGTCATGAACTGTCTTTTCAGGTCTTGGTATGTAAAAACCCCTTTTTTCGCCCTGCCTATTATCGTAGGTAACGATACTTCCTGTTTATGCTTTCTCCTTAACTGATCCTGTATATAGCTGTAATTGTAAAACCGTATAGTCATAGCAGGATCGTCAATCAATCCCTTTTCAATCTTTAGCTCCTTAATAATGTTTTTCTCAATCCTCTCGTCAATCTTCCTATTACTCCACTTACGACTATACTCAATGGTAAAACCATCAGGAGTTTCTCTGTATTTATTAACCAATTCAAAAAACTGGCTACGCTTTAATCCTAATAAATTCATTGCTTGTTCAGACCTAAGTTCTTTCTTTATATACCTATCCAATATCATCTTTACCTGTTCTCCGCTAAGCCGTTTATGTAACTGTTCTCCCATTTTTTCCCCTCCTCTATGGTTAATGTGATATATATTTACATTATCATAGAGTGAATCTATAGAGTCCGATTTTAACTTTTAAATCCCTTAAAAATAGTCCGGTTTTAATTTTTAACTGACATGATAGAAAATTAACTTGCATAAATATATTCTTTAAAGATATAATCAATAAAAAGTTTGCTTATATTATTTGGCCCCATCGTCTAGCGGCCCAGGACGCTGGCCTCTCACGCCGGAAACACGGGTTCGAAACCCGTTGGGGCCATTATAGTGAGCCTCCCGAACTAATGAAACCGAGTTTCCATTCCAATCTCATCAACAATCCATTTGATGATTCAGTCCTCTATATCCAGATATTCAGAGAGAAGAGGGCAATCCTTTTTGATTTGGGGAGTATTGACTTTGTAGAGCCTTCAAAACTCTTAAAGGTCTCTGACATATTTGTCTCCCATACACACATAGACCACTTCATAGGATTTGACCATATTTTGAGATTATTTCTTGGGAGGGAAAACGCATTAAGAATTTATGGGCCGCCGGGAATAATTGCAAATGTAGAGGGGAAACTTAATGGTTATACTTGGAATCTTGTTGGTGATTATCCATTTGTCCTTGAGGTAAGAGAGGTTTCAAAGGATAGGATTAAGTCAGCACGATTTATATGTAAGGATAAATTTAGGAGAGAGGATATTGCAGAAGATAGTCCATTTAATGGGGTATTAATAAATGAACAACTCTTTAAAATAAACGCAGTTCACCTTGACCACCACATACCTTCTATGGCATTTTCATTTTCAGAGGAATATCACATAAATATAAATAAGGATGCCCTGTTAAAATACAGTCTCACTGTAGGACCGTGGCTGAGTGAATTTAAAAAATATATCAGGGAAGGCAAGCCAGATGATTTTACAATTGAGACACTATCTGCGGATGGTATAAAAGAATATAGATTGAAGGAGCTAAAAGATAAGATTGCAATAATCACCAGAGGACAAAAGATTACCTATGTGGTGGATGCCATTTTTAGTAAAGAGAATATTGATAAAATAATCTCCCTCGCAGAAGGCTCGGATATCTTTTACTGTGAGGCGACATTTTTAGAGGAGGATATTGAGAGGGCAAAGGAGAGATACCATCTGACAGCAAGACAGGCTGGGGAGCTTGCAAGAAGGGCTGGAGTTAAGAGGCTTGAGATATTCCACTTCTCTCCGAGATACAAATATATGGAAGACAAGTTATATAAAGAGGCAATGGATGAATTTAATAAATCCTGATATTGCAAAAATCTAAAACTTTTCTAACTCTATCTTTCTCACATCTCCAAGCTCTGAAAGGGGCTTATCAAACTTTTTATCATCCCCTACTACTACAAAGGTTAATTTATCAGGGTGGAGGTATTTTTTTGCTACTCTTAGAACATCTTCCTTTGTTACCTTTGCAATATTATCCCTGTATTTCTCAAGATAATCATGAGGCAGATTATAATACTGGACATTTATCCTCTGGCTTAGAACCTGCAGATTGGATATAAATCCAAAGATAAATGAATTTATAATTGATTCCTTTGCTATCTTAAGCTCTTCATCCGATACAGGAGACTTACCCATCTCCTCTATTATATTTTTCATAAGGGTTATGACCTCTAAAGTGCTGTCAGCCTTTGTCTCACAGCCTGCCGCAAAAAGCCCCAAATCAAACTTACCTACCACAAAACTGCTCCATACACTATATGCAAGGCCTCTGTCTGACCTGACCTCTTTCATCAGTCTTGATGTAAACCCGCCGCCGCCAAGTATATCATCCATAACCATTACAGCGTAAAAATCTGGATTATCCTGTTTGATGCCGAGATGCCCCATCCTTATCACTGACTGGGTAGTATTTTTAAATGCATAGTTTACTGAGTTCTCATAGACCTCTTTGACCTTCGGCACCTTCGGAAAATCTACATCTTCAAATTTCCAGTCTTTAAATGCCTCCTCAATCTTTTTAATGACATCTTCCTTATTAAAATCCCCTGTTACGCCCATAATAACATTATTAGGCTTAAAATATTGTTTATGGAATCTGACAAGGTCATCCCTCTTTATTCTGTTTATTGTGTCAATAGTCGGGAATCTTCCAAAAGGGTGATTGATATAGACAGTTTTACGGAATTCTCTCCGTGCTATGTTTGAAGGGTCATCATTCTGCCTTTTTATTGACTCTATCGCCTTTTGCTTCTCCATCTCCAGCTTATCCTCACTGAAGACAGGGTTCATGAGTATATCGGCAAATATTTTTAGGCCTGTATCTATATCCTTTTTCATCACGGACATGGAAGCCATTCCTGACTCTCCGCCTATGCCTGCCTCCACAGAGCCTGCAATAAATTCAAGTATCTCATTAATATCTTCCCCTTTCATAGTGGTTGTCCCGCCTGTCCTCATCACAGTCCCCGCCATCCCAGCCAGTCCAATTTTATCCTCAGGCTCATATACTGAACCGGTTCGGATTACTGCTGTCATATCAATAGTTGGAAGTTCATGGTCTTCAATCATGTGGAGAATAATACCGTTATTTAATAAAACTACTTCTGAACTTGGCGGATTAAACTCCAATGGTTTGAACTTGAGTTTTGAAGGGTGAACCACAGCCCACGAATCAACTGCCAGCAAGCAGTAGGCAGTAAGCAGTAAGCAGCAAGAAATAAACTTTGAGCTTTGAACTTTGAGCTTTGAACTTTGTTTCATCTTACTTCCCCTCCTTCTTCACAAGAACTGCCACTGTTCTATTATTCTTTATGAGATACTTTTTTGCGGTGTTCATAACATCCTCTGGAGTTATCTTCCTAATCTTATCTATATGTGTCATCATATACTTCCAGTTCCCTGCTACTGTCTGATAATATGCGAGTGTGTCTGACATTCCCCTGTTAGAGCCAAGTTGACGAATATGATGTGCCTCCAGATGATTTATAACCTTTTCCAATTCCTTCGCTGAAACAGGCTCATTCTTTAGCCTTTCAATTTCCTCATAAAAGGCATCTTCCAATTCTTTAACTGTGTGTGGTGCACGGGGGACTCCATTAAAGATGAATAGATTGGAGTATCTTGAGCCCGGCATGGAAAATGTGGAGACAGATACGGCTATCCTCTTTTCTTCTACCATCTTTTTATAAAGCCTTGATGTCCTGCCGCTTCCGAGGATGAAGTCTATTACATCAAACACATAATCATCATGATGGGGCAGAGTAGGTTTGTGATAGCCAATTATTATGCTTGGATTTGCATCAAATTCAACCTCTATCCTCCTCTCCCCAATCTGCTCAGGTTCTTCAGTCCATACCCTTTCAGGTATATTCTGAGGCGGTATCTCCACGAAATATTTATCCATCATTTCTATAATCTTTTTTGCATCAATATCACCGACAACGGTCACAACACAATTATTCGGTGCATAATACGTCTTTAAAAACCTCTCAACCTCTTTCTTAGGAAGGAATTTTATATCAGACATCCATCCTATGGTGGGCATTCCGTAAGGGTGGGCATTATAAGCGGCAGAAAGGAAGTTTTCAAAAAGGCTCCCCTCAGGGTCATTGTCATAACTCATCCGCCTCTCTTCCATTATAACATTCCTCTCTGAATAGAATTCCCTCAATACAGGGTTCTTCATCCTGTCGGATTCAATTACAGCCCATAACTCAAGTTTGTTTGAAGGGAGGCTTATCACATAGGATGTCATATCCCTGCTTGTCCCTGCATTATACCCTACACCCCCCTGCTTTGAATAAAGGGATGCAAACTCATCTTTTATTATCAGATTCTTATGCTCGTCCTGAAGCCTCTTGAGCTCTGACCTTAGCTTCTCTATTTTACCTTTATCAATCTTCTCGCCTTTTCTCTCTTCTGTATCAAGCTGGACAGCAATCTTATCCATTTTATCCAATAGAGGTTTTTCCTTCTTATAATCTTTTGTGCCGAGCATCTTTGTTCCCTTAAAGAGCATATGTTCCAGAAGATGGGCAATACCTGTCATGCCGGTTCTCTCATCAACAGACCCCACCTTAAACATAATAGTAGTGGCGATTATCGGGGACTGATGCCTCTCAAGTAAAAGCAGCTTCATGCCATTTTTAAGTGTATGCTCAACAACCCTTTTATCAAGAGTTTCAGAGGAAGCCGGAATATATAAATATATAAGAAAGAAAACAGAAGACAGAAGACAGAATATTTTTCGCCTTTTCATTAAACTCCTCCTTTTTATTCATTATAATAATGTCATCTAAAGATTTTAAAATATTAATTATCGCTAATCAAGTTTTCTGTGTTTATTAATGATAAATTTTGTAAAAGATATTATATTAAAACAAATATGAGAAAAGAGTTATGATTAACAGACGGAATTTTATAAAAATATCAGGGAGTGTTTTTCTGTCAACTGTATTTGCAGGGAGGATAACTATGGCTAATAGAAACACAAAATCAAAAATCTCTCTTATTAAGACTTCAGACAGAGCCACAGGCATTAAGAGGGCTATAGAACTTCTTGAGATAAATCATATAAAGGGGAAGGATGTTCTCCTTAAACCAAACTTTAATACTGCAGATCCCTTCCCTGCATCTACCCACAATGACACACTTACAAATTTAATATTACATTTGAAGGAGATGGGTGCAAAAAATATCACCATTGGGGAGAGAAGTGGTCCATCGCATACATCTGATGTTCTAAAAGAAAAAGGTATATATGAACTGTGTAAGAGACTTGATGTAGGACTTGTAAATTTTGAAGAACTGTCTAAAAGTGAATGGGTAAGAATAAAACCTGAAAAGAGTAACTGGAGAAATGGTTTTGATGTGGCTAAGCCCATCATTGATTCAGAATGTATTGTTACTACATGCTGTCTTAAGACACACGGTTATGGCGGTGTATTCACAATGTCTCTTAAGCTTTCTGTTGGAATTACAAACAAAAAAAATATGCATGAGCTTCATACATCATTTCTCAGCATGAGAAAGATGATTGCAGAGATAAATCAGGCTTATATCCCATCACTGATAATAATGGACGGGATTGAAGCATTTGTGGACGGAGGACCAATGAAGAGACCTTTACCTATGACTCAAAAGACAATCGTCTAACAGGACTAAAGGACAAATATTTCAAGACCTGATACCAAATGCCAAATCGTAGGATTTTAGTTTTCTGTCAATGTGGATGTTTATGTAATCTAAGATTATTTTGTGCAGTTCTATTTCCATCTTATGAGGCAAACTTATTCTGTCAATATTTAATATATTCATAGTGAGAGCCTTCTTCATGAAATTTATAATACCACTGTTTATCCTTACAACATCTTCCGAACCATTGAGGCATTCCCTACAAACCACACCACCTTTTAAGATATGAAAGCCAATAGCATAATCCCCTTTATCCCCCTTTAATAAGGGGGAGTTGCAATGGATGCAGTTATTTAATTTTGGGGCGAAGCCTGAGGCTGATAGAAATCTCAGACTAAAAATATCCAATAACATATCAATCTTTTCTATTTCTTTTGACCTGTTGATAATTTTAAGTATGTTGAGGAAAAGTTCAAAAATTTTTATATTTACATCAAGTTCTCTAAGCGTTGAATTTACGAGGTCGCATAGAAAGAGGCTTTTTTTGAGTTTGTCAAAATCTTCTTTGATTTTATTAAACGGCTCCAATATATCGCTTGTATTTATTTTATATAAGTTTACATTTTCTTTGCCAAAATAGATTAAATTTATATATGTAAGAGGCTCTAATGACGCACCAAACCTGCTTTTGATCCTTCTTACCCCTTTTGCTACACCTTGAATTTTACCGTATCTTCGGGTGAAGAATGTAATTATCTTATCAGCCTCGCCCAGGTTGATACTCTTTAAGACTATAGCATCTGTTGTATTAAGAGGCATAAATTAAAAACTGATATTGGGTCTTAAAATAAACTGAAAATCGTCTCTCTTTTCCTTTTCTTTTAACGACCCTGAATATTTCTGGTCACTCTCCCACACAAATCCCACGGCTATTGAAAAGGCAGTTCCTATCCTTTTCCATGGCCATTTTTTATCTACAAAAAAGTAGTGTCTCATTACATCATAGTTTTTTGTGCTTACATCCGCAGTATATTCAAAACCGCTGTTTCTTAAGATTGCAGCAGGAGATGCCTCATAGTCAATCCTGCTTCTCCTTATGGAAAAATATAATATATTTCTGATTTCTGTATTTTCATGCAGTTTTCCCCCGATTCTAAAACTCCAGTTAAGCCTGCTGGTAGGGGTTTTTCTGTCGCCTTTGATTTTCCACTCTATCTCATACCAGTTATCGTTGATTAGCACATTGTCCTTGATATGATAGTTTCCCATACTGAACAGATACCCCATGTATCCTTTGTTTCCATACAACCTGTCTTCGCCAGGTGTTGCGAAATTAACTACATTTCCAAAAAAGACTGAGAGTGCATGCGGTTCTTCAAAACCGGCAGTCATTGCTTTAATTAGATTAAAATTTGGTGAGATTTCCCCACGATTGTATGTGTCCAGATTGCGGTCTTTCAGATATACACCAAGACTCGGGAGGGGGTTAACGCTTGCCTCAAACAGCAAAAACTGCGGGATATGGGAGCTGTAAAGAAGGTCTTTATAGATTTCAACCTCTTCCTTTTCGCCGACATCTGAAATCGGTTTATCCGTAAGGGATATGAAAAGGTCAATACTTGAATAATATGGGTCAATTTCATATTCAAGACTTACCCTTTTCTTGTCTGCTGCACCATTTTCCTCTTCGGCGAAGATATTGGAAGTGGTTATAAATAAAAAGAGAAGGGTAGCAATTACTTTCAGAATTGTCTTATTTGTCTTCATTCTGAAATGACATATTTAGAAGCGGTATGTCTCCCCCTGCTCTAACAGGGTAACATTGGGCATATTTAGAGAGGCAATGTCTTTTTTAATTTCTTCAATAAAGGCAGGCTTGAGGTGATAGATATAAATCGGAAGATTCGGAATGGCAATTTTTTTTATCTCCTCTTTGAGCATTTCAGCAGTCAAATGTCTGCTTATCTCAGCCAACCCTCTCATACTATTTGGATAGGATACCTCTGTTATTATAAACTTTAAATTTTTCTCTTGATTGATTTTCTCCCATATCTTATTTGTAGGCCCTGTATCGGCTGTATATGCTATTGTCCCTGACTCATCACCTATAATGTATCCTACAGTGGGTATAGAATGGCTCACTTTTACTGCCCTGACTCTTAAGCCATTTATTGTAAATTCTGCATCTTCTTCAATCATTTTAAATCTGAGGACAGGGCTTATGGTATGCGGAATCTGTGTGAAATCAGGCCAGATGCGGTCATTTAGGATATGGTCCTTTACAGGTTCAATTACCTCTTTGACACTTGCAATATCAATAGGGGCATTTTTACGTCCGTTAATGTTATCTGCCAGAAATGGAATGCCGAATACATGGTCAAGATGAGAGTGGCTCAACAATACTGCTTCTATGTCTGTCTGTTCCTTGATTGTAAGGGATGATGTCACTGAGCCTGCATCCACAAGAACCTTATTGTTAATCAGAAAACTGGTTAGGCGATAGCCTGGTGCACTTCCTCCATAACATCCAAGTATTCTTAATTTCATAATTTAGTATCAGTGTCAGTAACACTACTACTTACTTATTTCTCCTTCATCATATATACACCATCCCAGTTATCAGGCGGTGGGGATGCCTTGAATTCATTACACCTGTTGACATATGTTTTAGAAGGTCCGTCATTGGAATCAGTCATCAATGCCATTTTAAATTGAGATATTGCATCATCCCATTTTCTATCTTTATAATATGAAAGCCCCTTATTATAAGATTCAATTACACTCGTATTTGCACGGTCAAGCTTTCCCTTTCTTGCAATAAGCTCATATACCTTTACAGGTTCCCTCTTTCCCATGACCCTGATTGAGTCAAGCTCTCTCGCCTCTATATAATCTTTTGCCGCAAGATAGGTGGGCTCCCCAATCATAATATATGTCCCATAAGGTTTATTTGCACCCTCTAATCTTGATGCAAGATTCACTGCGTCACCCATGATAGTATAATTCATCTTACGTGTAGTCCCCATGTTTCCAACTACCATTGGGCCTGTGTTTAAACCGATTCTTGTGTAAATTTCAGGATGCCCCTCCTTCTTCCATCTCTCCCTCAATTCTACAGATTTTTTTTGCATATCAAGGGATGCGTAGCACGCCATCTTTGCATGGTCTCTATAGCTTACAGGCGCGCCAAAGAAGGCTACAATCGCATCACCAACAAACTTGTCAACAGTCCCCCCGTTCTCTAAAACTATATCTGTCATTTCTGTAAGATATATATTTAAGAGATGAACCAGTTCCTTTGGAGTAAGCCTTTCTGAAAATGTTGAAAAACCCTTTATGTCCGAGAAGAATGCCGTGAGAACCTTTTCTTCTCCGCCCAATTCCAGCATCTTCGGGTTGTCAATTAACTGATTTATTACAGCAGGAGCCAAATACTGGCTGAAGGCGCCTTTTATGAATCTCTTTTCCTTTTCCTCGGTTGCATATCTGTAAACTGTAATCCCAACATACACCGAGGCGATTTCTATTATTGGATATACTATATTAATCCATAAACCCTTGTCAATAAAGAAATAGTAGGTTAATCCGAGGTGTGCCACTGCTATGATAAGTATCACTCCGCCTGCATAAAGTGCCTTTAACCTCGGCAGTAAAAGGCTTAAGATAATTCCAATTAACAAGATGGCTGTTAGGTCATATACAGCCATCCATTCAGGTCTTATTATAAAGTTTTGATGAAGTATATTGTCTATTATTGTTGCATGTATCTCAACACCAGGATAATTCTTCTGGAAAGGGGTAATCCTTAAATCGTATATCCCGAGGGCAGTGGGACCAACAAGAATAATTTTGTCTTTCAATAAATTCTCAGGGATACGGTCATGTATTATATCCGTTATGGAGTAATGGGGGAACATCTTCTGGGGACCATAATAATTTATAAGCAGTGACCCATACTCATCTGTCGGGATGGCTATATCACCAAGCTGAACCTCATCAACACCATAATCCTGAATAACAAATGATATATCTGTCTCAAGGTATTCCTTAATCATCTGGATAGAAAGGGGAGGAAAGAGTGTATCCTCATAACGAACTATCAGAGGCACCTTTCTTATTGCACCATCATCATCAGTTATAACTGAAAAATATCCGGCACCCTTTGCTGCCTCTGAAAGCGGTTTTATGCTTGCCTCTGCTGCATAGGCACCCTGCAGCGGAACCGATTGTGCCTCTGCACTCGCAAACCGGACAGCATTGTATTGGGAGTCTCTGATATTCTCAAGAGAGGCATTCAGGGATTCCTTGCTTATATGTTCAAGCCCCTCTTCTGAAAAATGGAAGAAATATCCAAGTATGGTATTCCCGGATTTTTTAAGTGTATCTGCAAAAAGAAGGTCATTGTTTGATTCGCCTTCAGCCTTTTCAACAAGCTTAATCAGCTCAGGTTTTACCGATTTGTCTTCAATAAGCCGTTTTTTTAGTTCACTTATCTTTTTAAGCCCCGGGTTGATGTCAGGCTCTGAAAATACAGCATCAAATCCGATTACCCTTGCCCCTTTTTGAGTCAGCTTATCAACCAATTCAGCCTGTATATTTCTTGGCCAGGGCCACTTGCCAAGCTCATCAAGGCTCTTTTCATCAATTACAGCAATCGCAACCTCATTACCCGGTTTAATCTGCCCCCTGTATGTAAATCTGAGGTCAAAACTCTTTAGTTCCATGAACTTTATAAAGGAGGGGTCTTCAAAGTAGACGACAATTACAAGGGTGGTTATAAGTAAGACGATTTTAAAGGGGGTGAGCTTGAGTAGTTTTTTTATCATATATTAGTTGTCAGCTTTCAACTGTCAGCCTGAACCAATAGCCGATTTCAATTCATCTATAAAATTCCCTACATCTTTGACAAGTCTTTTTTTGTTCTGACCTGATTTCTCTATAATCTTCACAATTGCACTCCCTACTATTATCCCGTCAGAATGTTTTGCAATATTCTCTGCCTGCCCCGGGGTTGAAACACCAAAGCCTACTGCTACAGGCAGGTCTGTGAACTTCTTTATTTTTTTTACCATCCTTCCAATATCACCTGACATGGATTTCCTCGCACCTGTTATACCGGTAACTGAAATGTAATAAATAAATCCGCGGCTCCTCCCGCAGATAAGTTTCATCCTCTCTTCATCACTGGTGGGTGCCAATAAAAATATAGCATTAAGCCCTTTCTTTTCAGATAACTCACATAGATTATCCGACTCCTCAGGGGGTAGGTCGGGGATAATAATCCCATCAATGCCAGATATGACAGCATCATTGACAAACATTTCCTCCCCATATCTTAAGACAGGATTATAGCTGGACATGAGGACAATGGGAACACTCGTCTTTCTGCGAAGCTCTTTTACCATTTTTATTATCTTCTTTAGTGAAGTCTTCCCTTTTAATGCCCTCAGATAGGATTTTTGTATGACAGGACCATCAGCCAACGGGTCAGAGAATGGGACGCCAAGCTCAATAATATCTGCCCCCCTTCTCTCCATTTCAAGGACGAGTGACTTGGTTGTATCAATATCAGGGTCGCCGGCAGAGATGAAGGCAATCAGTGCCTTTTCTTTTTTCCCTTTCAGTTCATCAAATTTCTCTTCAATCCTTCTCATAAAGACAGGTAAAGGTATAAAATATTTTATTTTTGCTTACCTTTACCTCTGCCTCAACCTTTGTTTATAGAGAATACACATCAACACATTCCTTTGCCCCTGTGACAATGCTCTCTTTCCCGACATGTTTAAAATTAGGATTCAGGGATTCACAGAAACCGTCAATCCATTTTCTGTTGAGACTGCACATCAACTCAGGAGACACACCTGCATCATTCCAGTAGCCCTGATGCAAACAGTCAGTATGCTTATATATAAGCGAGCCGTTATTCATTTCTGTTTCAACTGCGTGGTCGCAGGGCATCCCATCAAGAAAATAATTATTTATTGTCTCATGAAATTCCTCAACCCCATCTTGAGGGTCATATTTATCCTTTGCCTCAACACCCTTCCCCCTTCCATACCAGTAAACTGCATCCTCAAGAAGGCTTCTATCTTTATATTTGCCCATAAAAGACTTTACCATCTGGGCTTCATCTGTCTCTACCTCTTTAATCCTGTTGGCAAGCCATCCGTGAATAGGAGAATCTCCAATAAGCTGGTCAAGAGGCGTTTCAATATCCTTCGTCTCCATCTCCTGTTTTGTCTTCCCGTAGACAGATTCTATCTCCTTCCCATACTTTTCATAAAAGGCAGAAAATATTGCCGTCTCTCTCATCATGACATTCTTAATCTTCTCATACATCCAGTAGTGAATTGGTCCTAAAAACGCACTCATCCTTAAATCCTCCTTAATTTCGGTTAAAAGTTACTTAATTTTTGTAGTTTAACATTATTGTTTGCCAAATTCTACAGATTTTAACAGGGTCGGGTCAGGTATCCATACTGTCTTCCAGTCCATTTTTTTTAGCTTATCATATACATTATCTTCATATTTAGGAGGTATATCATATTTTGTCCTGACAAAAAGGTGAATATCATCTGGAAGACTACTACCTGAAAATAGTTTGTCTAATTCTATATAATTCTTTAGCTTTGTCTGTCTCCCCTTTGATGTGTCATTCGGTCTCATACAGAGTTTTGCTGCGAGTGTAAGAGCCTCTGATGGGCTATCGGCAGTTGTCATAAGATGTGCAGGGGTTGGGCCTGCAAATACCTCCCTTTTATTTCTCATATCAGTTACCTCCCAGCCACAGCTTTTATTACCTTCAAGCATCCTTCCATATCTCTCCCCCTTGTTTCCAAATATTACAGGTATCCCAAGCCTGTTTGCACCTGTTGCTGTTGCGTAAGCCTTCTGGCTCATCGGACCCCAAATAATTATTACTACACCTACTCTATTTAAGATGTAATCAGCAATCTCTTTATAGTTGCCATCAATTGGTCTATGGAGCATTACACTGGCTATCTTAATTGCAGCACCTAATAAATGTGATGCTGATACACAGGAGCCGAGATTTGCAAATCCCCCTGCATCAAATTTTCCAGTTGTCTCTTCATAAAGCGATTTACCGTCTGCGTCAACCTCAGCAAGGTCAATAGCTGTGCATCCACCTGATGTAACAATATAGTCCCTATCAATGAGTGCCCTTGCCATTTCTAATAATCCATTTTCGTGAGAATAATTAGGACAACCCAAAAAACCTATAATCCCCGGTATCTCCCCCATTACAATCGGCGGTGCAACATTTTTAATCTCTATATCAGATATCGCACCCCTCCCAACCCTTATTTTATAATTTGGAATTTGGAATTTGGAATTTGGAATTTTTATTCTCTTGATAGAGGTCTCTGCCGCTACCTGTGCAATCTTTTTTTTATCAAATATCAGGACACCTGCCTCCCTCTGTGATATAAGGTCATCTACTATTTTCTCAGTTTTGTCTCCAGTCCTATCAGGCAATCCAAGACTACACTCAGGATTTGTTGCTACAACTGGAATCCCCATCTTTGACGCATGGTGAAGGATATCCGTCCTTATACACTGGGAGTCAAGAACAATTACATTGGCAATGCCACTTTTGATAAACTTTAACTGGTCTCTCTGATTACCTGCTATCTTCACACCTCCTTTTGGGGAGCGGGACATATCAGTTGCCATACAGCATAGTCCATACAAATCAATTTTCTCAGAAAGATTATTTTCATCAAGATACTGCATAATCTCTATACCTGTAATAGAGTTATGACCGATGCAGAGAATGGCAGGATTTCTGAACTCCGAACTCTGAATTCTGAACTCTGAATTCTGAAGTGGTGTATCTGGACTATTAGATGGAAATTTGAATGTGGCTATCTGGGACATATCAATAACTTCAAGTGCAAGGTTATCAAGCATACCTGCATGGAGGGTCTTACTCTCAAAGTCTATCCATTCCCCCTCCTGCCCCATATTGAGAACCGAGAGGAGTGAGGTTATTTCCCTATTAATATAAGAAGTAACTTTCTTCATTTCAGAGAGAACCTTTGGCTTAAATCCGCATATTAAACGGATTAAAGGTGTCTGGAGGGGTTCATCATTAAGTTTAAGCGGATAATCACTGCCGAATTTCTCAATGAGTTCAGATGTAATTGACTCTGCCAATGATGCATGACCTGCCGCACCTGTAACAGCAGTAAAAAGCGACATCTTTGAAAGATGTGCATTAAGCCCTATCCCACAGACACCTTTCTTTTTTTCATTTATATGGCAGGGTCCATAAGTGCAGAGACTACATTCATCTTCTTTTTTTAAATATTGAGGAGAGTATCTCTTAAGCAGTAAAAAATCCCAATCCCTTAAGGTGGTTATGGCAGGCATGGAGTGCATATATAAAAAATTCGAAATTCCAAATTCTAAACAAATTCTAAATATAAAAGTTCAAAACAACTAACAATATGACTTTAAATTTTTTGGTCATCTGGATTTGTTTGGGATTTAGATATTAGGATTTAGTGCTTCTTTTTATGATTTAATCTTTACTTCCTTTTTCCCTTCTTCTATTGCCCCTATCTCCCAAGACTTGAAGCCGTTTTTATTTAAATGAGTAATGGCGGATTCAACATCTTTACCTGAAACAACAACCACAAGCCCTATTCCCATATTGAGTGTTCTGAACATATCTTCATCAGGGACATTTCCTTCTTTCTGAATTATGCTAAAAATTGGCAGAATTTCCCATGAGCCTTTTTTTATAACTGCTGTGCAGTTATTCGGCAGAATTCTTGGGATATTATCAATAAAACCGCCGCCTGTTATATGTGCTATACCTTTTATCTCTATTTTAGAGCCATCCATTAGTGAATGGATTACATTTGAGTAGTTCCTGTGCGGCTTTAATAATGCCTCACCAAGTGTCTCACCAAGCTCATTTATGCGGGTTTTTACTGTATAGCCTTTATGGGTAAAGAGAACTTTTCTTGCAAGGGAATATCCGTTTGTATGAAGTCCACTTGATGCAATCCCTATTAAGACATCCCCTTTTTTAATCTTATCGCCTATGATAATCTTCTCTTTCTCAACCACACCTGTTACAGAACCCGCCAAATCGTATTCTCCTGACACATATATCCCCGGCAGTTCTGCTATCTCACCGCCAATAACAGGCACATCAGCCTCTCGACACCCTTCTGCAATCCCCTTTAAAATATCTTCAATATGCTCAGGCTTAACCTTCTCTGTTGCTATATAATCCAAAAAAGTAATAGGTTTTGCACCCTGACACAAAATATCATTACAACTGTGTGCAACCATATCAATACCTATAGTTGTATGGACACCCATTGCATTTGCAATCATCAACTTTGTCCCGACACCATCAATACTCTGGACAAGGACAGGATGTTTATACTTTTTTACTATATCCCCCAAATCATATAGGGCGCCGAATGTCCCGAGACCAGTAAGGACTGATTTATTAAATGTTGACTGGACATGCTTCTTTATTCTTCTTACACTTTCATTCCCTGCCTCAACATCCACACCTGAATTTTTATATGTAATACCGCTCATCAAAACCTCCAAAAATAAAGTGATTAGTGAACAGTGACCAACTGACCACTAACCATTGAACACTCAAATATTAACCCATGAAATCCATAACCGTCAAATATAAAATTTTTTGCTCTGCCTCTGAGGTATCGGTAGGTAATTCAGGTAATACAAATGTTTTAGAGGTATGAAGGTTTTTGATTTATTAATGGCGTTTTTTTATATACTTCTTTGAAGTCAATAATATCTCAAGGTCGGCTTTATCTTGCTTTTGATTTGTAGTCTGCTTATTTAATAATCTTAATAACTCTTCGTAATCCTTCTCTACCTCTTTCATATTTAGAGCCTTTTTTAAATTTGAAAATCATTTCCCTCAATATTTGCATCGTTTCTAATCTTTTTGCAGGCGACATGGAAAGATAGTAGTCAATATCAGGCTCTGTCGCAGATTTAAAGGACTTTAGTTTTTTAACCCAGATTTTTTTCACGCCTTTTCAATAATCACCTAATTTGAGACTGCTGAAAAATCCCAAAAATTGAGCAAAATGTCATGCGGAACTTGTTTCAGCATCTAATAAAATCAATATGCTGAGAGACTCTGAAATGAGTTTAGGGTGACAAAAAGGGACTTTTTCAGGGCTCTTAATTCAAAAATTAAAATAAACATAAAAATTAATTTTTTGATAGAACCAATAAGTATTCTGATTTCATTCCTTCTGGATTTTTGTTGTTCCGTGAACCGAATAATTGTCGATTTTTTATTCGATCATCAAATACATTTTCAAATTCAAAGCCTCTCTCACAAAAATATTCCATTAGAATTTTCCATGTTACTATTTCTTTTCCATCTACTGTTGGATTTCCAACGAAGATACAACTCTTTCCACCTTTTTTAATATATCGCATGGCAAGTTCAAGTGCTTTCATAGTATAACAGAAGTAAGAATCAATCATTGCAACTAAATCTTCTCTTGTAATTTTAGACTTTATCTCGTTCAAAGTTTTTGTTTCTAAAATTTGGTTTGCTTTTCGATATGGGATTTCTAACCTTGAAATTTCTTTTATCTCTTCTTCCGAATGTCCGAGCCAATATAACTCTAAATTTGCTGTTCTGATATATTCTTGTGCTTGCAAATAAGGTGGTGAAGTTATCAAACAACTAATGGGTATTTGTTTCTCTAATTGAAAATACGCCGAATCAACACCTCCAAAAAATAATACTTGATTTTCGTGCCCATTTGTAAGAAATTGCAAATGACATACGCTATCATAATACTGTAGTGAAAGGGAATAAATCATCCTTTTTAATTCGTATTTCCAATCTTCTTTTAACAATTTTTCAATGTATTCCTTCTTACTTTTTGAACGAAATAATTTTGGAGTTCTATGTTCAGCATAAGAAAAGTGTTTGCTTGCTTTCACTAATGAGGCTTGAATAACCATTGAATAAATATTTTTTTCAAGCGTTTTTCAAATATCCCCAATACTTACTCAATTCCTCTAACATTTCTTTAGGATACCAATAATTTATATTTGTCCACGATGGAATAAACACTTTTTTATTAGTTTCAATTCCACTCAATAATTTATATAGTTCCGATTTAGAATGTTCTACTTTATCTTTATAAATTTTAATTGGAATAATATGATTCAGAAGTATATTCAAATCATATAAAACTACATTCCTTTCATGTATAAATGCTTATAGTCCAACAGTTCCGGAACCTGCAAAAGGATCAATTACCCAATCATCCTGTTTTGTATATCTTGTAATACAATATTTAACAACGTGAGGGATAAATTTTGCAGGATAGTAGTAAATCGAATGAGTTAAATAACTTGTATCTGTTATTTCTGGAACTAAATCTCTAAAAGAAACCAATGTGGGTTCAAGTTCGGATTTCTTTTCTTCCTTTATTTTTATTACTTCTTTAATTGGACTTGGGGAAAGGTTTAGCTGATAGTTTTCTGTTGACTCTTTTACTTTGTCTGTCGATTGACTTGCTTTGCTTTCGTAAAGTTTTTTTTACTATGACTTTTATTGTAGCACGCTTTTAAAAATAACAAGTCTCGTATATAATGAATTTGGTCTGCGGGAGTTTGTAAAGGAATACTATTTTCTGTCCATAATGGAATGATTTTATCAGTAATTTCATTTATTGAATTGACCAAACTCGAATAGGAGCTAAAGTCAAATTTTGAATTTATCTTTTCAAACTTTTCATTTACTAATTTAATATTTGATAATCCCTTAAATGCCCTAATTTCTATTTCCAAAGATGCAAGGCTATATGCAACCCAAAGATCGTCCCACTTTTCAACGAATTTTGAAATATCGTTGATCGCATTCAAGAATTTTTTATCATTTTTTCTTTCTGCCCAATTTAAAATCGTTTGCATTATTTCGTCAACACCATAAGCCTACTTCAAAGTAATTCCATCTTTAATTTTTACTCCTTTTGTAACATCATTGAAGAATTTATCTTCACTTGCATCTATTAATCCTTTCAAAGAAGAATACATTTTTACAATCGTGGAGTTTTTTTGCTGTAAGTTTCTTTCATCCCACACTGCGACTAAATACAAAATCTCTTTTGTGCTTCTTTTATTCATTCTTAAAACTCCGCGCAACATATCAACTAAAGACCCTTTTGCGGTCGTTCCACCAGTATCATCACGAGAACGAAGTTGAACAACAATAATCTTTTCTTTCTTTGAATTACACCCCATTACATCCATATCGAGATTTGGCACCTTTTCACTGAATGTTTCAGATAAAATTTTTTGCATGTCTTTAACTTTTTCAGGAACCATATCGCAATCAGCAAAACTTTCTAATATGTTCCGTATCATTTCTTCTAATACTTTTCCTTGTCTGGCCCGAAAAGAACTGATGAAAAGAAAACATCAGAGAGCAGAATTTTGCAACTGAATATTGATTTGCAAAACTATCAGCTCTATTTATTCCAGCAACGAATTTTTTGATTTTATCGAGTCCATTTTTAAAAGATTCTATATTTTCATCAAAAAGAAAATTGATAATATCTTGTGAAAGTCCAAGAGGACTTTTTAAAATTTTTTTTATCAGTAAAGTGTTTTTATTTTCGTCAACCAAGTTGAGAAATATTCGTTCTTGAAAATTTTGTTTTTTCATTTTTTTATCCTTTATTATTATTTAACATTTACTTTTAAACTTATCTTATAATTGATTGCATTATATATGGATAGACGATGACAGTCAAAAAAATCTTTATTGCAAAATTTATTAACCCAAGAAATGCAATTGGACGCAGATGAAATTCATAAAGTTGTAAAGTTCGTAAAGCTATAAAGTTTTCTTTACTTTATACCTTATAACATTATAAGCTTGAAACTCTGTTTCTGCGTAAATCTTTATAAATCTGTGTCCATGTTTTGCCTCTTCCTCGCTGGAATTCTGCCTTTGAGTATCACTTTATATTATTCAAGACCTTTTAATATATCCTCAAAGGTATTTAAAAAATCTTTTTTATCTGAGGATGCGTCAAATTCCTTCAGCCATTTTCTTATATACTGAAAGTCCATTGAAGGGTTCTTCATGATGATAGTTCTTATATCCTCTATGTCACGGGGTCTGCCCGCAAAGATTTTATGAATTATGATATCTTCCGGAGATGCAAAATGGACATCTTCCCCCAACACTCTTACCTTTTTTACCCTCTTTATTGCACTTGTTTCATAGGGAGTAAATGAGAAGATAAAATCCACCCTTATCCCTGTTGTTTCATCCATGGCAGGTAATACCATGGTTTGTCTTACAAATGATTTTATATCCCCGGGAATAGGTTTAAGGGAAAGCTCTTGAACAACTGTAATAATTTCATCAATATAATCTGTATTTACACCGAGGGTAATATCTATATCTCTGGTTAGGCGGGGTTCACCGTAGAGCAAGACAGCCTGACCGCCTATTATCATGTAGGGGAAGCTATGCTTCTTAAGGCTTGCACCTATTCTTGAGAGGATTTCTTCAAACATGAGTTAAGCACCTTTGCAATCTTTATATCAACCTCAATGCCTTCCAGCGGGTCTTTAGGGGGAAGCACTCCGAGTTTTACACCCTCATTCCACATGGAGGCAAATAGCTTAATTGATTTGTCAAAGGGCAGCCTTCCTTCATCTTTAATGAAGCTATCTTCAAATTGTTTAAGCAGTTCAGGATTTTTTATCATCTCTTTATCCTCTCTCAACTTAATATAAGTTCAATAAATTAAACAATATACTACCACAGCACATTTACAATCACAATTAAGTTTGACCCAATAAATGCAATTGGACGCAGATAAACGCAGAAACTACTTGATAATAAAGAACCCTGTAGCAAGCTACAGGGTATTGAATTCAGAAAAGCATCAACTGCATCAATTCTTCCCTATGTCTACCTTGTCTTTGTATATATTTCTCAATAGTTGCCCAGTCTGCCCTTTCTCCTGCAGTTGCAACATAATACCCATCTGTCCAAAATTCTCCACCCTATAACTCTTTCTTTACTATTGGTTTCCTCTTAAATATCTCTCTTGCTGTAATGCTTTTGAATATCTGCACTATCCGCCTAGGTGACATCTTAGGATGCCCTCCGTATAGTAAATGTATATGATCTTTGTCCATTCCAATTGCTTCTATTTCTATCTCATACCTCTCTTGTATGCCAATTGCTGTATCCTTAATTATTCCTATAACATCTTCGTCTAATAATGCTTTCCTGTATTTTACAGGAAATACTATGTGATAATGTATTTGCCATGCACAATGATAACCCTTTTTTACTCCCTTCCCTTCCACATATACAACTTATCACACTAAGGTAACCCTGTAGCAAGCTACAGGGAATATCAAGTTAAAAAGAAATTTATCTTTTTTGTTTGCATAAAAATATTCAAGGTTTATCTGCGTCCATCTTTAATAAATCTGCGAAAATCTACGTTCTAATTTTTAAATGCATTATTTGGGTTTAGGAATGGCAAGATTGAGATGTAAAAATGGAGTTGTGATTACAGGCGGTGGAGAACATTGAACACTCAAATATTAACCCATGAAATCCATAACCGTCAAATATAAAATCTCCTACTCTTTCCCACCAATTTTTAGCGAAATTATTAATTGTTATTATGAAGGCAAAAAAGATTAGAAAGGCGAAGACTTCCTAATGGTATTTACTGTTTTTCATTAATCCTCTTTTGAACCGCATCCCAGATTTCTGTCAAATTTAAAAGCCTTGCCCACTCTGTGATATAACCTCTATCTACAATATCTCCACTGATTTTTAAAATTCCAGTAATATCACGGAGATGTTTTTCTGACTCTCCCTCTTTGTAGAACTCCATCTTTTTAATGATGACATCTTCAGGCGAGGAAAAATTTGCATGATAGGACTCTGCTGGGTGAATCCGGCGCCCCCGTTTGAATCTACTCTCATCAAAGGGTGTATCTTTCTTTATAATTACATCAATCTTGAGACCAGATGCCGGATGTATAATATTAAACTGTCTCTGAAATGCAATAGCCTGCCTGATCATCTCCTCACTGATATAGAATTCATCTGATGGAAATGCAATAAGCAGATCTCTAATATGTCTTTTTTCTACTGCTGCAACAATATCAATATCGTTCGTCAACCTTGGCTCTCCGTATGCCATAGCAGCTACTGACCCAGTTACAAGATACGGAATCTCAAGACCTTCAAATCGCGGAAAATCTGCGATAATGACACAAAGTATTGGTAAGGAGTTTACTTGAAACCTCTCTGAGGTATAATAGGCAAAAAGGGAGGAAAAAGAGATGGAAGAATTAAAGCAAGAATCGGTGGTGAGG
>Ga0209641_10000885_pt1 | contig 27391 bp, 25 predicted proteins | sample RifCSP16_1_FD_184022 | JGI IMG/M metagenome (GOLD analysis project Ga0209641, IMG submission 184022) | Soil microbial communities from Rifle, Colorado - Rifle CSP2_sed 16_1 (SPAdes) (version 2) | ecosystem: Environmental > Terrestrial > Deep subsurface > Rock core/Sediment | place: Rifle... | reverse complement strand
GGCCCTCTGGGCGGCGGCTGGTACCAGATGGCCGGCGGCTTCGCCGAGCTGATCCGGGAGAAGGGCGGGATCACCGTCAAGGTCATTCCCGGCGGCGGAACCCAGAATCCCGCCATCATCGAGAAGGGCGACGCCGACATGGGGTTTGGGCTCCCGCCCCTCCTCACCGCCGCGACGATGGGCGAGGACCCGTACACCGGGACGAAGCACGCCTCGCTGCGCGCCCTGGCGGGGAACATGAGCCTCAACACCTTCCACATGTACGTGGGGGCGGACACGCCGTACGCCAACATGGCCATGGACGAGATATTCATGGGCAAGAAGCCGATCCGGCTGGCCGTCTCGCCCTCGGGGACCTCGGACGAGTGGGTATTCAGGAAGGTCCTCGAGTCCTACGGGACGTCGTACAAGGATATGGAAGCGGCCGGCGCCAAGTTCTTCCGCGGCAACTACACCGAGCAGGCCGGGATGTTCAAGGACCGGAACGTGGACGGCACGTTCACCTTCCTGGCGCTCCCCGGGGCCGCGGTGACCGAGGCCTCGGTGGGCCGCTCGCTGAAGCTCCTCACCTTCTCCGAGCCGCTGCTGGCCTATCTGGGCAAGTTCGGCCTGGGGAAGGGGATGATCCCGCCCGACACGTATCCCAAGGCAGCCAACGCCAAGGAAACGGTGGTCTCGGCGACGATGGGCTCGACGATCGTGGTCTCGGCCAAGATGCCGGCGGACCTCGTGTACCGGCTGGCCCAAGCCATCAACGACAACCCCGACCGGGTGCGCCAGATCCACGGGAGCCTGAAGCCCTACGAGCCGTCGCAAGCCTTCCTGGCCACGGGGCTCCCGCTGCACCCAGGTGCCGAGCGCTACTACCGGGAGAAGGGTTACCTCAAGTAAGGCTGGGGTCAGGCATGCGTATTTGCGTTGCGGGGAGAAGGGCTACCTCAAGTAACTTATGAGGGGCGAGGCACCAACCCTCTAATACCTTGCCCGTGAGTCCGTGCGCAAGCTGAGAGGGGTGGTGGGGTGGGGGGTCGGGGGCTATGCGGCCGCGGCCTCCCTCCTCCACCTCTACACCGCAGGCTACGGGGTCTTCGAGCCCCGGGTCATGCGCGGACTCCACCTGCTCTTCCTGGTCCCGCTGGTCTTCCTCCTCTTTCCCTTCAGCCGCCGCTCCCCCCAGCATCGCCCGAGCGCGGTGGACTGGGGCGCGGCGGCCTTGGCGTTCGCCGCCTGCGCCTACCAGATCCTGAACGTTGAGCGCCTGAACGAGCGCTGGGTGGGCGCGTCCGCCGTCCTTCCCGTCGAGGTCGTCCTCGGCTCCATCATGGTCCTCCTCGTGATCGAGGCCTGCCGCCGCTCGCTCTCCCGCTGGATGGCGGTGACGATCGCCGTGTTTCTCGTGTACCTCGCCACGTCGGCCTGGATGCCGGGGATCCTCCACTTCAAGGGGTACACCTTTCCCCGGATGGTGGAGATGATGTTCCTCGCCGGCGACGAGGGGATCTTTGGCTTTCTCACCGGGATCTCGGCCAACATCCTCTTCATCTACGTGCTCTTCGCGTGCGTGATGATGAAGGCGGGAGTCGGCAGCTTCGTGATCGACTTCGCGGTGCGCGCCGCCGGGTGGATGCGGGGCGGGCCCGCCAAGATCGCCGTAGTCGGCTCGGCGCTCTTCGGAACCATCAGCGGCAGCACCGTCGCCAACGTGTACGCCACGGGGTCGTTCACGATCCCCCTCATGAAACGCGCGGGCTACGCCCCGAAGACCGCCGCGGCCATCGAGGCGATCGCAGGGACCGGGGGCCAGATCATGCCGCCGGTCATGGGGGCCGGGGCGTTCATCATGTCCGAGGTGACCGGGGTCTCCTACTTCGACATCATCAAGGCGGCGGCCATCCCCGCGATCCTCTACTACGTCGGCATCTTCTCCATGGTCCACTTCATCGCTCTCAGGACGGGGATGCGCCCCGTATCGAAGTCCGAGTACCCTTCCTGGAAGCCGGTGCTCCGCCGCGCCTATTACGCGCTGCCCTTTCTCCTGATCGTTTACTTCCTGGCCGGGGGCTATTCGCCGACCAAGGCCGCCTTCTACGTGATCCTGATCACGCTGGGGCTCTCCTACCTGGACCGCTCGACCTGGATGACGCCGAAGAAGTTCGGCGAGGCGCTCGTCGAGGCGGCGGGGAGCGCGGCGACAATTGCGGTGGCGCTGGCCGGCTCGGGGATGGTGGTGGGGACGCTCACCCGGACCGGCGCCGCGCTGGCCTTCGGCGGCGTGGTGGTGTCTGCCGCCCAGGGGATCCTCGTGATCGCGATGATCCTCATCTTCGTGGTGGTGAGCGTCCTCGGGACCGGAATCCCGACGACGGCCGCCTATATCATCGCGGTCACCGTCGGCGCCGCCGCCCTGGGGAACCTGGGGGTGACGGTGCTGGCCGCCCACCTCTTCGTCTTCTACTACGCCGTGCTCTCGGACCTGACGCCGCCTGACGCCGTCACGGCCTTCGCCGCGGCCAACATCGCGGGGTCGGACATGATGGGGACGGGGGTGGAAGCGTTCAGGCTGGGGATCGCAGGCTTCCTGGTGCCGTTTGCCTTCGTCTATCACCCCGAGTTGCTGCTCCAGGGGTCCTGGCCCGCGATCGTGCTCATGTCGGTCTTCGCGGGATGCTCGGCGGTGGCGCTGGCCGCCGCGCTGGTCGGTCACGCCCTCGGGCCGCTGGGATTCTGGGAGCGCGGGGCCCTGCTGGTCACAGCAGCGCTGATGGTCGTGAAGGGGACGGGGAACCAGGTGGTGGGCCTCGTTGTCTTCCTGGCGATCCTCGCCTGGAGCGCCGGGCGAGCGCCTCTGAGACGGTGGATGATGGACGCGTCGGCGGGAGGAAACCGGTAGCGCTCGAGGTCCTCCGGCGCCACCCACGCGAAAGCCTGGCCTTCTTGCGGAGTGATCTGGCCGCTGGCTATCCCGCAACGAAAGAAGTGGAGAATGACGCTCCGCTCGGGATAGTGCCAGGTGACGGTGTCGATCTTTTCCCCGACGCTGATCTCGACGCCCAGTTCTTCCCTGACCTCGCGCCGAAGACACTCCGGCAGCGTTTCCCCCGGCCTGATCTTCCCACCGGGAAACTCCCAGAACCCTTCGAGGTGGCCCTTCACCCGGCGCGTGATCAGGTAACGGCCGCCGGCCTCGATCACCGCCGCCGCGACAACTGTGGGCAGGTCTCCCATGATTATCGGTTGGGGGGCGAGGGTAGGGTGAGGGGGTAGCTCTGGCAGAAGGCCTTCATGGGGCAGGGGAGGCAGCGCGGCTGGCGAGGCGTGCACCAGGTGGCGCCGAAGTCCATGAGCGCCTGGTTGAAGTCGTAGGCCTTGCCCGGCGGGACGAGCGCCGCCGACAGATCCCACAGGGCCTTCTGGCCGCGGAGGGCTTTCATCCGCCGCGGCCCCAGGAAGACCCGTCCGAGCACGCGGCGGACATTGGTGTCCAGGATGGGGGCGTCCTTTTTGAACGCGAAGGAGAGCAGGGCGCCGGCGGTGTAAGGACCGATGCCCTTGAACGAGCGGAGGGCCTTCTCGTCGGAAGGCAGTCGGCCGTTGTAGCGAGCGACCGTTTCCCTGGCGATGCCGTGGAGGTGGACGGGGCGGATGTTATAGCCGAGTGGGTACCAGGTCCGCCTGACCTCTTTAACGGACGCCCGGGCCAGCGCTTCGAGCGTGGGGTATCGCTTGAGGAACTCGCGGTACTTGGGGATCACCCGCTCCACCTGGGTCTGCTGGAGCATGATCTCCGAGACGAGGATGGAGTACGCGTCGCGGGTCTTTCGCCACGGGAGATCGCGGCCGTGGCGTCGGTACCAGGTGAGGAGCCGCTGCTGGAAGCGCCGTCGAACGCTCCCGGCCCTCACTCCATTTCCCTGAAACGCGTGACCGTGAACCGGTAGAGGTTCACCGCCTGGTCGGGCCGGATCGCCGCCTTGGTCCTGGCGATGGTCACCTGCTGGCGGGGGGAGGTGACGCCTTCGATGGCGGGCAGCAGCACGCCCCGCCGCTGGCCCGCCTGGACCACGACGCCGAACTGCTCGGGGTCGAGATGGCCCTCGTTCGGGATGGGCTCCAGCGCCCCCAGGATGTCCACCTCGTAGAGGAGTGCGGACAGCTCCTTCACCCCAACGGGCGGGAAGCGCGGGTCGCTGGAGGCGGCGGCCACGGCGTTGGTGATGATCTCGTGGGCCAGCGTGGGCTTGGTGGGCCCGAGCGTGCCGATGCAGCCCCGCAGGGCTTGACCCAGCCGGAGGGTTACGAACGCTGCGCCAGGCTCATTGAGCAGGGGAGGGGATTCGGGCGGGGGAGGCAGGAGCCCCCAGCCCCAGACGTAGTGCTCGACGGCCTGACGAGCCAACGCAAGGGCTTGCTGTCCGGGGATGTCCATGGCGTCTCATCCTTATCATGAGCATTTCAGGGCGGCCCCGCAAGTTGACATCATCCCGGAGCCCCCTGACAATGAAGTCCGTGGCTAACCGTCTTCCCCTTCACGCCCTCCATGCCGAGAACGGCGCCGTCTTCGCGTCGCCCTGCGGCTGGGAGCTTCCCTTCTCCTACGGCGATCCCGAGGCGGAATATCGTGCCGTCCGGACGGCGGCGGGACTCTGCGACAGCTCGACCTCAGAAGTGGTGGAGGTGACAGGCCGCGACCGGGTGAGCTTTCTCCAGGGGATGCTGTCGAACGACGTGAAGGCGCTGGCCCCGGGGCAGGGGTGCCTCGCGGCGTTCCTGGACGCTCACGGCAAGGTCCAGGCGCTCCTGACGGTACTGGTGCTCGAGGACCGGCTCCTCCTCACGCTCGGCTCGGGGCTGGCCGCGAAGACCCTCCAGACGCTGGACAAGTACCTGATCTCCGAGAAAGCCTACTTCAAGGACGTGAGTGCCGAGACCGCGCTCTTCATGGTGGCGGGCCCGAAGACGCCGGCGGTCATCGAGCGGCTGACCGGCGAGCCGCTGCTCTCCACGCCCTGGGCTCATGCCGAACGCAAGGCGGGAGACGTCGCGATCCGGGTGGTCACAGGAGGCGGGGAGACGGGGGAATCCGAGGCTTGGCTCTACGCTCCCGCTTCAGCGGGCGAGCACGTCTGGCGAGCCACGATCGAAGCGGGGAAACCTGCCGGCCTGCGACCAGTCGGCGTGACGGCGCTCGACGTCTTGAGAGTCGAGGCGGGGGCACCGTGGTACGGCCATGACGTGGACGAAACCGTCCTGCTCCCCGAGATTCCCTCCGAGCCGTACGTGAGCTACACCAAGGGGTGTTACATCGGCCAGGAGATCGTGGCCCGCATCAAGTACCGCGGCCACGTCAACCGAGCGCTCACCGGGCTCACTTTCGACGGTGATCGAGCGCCGAAGCCCGGCGCGGTGATCGAAGCGGAGGGCAAGGACGTGGGACGCGTCACCAGCGCGGTCCGTTCGTTTGCCCTCAATCGGCCCATCGCCCTCGGCTTCGTCCGGCGGGAGCATCTCGAGCCGGAGACCGCGGTGACGGTGAAAGATAACGACCTGACGCTCGCGGCCCGGATCACAGCCCTGCCGTTCTACCGCCGCGGCTCCACGCGGCCATGAATCGCCTCGCGAAGGAGACCAGTCCGTACCTCCTCCAGCACAAGGGGAACCCCGTGGACTGGTATCCGTGGGGAGAGGAGGCCTTCGCCCGCGCCAAAGCAGAGGACAAGCCGATCCTCCTTTCCGTCGGCTACTCGGCCTGCCACTGGTGCCACGTGATGGAGCGGGAGTCCTTCGAAGATTCCGAGATCGCCCGGCTGATGAACGAGCTCTTCGTGAATATCAAAGTGGATCGCGAGGAGCGGCCGGACGTGGACCAGATCTACATGCAAGCGGTCCAGGCTATGACCGGTCACGGCGGCTGGCCCATGACGGTCTTCCTCACCCCCGACGGCGTGCCCTTCTACGGCGGGACGTACTTCCCGCCCGTCGAGCGCCAGGGCATGCCGGCCTTCCCCCGCCTCCTCCGGTCCGTCGCCGACGCGTACCGGGACCGCAGGGCCGAGGTTCTCCAGTCGGGGCGCCAGCTCGTGGAGCAGATGGCCCAGGGCGAGCGCCTTCGGACCTCGGCCACCCTCCTCACCCACGACATCCTGCTCGAAGCCTTCCAGGGAATCTCGGGGGAGTTCGACGAGCGCGACGGGGGGATCGGCCGGGCCCCCAAGTTCCCCCAGCCGATGATCTGGGACTTCGTCCTCCGCTTCTGGCGGCGCACCGGAAATCCGACGGCGCTGGAGATGCTGAAGCTGACGCTCACGCGCATGGCGCGCGGGGGAATGTACGACCAGCTGGGCGGAGGCTTCCACCGCTACTCGGTGGACGGCCAGTGGCTCGTCCCGCACTTCGAGAAGATGCTCTACGACAATGGCCAGCTGGCCCGCCTCTACCTCGACGCGTGGCTCGCGACCGGGGATCAGGAGTACCGCCGCGTCGCCGAGGAGACGCTCGACTACGTTCTGCGGGAGATGACCCACCCCGAGGGCGGCTTCTACTCCTCCCAGGATGCCGACTCGGAAGGGGAGGAGGGGAAGTTCTTCGTGTGGACCCCCGAGGAGATCCGCGCTTCGCTGGGGGATTCCGAAGAGACGCGGGTGGCGCTGAGGTACTGGGGAGTGGAGGACGGCCCTAACTTCGAGGGGAAGAGCATCCTGTGGGTGCCGCGCGAGCCGTCTGAGGAGCGCGAGGCCGACGCGATCGCGAAGGCCCGGAAGCGGCTCTATGAGGTGAGGGAACGGCGCGTCCACCCGGGGAGGGACGACAAGGTGCTGGCGGCCTGGAATGGCCTCGCGTGCCGCGCCTTCGCCGAGGCAGGGCGGGCGCTGAACCGCCCCGACTACACCCGGGCCGCCGTGAAGAACATCGCCTTCGTCCTTTCCTCCATGCGAAAGGATGGGCGCCTGCTTCGATCCTGGAAGGACGGCGAGGCGAAGCTCCTGGGCTACCTCGAAGACTACGCGATGACCGCAGACGCCTGCCTGGCGGTGTACGAGGCCACCTTCGATCGCCGCTGGCTCGACGAGGCCCGCGGGCTCGCTGACGAGATTCTCCGCCTCTTCTGGGACAAAGAGAAGGAGGTCTTCTTCGACACCGGCGCGGACCACGAGCAACTGGTCGTCCGTCCTCGGAATCTCTTCGATAACGCGGTGCCGTGCGGCAGCTCGGTCACCGGGGAGGTGCTCTTCCGGCTCGCCGTCCTGACCGGTGAGGAGGGCTACGAGTCTCACGCCCTCCGCGCCCTGCGGCCGCTGGCGGACTTGATGACTCGTCACCCTACGGGCTTCGGGCGCTTCCTCTGTTCCCTGGACTTCCACCTGGGCCCCGTCAGCGAGGTCGCCCTCGTGTGGCCGCCCGGGAAGAACGGCCTGGAGCCGCTCCTGACCGAGGTGTTCGGCCGCTATCTGCCGAATCGTGTCGTGGTCGGCTGCGTTGACGAAGAGACGTCGGCGCGCGCCGGCATCCCGCTCCTCGAATCCCGTCCTCTCGTCGGGGGCAAGGCGACGGCGTACGTTTGCCAGCGTTACGTCTGCCAGGCGCCCACAACGGATCCCGAAGAACTCGCGCGACAGCTCGAAACGTAACCCTCTCCCCCTCACCCTGCCTCTCTCCCCGGTGGGGGAGAGGGGAAGAGGATGGTATAATTCAAGTGGTCGTCGCGGGGGGAGGTTTCCTGAGAACCGGGTGCGGCCCGGGACCCCTCGAACCTGATCTGGATAATCCCAGCGAAGGGAACGCGGCGAGGTTGAACGTGTGAGGACCGCACCCAGGGGTGCGGTTTTTTGCTATGAAGATCGTCGTAAACGGGAAGGTCATGGAGGTGGCGGACGGGTTGACCATCGAGGGGCTCCTGGACCAGCTCAAGATCCGCCGGGAGTACACGGCCGTCGCGCTCAACCGCGAGGTGGCGCCGAAGGCCGAGTACGCTGAGACGGTGCTCCGGGAGGGGGATCGCGTCGAGATCGTCCGCCCGATGGGAGGAGGATAAGCGATGCAGGACACGTCGCTCGTGCTGGGGGGGAAGGAGTTCCAGTCACGCCTGATCGTCGGGACGGGGAAGTATCCGTCCTTCGAGGTCATGAAGGAGGCCATCGTGGCCTCGGGAGCTCAGCTCGTGACTGTGGCCGTGCGGCGGGTGAATCTCCCGGGAACCGGCGAGTCGCTCCTGGATTACATCGACACTGCGCGCTACACGCTCCTGCCGAACACCGCGGGGTGCTACAACACGGACGAGGCGGTGAGGACTGCCTATCTCGCGCGGGAGGCGGGGCTGGGCGAGCTGGTCAAGCTGGAGGTCATCGGCGACGCCCGCACCCTCTTCCCGGACGTCCTGGGACTGCTCGAGGCGACCAAGATCCTCGTCCGCGAGGGCTTCACCGTGCTGCCGTATACGAACGACGATCCGGTCGTGGCTCAGAAGCTCCAGGACGCGGGCGCGGCGGCGGTGATGCCGCTGGGGGCGCCCATCGGCTCGGGCCTGGGGCTCCGCAACCCGTACAACATCAAGATCATCCTGGAGAACGTGACTGTGCCGGTGATAGTGGATGCGGGGGTCGGTACGGCCTCCGACGCGGCGATTGCGATGGAACTCGGGTGCGACGGCGTCCTGATGAACACCGCCATCGCGGGGGCACGGGAGCCGGTGGCGATGGCGACCGCGATGCGGATGGCGGTGGAGGCCGGCCGTCTGGCCTTCAAGGCCGGCAGGATTCCCAAGAAGCTCTATGCGACGGCGTCGTCGCCGATCGAAGGCCTGCCCGAGTGGACCTCGTAGGGGCAACGCAATAACGCATGCCTGACCCCAGCTTCAGGCTGTATCTGGTGACGGACCGGCGGCAAACGGGCGGGCGACTGCTGGCCGAGGTCGTGGAGGAATGCCTGGCGGCCGGGCTGAGGGCCGTCCAGCTGAGGGAGAAGGATCTCCCCGACGCCGAGTTCCTGGCCCTCGCCCACTCGCTGAGAGAGGTGACCCGGCGCGTGGGCGCCGGACTCTTCATCAACGGGAGGCTCGACGCGGCGCTGGCCGTGGGCGCCGATGGTCTCCAGCGGGGCCACGACGCGCCCCCAATCCCGGTGCTGAGGTTGCGAGCGCCGGGCCTTATCATCGGGGCGTCGGTCCACAGCGTTGACGAGGCCCGCGCCGCCGAGCGGGACGGCGCCGACTTCATCGTCTTCGGCCCCGTGTACGACACCCCGTCCAAGCGAGCGTACGGGCCTCCGCAGGGAGTTGACGCTCTCGCAAATGTCGTCAAGGCTGTGAGTGTCCGGGTCTTCGCGATCGGGGGCATCACGGCTGACCGCGTCGCCGCAGTCCGGGCGGCGGGCGCCCATGGTGTCGCGGTGATCTCGGCAATCCTCACTGCCGAGCGCCCGAGCGAAATCACGAAGAAGTTTCTCGAGGTCCTGGGGAGCGCGTGATGGCGAGGACGGCCGACATCCTGGTCGTCGGGGGCGGCGTCATCGGCTGCGCCATCGCCTACGAGCTCGCCAAGGCCGGGCTGGCCGTCACTCTTGTTGAGCGTGGGACTCCGGGCTGCGAGGCCTCGAGTGCAGGAGCGGGAATGCTGGCTCCCCAGGCGGAGAGTTCTGCGGCGAGCCCGCGGCTCGGTCTGGGGCTCGCCTCCAAGGCGCTCTACGCGGATCTCGCCCTCGAGCTTCGTGAGCGGATCGGCCTGGACATCGAGTACGAGACGGGCGGCAACCTCCACTGCTTCCTCGATGAGGGCGATGAGGCGGTGGGACGGGCCGCCTGCGCCTGGCAGCGCGAGGCGGGGCTCAAGGCCGAGCTGTTGAGCCGCGCCGACGCGCTCGCCCTGGAGCCGGACCTTTCCCCTGAGGTTCGCGGCGCGTTGTTCTTGCCCGAGGACCACTGGGTCAACAATCCCCGGCTCGTCACGGCTCTTGCCGGCGCGGCGGCCCTGGAAGGCGTCCGCTTTATCACCGGAGAGGCGACCGCGTTCCTGAGGGCCGGTGATCGTGTCACGGGAGCGCAGGTCGGTGAAGATCAGGTCCGCGCGGCCGTCGTGGTGCTGGCAGCGGGAGCGTGGAGCGGCCAGCTCGCGGCGACGGCCGGGCTTCGCCTGCCGGTGGGGCCGGTGAGGGGGCAGATCGTGTGCCTCGAGGGGATCCCGCGGCGGCACCGGCACCTCCTCCACATCAAGGACCACTATCTTGTGTCGCGGGTCAACGGGGAGATCCTGATCGGCGCCTCGGTCGAGTGGGCGGGCTTCGCCAAGCAGGTGACCGCCGAGTACGTGCGCAGCGCCCTCGACGCCGCCATCCGCCTGGCGCCGGCCCTGGCCCGCCTCCCCATCAAAGCCACGTGGGCCGGCTTCCGCCCGTGGGCGCCCGACGAGCTGCCGATCATCGGCGCCTGGCCCGGCCTCGATGGGCTGGTCGTTGCAACGGGGCACTTCAGGAACGGGATCCTTCTGGCGCCTATCACCGGCCGCCTGATCCGCGAGCTGCTGGTGGACCACGCCCCTTCTCTGGATCTCACCCCGTTCCTTCCCGACCGCTTCGCCCGTGAGGTGACCCGATGAAGCGGGTGTGCGTGTTCTGCGGCTCGCGAAACGGGACCCGAGATCAGTACGTGGCCGCCGCCAGGCGGACAGGGGAGGCGCTGGCCCGCCGGGGCATCGGCCTGGTCTATGGCGGCGGCGGCATCGGCTTGATGGGTGTCCTCGCCGATGCGGCCGTGTCCGCCGGCGGGGACGTCATCGGGGTCATCCCCAAGGCGCTGATGGCGCGAGAGGTGGCCCACCGCGGCCTGCCAGATCTGCGTGTCGTCGCGTCGATGCACGAGCGGAAGGCGCTGATGGCGGAGCTGGCCGATGCCTTCGTGGCGTTGCCGGGTGGCTTCGGCACCCTGGAGGAGTTCTGCGAGGCGCTGACGTGGGCGCAGCTCGGCATTCATCGGAAGCCGTGTGGTCTCCTCAACGTCGAGGGCTTTTTCGATCCGCTGCTCTCGCTCTTCGATCACGCGGTGCGAGAGCGGTTTGTCAGTCCCGACCACCGCTCCCTCGTGGTTGTCGAGGAAGATCCGGAGCGCCTGCTGGACGCGCTCTCACGCTGGGAGCCGCCCGCCCTCGAACGCTGGATGGGTCGTGAGGAGATCTGATGCGGACCAAAGAGCACGTCAAGCGAGAGATTCTGGCGGCCATCGATCGGCGGGCCGAGCAGATCGTGAGCCTCGGGGAGCAGATCCGCCGAAATCCCGAGCTGGGCTTCAAAGAGGTCAAGACGGCGCGCCTCGTGGAGGAGACCTTCGCTGGCCTGGGGCTGGCGCCGAAAACCGGCCTCGCCCTCACGGGGGTCAGGGCGGAGGCGCGCGGCACAAAGGACGGGCCCACGCTGGCGCTCCTGGGAGAATTAGACGGCCTGGTCGTGGGCGACCACCCCCTGGCCGATCCCGCGACGGGGGCGGCTCACGCCTGCGGCCACAACGCCCAGATCGCCGGATTGCTCGGCGCCGCCATGGGCCTCGTGGGCGTCAAAGCGATGGAGGCCTTGGCGGGGCGCATCGTCTTCTTCGCCGTCCCGGCGGAGGAGTACGGCGACGTCGAGTGGCGCGTGGACCAGGCGCGGCAGGGGAAGCTGGAGTTCCTCGGCGGCAAGCCCGAGCTCCTGAGGCTCGGCCACTTCGACGACGTGGACCTGGCCATGATGATCCACACGACGGCGCGCCCGGAGGACCGGAAGGCCGCCGTCGGTGTTTCCAACAACGGCTGCATCGTCAAGACGGTCCGCTACCTCGGCCGCGCGGCCCACGCTGGGGGCGCGCCGCACCGCGGCATCAACGCGCTCTACGCCGCCACCATCGGGCTCCAGGCCATCAACGCGATCCGGGAGACCTTCAGGGACGAGGACACGATCCGCGTCCACCCGATCATCACCCATGGAGGTTCCCAGGTGAACGTGATCCCAGCCCTCGTGCGCCTCGAGACCTACGTGCGCGGGAAGACCGTCGAGGCGATCCTCGCGGCCAACGTCAAGGTGGATCGGGCGCTCAAGGCAGGCGCGCTCGCGCTGGGGGCGAAGGTGGAGATCGAAACGCTCCCGGGCTATCTGCCGCTCTTCAACAATGAAGCCTTGGCGAAGGTCTTCCGAGAGAACGCCATCAGCCTGCTGGGCGAGGAGCACTTCGCCAGCGCCGGGCACCGCACGGGATCCACCGACATGGGCGACCTCTCCCACGTGATGCCGGTCGTTCATCCCTACATGGGTGGGGCGGCGGGCGGCCACCATGGGGCCGACTTCGCCATCGCCGATCCCCTTCTCGCCTACGTGGCTCCCGCCAAGGCGCTGGCCCTCACCGCGGTGGATCTGCTCTGGGACGGCGGGGCCCTGGCCCGCGAGGTGCTCCGCTCCTCGAAGCCGAAGATGACCAAGGAAGAATACCTCGCGTTCCAGCGCGGTCTCCATCGCAAGGATCTCTTCGACGGTGCCCCTCACCCTGCCTCTCCCCACGGGGGAGAGGAGAAGAGGTGAGGGGATGTATGGGCGGGGGCCGGTCGAGTTCCCGAAGCGGATCGTCTGCCTGACGGCGGAGACGGCGGAGATCGTCTATGCCCTCGGGGCGGGGGAGCGGGTGGTGGGCGTCCCCGGCACCGCGGAGCGGCCGCCCGAGGTCGGGGAGAAGCCGAAGGTTGGCGGCTTCACCACCTTCAGGCTCGACAAGATCCTCTCGCTGACCCCCGATCTGGTCCTCGCATTCTCCGACCTCCAGAAAGACATCGTACGGGATCTCGTCGGAGCCGGCATCCCCGTGTTCGCCACGAACCAGCGCTCCTTCGACGACATCCTGCAGACGATCCTGATGATCGGAGGTGTTATCGGACGGGAAGCAGCCGCGCGGGAGCTCATCCAGGACATGCAGGACGAGGTCCGCCAGATCCGGGAGTTCTCGAGCATCTGGCCGGACCGGCCACGGGTGTATTTCGAGGAGTGGGATGCCCCGCTGATTGCTGGTATTCGTTGGGTCTCAGAGCTGATCGAGATTGCCGGGGGAAACGATGCCTTCCCCGAGCTCCGGGAGAAGGCGGCCGCGTCGGGGCGGGTGGTGGATCCTGGCGAGGTGGTCCGGCGGGATCCCCAGATCATCGTGGCCTCCTGGTGCGGGAAGAAGCTCGAGCCCGATCGAATCCGTTCCCGCCCCGGATGGGACCGTGTCTCGGCCGTGAGGGAGAACCGGATCTACGAGCTCGACGGCGCCGACATCCTGGCTCCGGGCCCCTCCGTGATGGTTGGGCTCCGGCGGCTCCACGAGATCATCCAGGCCTACATGCAGACCCGCTAGGCTCCATAAAGTGCCGTCTCGTTCCAGATAGCGTAAGCTCCTGTCAAAATGATCAAAAACAATATCTCTCCGATCGAGTCATTTTGCCAGAAATCGCGAGGAATAAAGTGAGGGGAGGGCAGGGGGTGAATGGTAATATGAAGTCCCTTTTCCCCATGAAGCCCAGTCCAGAAACCCAAGACATCGCGCGCCCTCAGCGCTTCTTTGAAGACCGATTCGGCATGACCTCCTCCCTCCTCGAGCGGCTCCTGGGCTCGGCTCTGGTCGGCCGGGTCGAGGACGCCGACCTCTACCTCGAGTACCGGGTTGACGAAGAGCTCCTGCTCGAGGAGGGCGCCGTCAAGAAGGCCTCCCGCCACGTGAGTCAGGGCGCCGGGGTGCGGGCCCAGTCCGGCGAGCGGACCGGCTATGCCCACACCGACGACGTCACGCTTGGGAGTCTCGAGGAGGCCGCGCGCCAGGCCCGAGCCATCGCCGAGCGTGCGGCGAGCGACGCTGTCGTCGCCGTCAAGCCCGACCGCCGGCCCCACGATCTCTACTCGCTGGCCGTCACGCCGGTCGCCGCCGACGTCTCCGGAAAGGTAGCGCTCCTCCGTCGCATCGACGAGGCAGCCCGCGGCGCCGACCCACGCGTCAGGCAGGTCATCGCCTCCCTCTCCAGCGAGGAGCAGATCATCCTGATCGCCACCGCCTCGGGCTGGACGGTGGGGGACGTTCGGCCGCTCACCCGCCTCAGCGTCACCGTGATCGCCGAACAGGACGGCCGCCGTGAAGTCGGTAGCTATGGTGGAGGCGGCAGGGTGCCCTTCGACTTCTTCCTCGAGGAAGAGCGCTGGAAGCGCTTCGCGGGGACCGCCGTCAAGCAGGCACTCCTGAAGCTGCGGGCGGTGGAAGCGCCGGCCGGCACACTCACGGTGGTCCTGGGCCCGGGGTGGCCGGGGATCCTCCTTCACGAGGCCGTGGGCCACGGGCTCGAAGGCGATTTCAATCGAAAGAAAGTCTCGGCCTTCGCGGGACGGATCGGCGAGCCCGTCGCCTCTCCGCTGGTGACCGTGGTGGACGACGGCACGCTGCCGAATCGCCGCGGCTCGCTGAACGTGGACGACGAGGGCACTGCGACCGGCCGCAACGTGCTCATCGAGAACGGCGTGCTCCGCGGGTACATGCAGGACCGGCTGAACGCCCGCCTCATGGGGATGGCGCCGACGGGAAACGGCCGGCGGGAATCCTACGCGTACCCGCCGATGCCGCGGATGACGAACACCTTTATGCTTGCGGGCGAGGACGATCCCGAGGACATCATCCGCTCCGTCCCGTACGGCCTCTACGCTGTCGCCTTCAGCGGCGGGCAGGTGGACATCACCAACGGGAAGTTCGTCTTCTCGGCGAGCGAGGCCTACCTGATCGAGGACGGCAAGCTGACCGCGCCGGTCAAGGGAGCCACGCTGATCGGCAGCGGTCCCGAGGTGCTGAAGCGGGTCTCCCGGGTTGGCCGCGACCTGAGCCTGGACGAGGGCGTGGGGACCTGCGGCAAGGACGGCCAGTCGGTGCCCGTGGGGGTCGGGCTTCCTACCATCCGGGTGGACGGCATCACCGTGGGCGGCACCCAGGTGTGAACGCCGATGCGTGAGCTGCTCACCGGCCTTCTCGAACGGGCGCGTCAGCGCGCAGCCACCGAAGCCGACGCGTACCTCGTGGAGGAGCAGCACTCGTCGGTCCAGGTGAGGCTCGGCAAGGTCGAGACCGTCACCCATTCCCGCGAGCAGCGACTGGCGCTGCGGGTCTTTGCCGGAAAGGCCTCTGCGTCGGCCTCGACCTCCGACCTCTCTCGCGAATCGGTCGAGCGCCTCGTGGATGAGGCTGTCGGACTCGCGCGGCTCACGGCTCCCGATCCCGTAGCGGGGCTGCCGGACCCGGGCGAGTGCGCCTCGACGGTTCCCGACCTGGCCCTCGAGGATCCCGGGGGCCACGGCCTTACGCCGGAAGAGAAGATCGCCATCGCCCGGCAGGCCGAGACTGCAGCACTCGAGGTCGATCCGCGGATAACGAATTCAGAAGGAGCCGAGTTCTTCGAGCGCCGGGCCCGGTACGCCTACGCGACGTCCCACGGGTTCTTCGGCTCCTACCCGACCTCGAGCTTCGGCCTCACCGTCTCGCCGGTGGCGTCGGCGAACGGGGAGATGCAGCGGGACTCCTGGTACACCTTCACGCGCAAGCGCGCCCGGCTCGACGCTCCCGAGGACGTGGGGCGAATCGCCGGCCGGCGCGCCCTCCGCCGCCTCGGCGCGCGCCAGGTCAAGACCTGCGAGGTGCCGGTCATCTTCGATCCTGAGACGGCCGCGAGTCTCGTTCGGGCGCTCGCCGGCGCCGCCTCGGGACCAGGGCTCTATCGCGGCACCTCGTTTCTGCTGGACCGGCTCGGCACGCGGATCGCCGCACCGGCGGTCACCGTGGTGGACAACGGGACCCTCCCCGAGGCCCTCGGCTCCCGGCCGTTCGACGGGGAGGGGCTTGCCATCGGGAAGACGGTGCTCGTCAATGCCGGCACGCTCGAGTCCTATCTCCTGGACACCTACAGCGGCAGGAAGCTCGGTCTCGCCTCGACGCACCACGCCGCGCGGGACGGGGGCGGCGTGGGCGTGGCCACCACCAACCTCTACCTGGCGGCGGGGGAGACGTCCCCCCAGGACCTGATCGGGTCGGTGAAGAGCGGGCTCTACGTGACCGAGCTGATCGGTTTCGGCATCAACATGGTCACCGGCGATTACTCGCGCGGGGCCGTGGGGCAGTGGATCGAAAACGGCGAAGTGGCGTATCCGGTCGAGGAGGTCACCGTGGCCGGGAACCTCCTCCAGATGTTTCAGGCCATCGACGGCGTCGGCAACGACCTGGTCCTGCGCGACCGCACATCGGCCCCGACCCTGCGGATCGCGCGCATGGTCGTCGCCGGCAACTAATGATGGAGAACCACACGCAATGATGATCGACAGCCATTGTCACCTCCACGAGGCGGTCTTCAGGGATCTTCGGGGCACGCTGACGCGGGCCATCGACCACGACGTCTGGGGGATCATCGCGGTGGGATGCGACCCGGGGACCAACGCGAAGACCCTGGAGGTGGCCGGCCATCACGGCAAGGCCATCTGGCCCTGCCTCGGGTGCCATCCTGAATGGACCGGCGTGACCGACGCCCAGGTGGAGGAGGTGGAGCACCAGGTCGGGGAGCACCACTCGCGGCTCGTGGCGCTGGGGGAGGTGGGGCTCCCCTGGTACTGCCTCCAGGCCGCGCCGGACCCCGCCACGCTCATGGTGCGCGGCCGCCAGCGGCTGGACCGGATGCTGGGGCTCGCCGCGCGCTACGACCTGCCCGTCATCCTCCACGCTCCTCACGGCGCCGCCGTCGAGGCGCTGGGGCTGCTGCGGAAGCGGGGCATCGAGCGGGCGGTCTTCCACTGGCACAAGGCGCCGGCGGAGGTGACGCGGCAGATCGTGGAGGCCGGCTATCTGGTGTCGGTGACGCCGGAGGTTGTGTACCGGGAGCGCGATCGGGAGCTGGTAGAAGGGGTTCCGCTGGAATCGCTCCTGGTGGAGACGGACAGCCCGTGGCCCTACAAGGGCGAGTTCGAAGGTCTCCCCACCGAGCCGTGGATGGCCGCGCGGGTCGCCGAGGAGGTGGCCAAGCTGAAGCAGCTGCCGGTGGATGAGGTGATGTTCCGCCTCTCGGCGAACGCCTGCCAGCTGTTCGACCTGCCGTACGCATAGCGCATGACGCGCAGGCGCGCCGCCGCCCCGCCGATCCGCGAGGAGGTTCACCGGGTCGCCGTCGGCGGGCAAAAGCTCGCGCTGGTCCTCCATCTCCCCGCTCGGCTCCCGGCCCCCGGCGTCGTCGTCTGCCACGGCCTGGCCGCCTCCAAGGACAGCGAGAAGTACCTCCTCCTGGGGCGGGAATTCCCGAAGGTGGGCCTGGCGCTCTGCCGCTTCGACTTCCGCGGCTCGGGCGAGAGCGAGGGCGCCTACGCCGATAGCAGCGTGGCGGGCCGGATCGCCGACCTCAAGGTGGTTCTGGACTTTCTCGCGACGCACCCGGCGCTCCACCGCCGCCTCGGGCTCCTGGGGTCGAGCATGGGCGGCTTCGTCGCCCTCCACGTGGCCGCCCGCCGGCGTCCCGCGATGCCGGTGGTGACCTGGAACGCTCCTGCCACCCTCCGCGGCCTTCAGCGCTCCACAGCCGAAGATGTGGCGGGGCTGAGCCAGGCCTTCTTTGACGAACTGGCCACCGGCGCCCTGGCCGACACTCCCGCGGGCGTGGCCTTCTCACTCACGATCCAGGCCGAGCGGGACGAGGTGGTTCCCCCGAGTCACGGCCAGGTTCTCTTTGACCGGGCCATCGATCCAAAAGAGCTCCACGTCCTGAAGGGCGCCGATCACCGCCTGAGCGACATGACCCACCGCATGGAGGCGGTCTCCCTCAGCCTCGGCTGGCTTACCCGTCACCTAACGCAGTAGGATGTGGGACATGCAGGTCTCGCGGGCCGCGTTCTTCTTCCTTCTGATCGCGCTTCTCCCCGGGTGGGCGTGGGCTCAGATGTACCTGTGGGAGGACGAGCAGGGGACGGTCCACTATACGAACGAGCTCCAGAGCGTCCCGGAGCCCTATCGCTCCCGCGCCCGCTTCGTCCCGGCGTCTCCCATGGCGCCTCCCGCCGTCGCGCCGGCTCAAGGGATCACGCGGATCCCCTTCACGCCTGGATCGCCGATCCTGGTCAACGCGAGGATCAATGGCGGGGGGCCGGTCACGCTGATCCTGGACACCGGAGCCGACCGGACGCTGCTGACGCCCATGGCGCTCTGGAGGCTGGGCATCTCCACCGACAACGCGCCGCCGGCCGAGATCAAGGGAGCGACGGGGACGGCGCGGGCGGCGCTGGTGCAGGTGCTCTCGGTAGAGGTGGGGGAGGCCCGTGCGGGGCCGCTCCTGATCATCGCTCACGACGCCGACCTGAAGCAGGCGGAGGGCCTCCTGGGGCGGGATTTTCTGGAGCGGTTCACAGTCACCATCGACGCCAAGGAACGGGTTGTCACCCTCGTTCCCAAGTAGCCAAAGGAGGACCACGATCATGACCACGGAAGTAATCCAGCCGCACAATACCAAGGCCGCGGCAACCTGGAACTCGGGCGGGCGGCACTATGATGGGGTCAGCGCGACGATCGCCGACTCCATCGAGCACTGCGTTATCCGGCTCGCGCCGAGGGCGGGCGAGCGCGTCCTCGACGTGGCGACGGGGACCGGCTGGACCGCGCGCCGCGTCGCGGCCCGCGGCGCCAGCGTCGTCGGCCTTGATCTCGGCGCCGACCTCATCGAGGCGGCGAAGGCGCTGGCGGCGGAGGCCAGATTGACGATCGACTTCAGGGTGGGGGATGCCGAGAAGCTGCCGCTCGACGATGGGAGCTTCGACGCGGTCATCTCGACGTGCGGTGTCATGTTCGTCAGCCGGCCGGAAGCCGCCGCCGCGGAGCTGGCGCGCGTCTGCCGGAAGGGCGGGCGGCTGGGCCTCACGACGTGGACCCCCGATGGAACCATCGCCGGATTCTTCAAGGTCATGCGGCAGTACATGCCTGCTCCCCCGACACCTGCACCTCCTTCCCCGTTCGAGTGGGGGAACCCTGACCGGGTGAGGCAACTTCTGGGCTCCGCATTCGACCTGCGCTTCGAGAAAGGCACCACGGTGCTCCGCGAGCCGAATGGCGAGGCCGTGTGGGAGTTGTTCGTGGCCGGCTACGGGCCGACCCGGTCGCTTGCCGCGAGCCTGGATCCCGCGAAGCGGGATATGCTGAAGCGCGATTTTATCGCCTATCACGATGGCTTCAGGAATGACCTGGGCGTGGCCATGCCGCGCGACTATCTGGTGACGGTCGGCGTCCGGAAGTAGGTCAGGCGTCACCGTTGACGGGCCCCGTGGCGCGTGCTAGCAATTGGAGGGGATTCACTCGATGGAGCGAATTGGGGATCTCCACCTCGAACGCACTAGGCCGCGCGGTCCCGCCAAGCCGGTTCCCCTCCTCTTCGTTCACGGCATGTGGCTCGGGTCCTGGTGCTGGGAGAACTATCTCCGGGTCGCCGCCGCCGCCGGCTGGGACGCCTGGGCGCTGAACCTCAGGGGACACCACGGCAGCCGTCCGGTCGCCAACCTCGGGGAAGTCGGGATCGAGGACTACGTCCAGGACGTCCTGGACTGCTTGAGGGTGCTGGGCGAGGTGGTCCTGGTGGGGCACTCCATGGGCGGGCTGATCGCCCAGAAGGTCGCCGAGGTCGGCGGCGCGCGGGCGGCGGTCTTCCTCACCAGCGCCGCGCCAAAGGGCATTCTGGTGCTCCGCTGGCCCGTGCTCTGGCGCATGACCCGCTACGTCTTTCCGATGGCGGCCAATCGCCCGTTCCTTGCGACGCGCGCCCATATGGATGCCCTCGTCGGCAACCGCCTCTCGCCCGAGCGCCAGGCCGAGACGTACGCGCGGATGGTGCCCGAGTCGGGGCGGGCCGCGCGAGAACTGGCCTTCGGATTGATTGCCGTGGACGAGCAGCGGGTCGACTGCCCCACGCTGGTCGTCGGCGCTCAATGGGACCGGCTCACGCCGGCGACGGTGCAGCGCCGGATCGCGGCCAAGTACGACGCCGAGTACCTCGAAGCGGCCGGGCACGGTCACGTGCTGATGCTGGAGGAGGGCTGGGAACTGTCCTTGAAGGAGATTCTGGCGTGGGTGGACCGCGCGATCGCAGAGGAGCCGCGCGCGTGAAACGGCGGCTTCTCATCGCGGCGGCCGTGGTGGTCGGGGTGGGCGCCCTCGGTTACGGAGGCTACGCGTGGGACTACGCGAGTCGCTACGTGTGGACCAACGACGCGTACATTGAAGGCTCCATCGGCGTGGTCAGTGCGAAGGTGCCTGGTCAAGTGGTTCGCGTCCTCGTGAGGGACAACCAGGCCGTGAAGGGCGGCGACCTCCTGGTCCAGATCGATCCCCGCGACTACCAGGCCCGGCGCGACCAGGCGGCGGCGGCGGTCGCGATGGCCGAGGCCAGCAGCCGGGCGGCTCACACCGAGGTGCCGCTCATGCGCGATACGACGCGGACCCAGGTGGACCAGTCGCGGGCGGCGCTCGAGGCGGCCGTCGTCGGCGTCAAGTCCAGCCAGTCGGTGGTCGAGGAAACGCGCGCCCGCGTGGAGGCCCGCAAGGCGGCCGTCGCCGCCCTCCGCGCCGACATGGCCGGGGCGGAATCCGTGAAGCGCAAGGCGTGGCTCGACCTCGAGCGGATGCGGACGCTGGTCAAGGAAGGCTTCGTCTCCCAGCGCGATTTCGAGCAGGCCGAGTCCGCCTTCGAGACGGCCGAGGCCGGCCACGAGTCGGCCTGGCGGCGGCTGGGCCAGGGCGAGAAGGAAGTGGTCCAGGCCGAGGCGGAGCTCCAGTCGAAGATCCTGGCGGTAGACCAGTCGCGGCAGCGCGAAGCCGAGGCCCGCGCGGCTCTGGCGCGCGCCGAGAGCCAGCTCCGCCAGGTGGCGGTCAAGGAGGCGGAGGCTCACCGGGCCGCGGCGCGGCTCAGGGAGGCCGAGGCGGACCTGGCCTACGCCGAGCTGCAGCTCAAGGAGACCGAGGTGCGGGCTCCTATGGAGGGCGTTGTCTCCAAGAAGACCGTCGAGATGGGACAGGTGGTGCAGATGGGGCAGCCCCTCCTTGCTCTCGTGCCGCTCGAGAGCGTCTGGGTGGTGGCCAACTTCAAGGAGACTCAGTTGGCGCGCGTGCGCCCGGGGATGAAGGTCGTGGTGGCGGTGGACGGCTTCCCCGGCGAGACGTTCCCCGGCAGCGTCGAGTCCATCAGCGCCGGGACGGGCTCCCGCTTCTCGCTCCTGCCCCCCGAGAACGCGACGGGCAACTGGGTCAAGGTCGTCCAGCGCGTCCCGGTCAAGATCGTCCTCGACCGCGCCAACGGCAACCCGCACACGCTCCGGGCCGGGATGTCGGCGCACGTGACGATCCGCGTCCGCTAGCGCCGTGCCGACGACCTTCGCATCCCTGACCCGCGAGGACGACCTCGCGCTGCCGACCTCCCGCAAGGCCCTGATCACCCTCTCGGTGATGCTGGTCACCTTCATGCAGATCCTCGATACCAGCGTCACCAACGTGGCGATCACCCACATGCAGGGGAGCATGTCGGCCAGCGTGGAGGAGATCACCTGGGTCATCACCTCCTACCTGGCCGCCAACGCCATCGTGCTCCCCGCGACCGGGTGGCTGGCGGGGCTCCTCGGCCGGAAGCGCTTCTTCCTGATCTCGGTGACGCTCTTCACGGTCAGCTCGTTCCTCTCGGGGATCGCGCCGAACCTGACACTGCTGATCCTGGCGCGGATCCTCCAGGGGATCGGCGGGGGGCCGCTCCTGCCGATGTCCCAGGCCATCATGTGGGAGATCTTCCCGCTGGAGCAGCGGGGGATGGCCATGGCGATCTGGGGCGTGGGGGTCATGTTCGCGCCGATCATCGGGCCCACGCTCGGGGGGTGGATTACCGACAACTGGTCGTGGCCGTGGATCTTCTACATCAACCTCCCCGTGGGGATCGTGGGCTTCTTCATGGCCGGCGCGTTTCTCTTCGATCCGCCGTACCTCAAGCGCGCTCAAAAGATCGACGTCCTCGGGCTGGCGCTGATGGTGCTGGGCTTCGGGAGCCTCCAGCTCCTCCTCGACCGCGGCGAGCGCGAGGACTGGTTCGATTCGAACCTGATCGTCACGCTGGCCGTTGTGGGGGGCACCGCGGTCGTGCTGTTCCTCCTCCGCCAGCTCACCGCCGACGAGCCGGTGGTGGACCTCGGCGTGTTCCGGGACCGGAACTTCGCCCCCGGGACGCTGATCGTGGCCATGGTGATGTTCGGGCTCTTCTCCTCGATGCTGCTCCAGACCCTCTACATGCAGAAGCTGATGGGCTACGACGCGCTCGGCGCCGGACTCGTGCTGGCGCCGGCCGGGTTCGGGAACATGCTCTCCCTCCTCGTGGCGGGGCGCCTGGTCACCCGAATGGATCAGCGCGTCCTCCTGGGGTTCGGCTGCGTCGTCAACGCCGTGGCGCTCTCCATGATGGGAACGCTGAACCTCTCGGTGGACTACTGGCACCTGGCGCTGCCGCGCCTGATCCAGGGGGTGGGGATCGGGTTCATCTTCGTGCCGCTGACCACGCTGACGATGGCGAATATCCCACGCGAGCGGCTGGGCAACGCCACCACGCTCTTCAACGTGGTCCGCAACTTCGGCGGCAGCGCGGGGATCGCCTTGGCCGCCACGTTCCTGGCGCGCCGGAGCCAGGTCCATCAGGCCGACCTGGTGAGCCACGTCAACATCTGGGATCCGGAAACGGCCAACCGCCTTCAGGAGCTGACGCGGACCTTCTTCCTGCAGGGCGCCGATCCCTACACGGCGCGGAACCAGGCCCTGGGCACACTCTACCGCTCCACGGTGGAGCAGGCCACGGTGCTCGCGTTCATGGACGACTTCTGGCTGCTGACGGTGTTGTTCGCGGCGGTCATCGTCCTGGTCCCGCTCTTCAAGCGCGTGCGGCTGACTCCGGCCGCCTCGCCGGTTCCCGCCGCAGACTGATGCCGCCCGCCCTCCTGCTCGCCGGCGGCGAAGTCCTCGACCCTGCCCAGGGCCTCAGGCAGCGGCTGGACGTGGCGTGCTGCGATGGCCGCGTCGCAGCCCTCGGCCGGGACCTTCCCCGGGACGGCCACGAGGTCATCGACGTGAGCGGCAAACTGGTGGTCCCCGGCCTCATCGACCAGCACGCCCACTGCTTCATCGGCGCTTCGGACCTGGGCGTCCGCACCGACGAAATCTGCGCTTCGACGGGCGTCACCACCTTCATCGACGGCGGCAGCGCGGGGGCCGGGACCTTCGAGGGGATGCGCGAGTTCATCCTGAGCCGCTCGCGCGTCAGGATCCTGGCCTTCCTCAACATCTCGGCCGTCGGGCTGACCTACCTGGAGGTCGGCGAGCTCAACCATCTGGCGTACGCCGACGCCGATGCCGCGGCCCGCGTGGCGCGGGAGCACCGGGACCTGATCCTGGGCATCAAGGTGCGCCAGCAGAAGGAGGTCGTGGGCGATGCCGGTCTCGAGCCGCTGAGGCGCGCGATCCGGGCGGCCGAATCGGCGGGCGGACTCCGCGTGATGGTCCACGTGACCAACCCCGCGGCGCCGCTCGAGGACCTCCTGACGCTGCTTCGCCCCGGCGACATCGTGAGCCATTTCCTCCACGGGCGCGGCGACGGCATCCTGGGCGAGAAGGGAAAGGTCAAGGCCGGGGTGAGGGAGGCCCGCCGGCGCGGCGTCCTCTTCGACGTCGCCCACGGCCGGAGCCACGTGAATTTCCCCGTGGCCCGCGCTGCCATCGAGCAGGGCTTTTTCCCGGACACGATCTCCTCCGACCTGACGAGCGGCGGCGCGGCGCGGATCGTTAAGGACCTGCCGACGACGCTCTCCAAGTTCCTGAACCTGGGCATGCCGCTGGAGGACGTGGTCCGGGCGGCAACGGCGACGCCGGCGCGGGCCATCGGTCGGGAGGGGGAGCTCGGGACCTTGAAGCCCGGCGCCGCGGCCGATGTGGCGGTGTTCGATCTCGAGGAGGGCGCCTTCGACTTCGAGGACGCCGACGGTCACACGCTCGCCGGTCGCCGGCGACTCGCCCCGTATCTCACGGTCAAGGATGGCCAGCTCTGGTGGCGGAGGGCGCCATGAAGGCAGAGGCGACACGCGGGCGCGCGCCTAAACTCCCTCTCCCCCAGGGGGAGAGGGCGGGGGTGAGGGGACCTACGTGACGTGGTCCCGGAGCCAGTCCACGATGGCGGGGAGCGGCGTGCCCGGGGTGAACACGGCCATCACGCCGAGTTCGTTCAGGTGCGGGATCAGATGCGGGGGGACAATCCCCCCGACGATGACGGGGATGCCCCCGGCGCCGTGCGCCTTGAGCGAGTCCATCAGGATCGGCACCAGGATCTCGGGGGCACCGTCCATGATCCGGTAGCCGATCACGTCGGCGTCCTCCTGGACCGCGATTTCGGCGATCCGGCGCGGGACCAGGTGGCCCGCCAGCACGACCTCGAACCCGGCGTCGCGGAGCCCGCGCGCAACGACGTAGTACCCCGTGGTGTGCCCCGCCGTGTCGGTCGCCAGCAGGATCTTGAGCCTCGGGCTCATCGGCCGAAGTAGAGCGGGCCGGCGAAGGCCGGTTCCCCGAGCGCTTCCTGCCTGACGCGTGCGATCTCGCCGATCGAGAGGTAGGCCTGAACGGCCGCCATCATCGGCGGGACCAGGTTCCCCTTCTCCCGGTAGGCGTCGGCGAGCCGTCGTGTGGCCTCCTCGGCCTTCCGGGCGTCGCGCCGCGCGCGGACCCGGGCGAGCCGCTGGATCTGCTTGTCGCGCCAGGCCGGATCGTACTCGAAGAGGGGGACCGTTTCCGGGCCGAGGCGTTCCGGCCCTTCCTGAAAGGCGTTCACCCCCACCACGATCCGCTCGCCCCGATCGATGGCCTGCTGGCGGCGGTACCCCTCGTCGTCGGCCCATTGCTCGATCTTCTGGAACGCTTCCCAGTCTTCCAGACGCTCCAGATCTTCCACGATCGGCCAGGCAGCCTGCTCGAGCTGATCCGTGAGCGCCTCGACACAGTAGGAGCCGCCGAGCGGATCCAGGACCTTCGAGACTCCCGACTCGTAGGCGATGACCTGCTGCGTCCTGAGGGAGAGTGTGGCGGAGAGCTCGGTCGGGATCGCCAGGGCCTCGTCGAAGGAGTTGACGGACATGGACTGGGCGCCCCCGAGCGCGGCGGCCAGGGCGTGGACTGTCGAGCGGACCAGGTTCACCAACGGCTGCTGGGCGGTCAGGGCCAGCGCGGAGGTCTGGACGTGGAAGCGGAGCCGGCCGGATTGGGGGTCCGTGGCGCCGAGGCGGCGCGTGACCTGGGCCCACATCCGGCGCATCGCCCGGAACTTCGCCACCTCCTCGAGGAAATCGCTCTCGGCCGAGAGGAAGAAGGAAATCCGCGGCGCCACCGCGTCGGGCCCGAGGCCCCGCGCCTGGAGCGAGCGGATCACGTAGGCGCCCTGGTAGAGACCGAAGGCGATTTCCTGGGGCGCGGTGCACCCCTGGTCCCGGATGTTCCGGACCGAGATCGACGTGTGGTTCCAGAGCGGCATTTCTCGCGAGCAGAACTCCACGATGTCGATCGAGCCGTTGCCGTGGCGTTTCGGGCCCTCGCCGCCCGGGATCACCCAGTTCTGGATCGTGCCCCGGAGGTTCCGGAAGGGGATGCCGCGCTGGGCGGCGACCGAGAGAATCATGGCGAACACGGGCAGGGACGAGCCGATCTGGTTCAGCGTGATCCGCTCCATGTCGATGCCGTCCAGCAGCGTCTCCATGTCGGCCAGCGTGTCGATCCAGACGCCGCCCCGGCCCAGGTGCCCGACGGTGCGCTCGTCGTCGGAGTCGTAGCTCTGGTAGCCCATGCCGCAGACGCTCAAGCCGGTCTGCCCCTGGGCGAAGAGATACCGGAGGCGCGCGTTCGTCTCCTCGGCGGTCCCGAGCCCCACCACCTGGCGGCGGGTCCACTCCTTGGTGAGGTAGCCGGTGGGGTGCACGCCGCGGGTGAACGGGGAGGTTCCGGGGAAGCCGATCTCCCCGAGGTAGTCGCGGGTGGGGACGTCGAGCGGCGTGTAGAGCGGCTGCAGGGGAAGCCCGGACTGCGTGGCGAGCGGGGCAGAGGCGGCGTCCCCGAGGAGCTCGGCCACTTTCGCCTCGTACTCGGCGCGCGCGCGGGCAATGGCGGTGAGGGTTTCGGCGTCGAACATTGGGGCCTCCGTTTGGGCCGGGCGGCTCAGCGTCGGTCGCCCGGCACGAAATCCCGAAGCCGCTCCGGCGTGGTGACGACGAGCCGGAGAGCGCCGTCGGGCTCCACGGCCAGCGGCGCGACCCCCACCCCGGCGCGGGTGTTCAGGTAAGACCGGCGCTCGCCCGCTCCCGGCACGAACGGGGCTGCGCGGAGACCGGCCACGCGGGGGTTGGCATCGGCCACCCGCACGATCCCGGCCCCTTCCTCTTTCGCCGTGTCGATCTCCAGCACGAGAAGACCGGCCGAGGGCAGGACTGCATCACCGCCGACGGGCTGGCGGTTCTCGATCAGCAGGTGGCGGTGCGCGTCGATCGGGACACGGACGACCAGGAGCCCCTTGCCCAGGGCCAGGGGCCCGAGCGTCACCTCCCGCGTCTCGCCGGGACGGACCGTGACCGTCTGGCCGGGCTCGATCCAGCCGAGCTGCAGGCGGGTGAACGAAGAGGGAGGCGGGGGCGGCCTGTTCCGCTCGATGAAGTGCTGGCTCATGATGTCCCAGGGCCCGGCATGGATGGCGAAGGGTGCGGGCGACGTGTGCTCCACTTGCGGGTCGCTCTGTAGGTCGAAGTCATAGAGGTCAGGCACGGCGCGGTTTCCGTCCTTCACGCCCCCGAGCGCGTGCAGGAGATCGTGCGCGACGTGGCCGACGTGGGCATTCTCGGCGGAGACGATGGCTGGCCCGGCGAACGAGCCGCCGCCAGGAAGCTCAACCGATTCCAGGCGCGCCCTGCGCCCTCGGCTCCGCACCACTCCTGAGAGCATTCCCGGGTTCGCCGCATAGGCGATCATGCCGTAGCCCTCGCCGGGCCGGGTGCGGACGCCGACGACGATCCACACGCAGCGGTAGGCGTCCGGATCCGTATCCCGGCGGGCGGCGGACAGGGCATCGGCCAGGAGCCGGCGCACCCGGCCCCGGTCCACCTTATAGTTGAAGGGGCTGACCCGGAACTCGCCAAGGGGAGCGGGCATCTCGTACCAGCCGGTCAGCCGCGGCTCGATCCACGCCTTGCCGTAGGAGGCCATCCGGATGTAGCCGTCCACTTGGCCCACCTTCTTTTCGATCTGGGGCAGGGTGAGCGAGGGCTCCGTGCCGGGGAAGCGAACGGCGATAACCAGAATCTTTTGCGGCCCTTC
>Ga0209641_10000868_pt1 | contig 27721 bp, 40 predicted proteins | sample RifCSP16_1_FD_184022 | JGI IMG/M metagenome (GOLD analysis project Ga0209641, IMG submission 184022) | Soil microbial communities from Rifle, Colorado - Rifle CSP2_sed 16_1 (SPAdes) (version 2) | ecosystem: Environmental > Terrestrial > Deep subsurface > Rock core/Sediment | place: Rifle... | reverse complement strand
CGGCGACGGACAAAGGCGCCGCCAGATCGAAGCGCCGTGGTTCTTGGCCGTCGCCTGGTGCTCCATCTGGCCGGGGCGGCGACGGACAAAGGCGCCGCCAGATCGAAGCGCCGTGGTTCTTGGCCGGGCGGCGGGGCGGGGCAACGGGCCGAAGACGGCCCGAAGCGGGGGCGCGGCCGGCGTCCCGCGCATGCGCGTGCGTCCGCGCCCCCGCGCGCGAAAAGAATCGCGCCGCCCCGCCCCGCCGCCCCACGCCGCTGTAGGCCGGCCGCAAAAGCAAAAGCCCCGGTACAACCAAGCCCCGGAAAAAGCAAGCCCCGGTACAACCCCGCTCCAGCGCCGCGCCCGCGGCAGGGGCTTTTGAAGTTTGAGTTTTGGAGTTTGAAGTTTGCTGGTTTGGCTCTTGACTTCCGTCTTGCTGTGTGCTACACTGCCCGCAGGAGGAAGCCATGACCTACGGATACGCCAGCAGCGCACCCACGTTGACGCTGAACCTCACCCCCGAGCAGCGCGCCGCCGGCCGCGACGTCGCCCGCTTGCTCGGCCTGGCCCAGACCCGAGGCGCGACCGCCGGCGAAGGCAGTCTCAGCAAGCTCATCACCGCCATCGCCCAGCACGCCGCCGATCACAATCCGCGCAACACAGCCAGCCGCCTGGTGTGGACGACTCGAGTCATCCCCGCCACGCGATGGCGAGAACACACCATGGTCATGATCGAGGACAAGCTCATCCCCCAGCTCACCGCCGTCGCCAAATACGCCGGTCACTTGAGACACACCGGCCCCGCCGAGCGCATCGGCGACGGCAGCGCCAACGCACTCATCGCCAGCATCGCCCAGCACGCGCATGTCTACGGCGCCGAGTTCACCGCCCGCAAGCTCAAGTGGCTGGTGAATTGAATCCGGGAAAAAGACCGGGTTCACGACACAAGCAAGCGCGCCTCGCGTTCTACCACGGGCGGCGGCGCAGGCGGCAACGACCGCGCGAACAACAAAAGCGCGCGCCCGTCGCCGCCAAGACGCGCCGCTCCGCCCGTTTGGCCGCACTTGGCCGGCGTCCTTTTCTCACACCGGCGCCCCTTCCCTCCAAGCCGCAAAGCGGTCTCTCAAACAGGCATCTCCCTTATCCGCCAGGGACATTCACGGTCGGCGCCCTCTCCCCCCGGTCGGCAACCTTGCCTGTCTCTCGTGCCTCTTCACAAGCAGCATTCGCCTGCCAAGTAACTTCTTAAACCGGCTACCTCGACCGCACGCGCGGGCGGGGGGGCATGCGGCGCGCCAAGCTCCCTGCTTGTACCAGCGACTCGCTCGCGCGCCGATCCCCCCCACCCGCGCTGGTAACTTCCCCCCGGCCAGCGCCTCATGCCCGGTAAGTGTCACAGCCGGCATACACCAATCGCCTGCATAAAACCTCTCGCCGCGTCCCTCGCATCCCAGCGTGCCTCGCAACACAGTCGCTCAGGCCTGGTCATCGCCCCCTTCATCCAGCTCCACTCGCCTGCCAGCGCACCCCCGGATAACCGCCGCCCCTTCGGCGCTCGAAGACTCGCGCTCGTTCCGGCGGCTTTGCCTGGTGTTCCGCAAGGGTGCCTCTTGGCCGGCCGCTTAGGCCTGCAAGCAACTCTATTCCCCGCTCGAGGCCGCGCTCCTCGCCTGCATACTCCATACTCGCTCTGACGAACACACATGGTGGGGGCTGTCAGTCTATCCTTCCGTTACGCTATCCTCGCCAGCGGGCGGAGTCCCAACGCGTCAGGAGCCTGCATACGCCACGCGGGCTTCCGGGCTCCTCGCCTGCAAGCCCTTCAAGGCGCCCCTGGATCCACGCATCTTCTTCGCTTACGGGTTGATCTGGACCCAAACGATTTTCACTAAGGGGGTGGGTCTCTCTCCGTTCCCTCCCGCCGGCGCCGCTCGTGGGCCGGCGCTCCTGTCTGCTTTGTCGGCTGTTTGTCGGCTGTTTGTCGGCTTCCTGTCCGGCTTTGCTGTGTGTTTTCTGCTATCCTGTTCCTGTTGGTGGGCGTTGTGGGCCGCTTCGCTTTTCGGGGCTTTTGCTTTGTGTTGGGGGTGCGCTGTGGTCGCTGCTTCTGCTGCTTCTCCTTCTGCTCTCGCCTTTGCCCGTGGCGTCGCCGCCCTGCGCCCCGTCCGCCTCGTCGCCCGCTTCGGTCGGCGCGCCGGCGCCGGGCGCGCCGTGCTGCGCTGCGCTCCGGGCGCGCCGTTTGCCCGCGTGCTCTTCGTGTTCCCGTCGCCGGCCCGCGCCCGCCGCTTTGCCGCGTCGTGGCTGTGGTCGCCGTTCGCGGCCTGGCGCCTCTTCTCGTCGCCCGGTGGGGCGGTGTTTTGTGGCGGCTGGCTGGGGCTGTGCTCGGTGCGCGCGCGCGGCTCTGTCGTCGTCGTGTCCGTGCCGCTTTCCTGCTAGCGGCCGCGCCTTGGGGGTGTCCCGTGTCCCTTGTCGGGCTTTCCTTCCCTGCTGTCGGGTTTTGTGGTCCCCGGTCGCTGCCCGCGGCCGGCTGCGCCTGGGTGGCCTCCGCTGCCTCCGCCGTCCTGCGTGGCGGCGCAGCTCTTGCCTCCGGCTGCGCCGTCGGCGCGGATGCGGCGGCGCTTTCCGCCGCGCCGCTCGCTCCCTCCCGCGTGGTCGCGTTCGCCGTCGGGTCGTTCGCCGGCGCCGGCTTCCCGGCGCCCGGCGTGCCCCCTGCCGTCGCGGCTGCCGCTGCCGCCGGGGCCTCCGTGCGCTGGCTGGCCGGGGGCGGGCTGGCCCTGCCCCTCGTGGCGCGCCTGGCCCGCCGCTCCCTCGCGCTCGTGCGCTGGCTTTCGGCGCGCCGTGGCGTGCTCGTGTGCGCGGCCTCGTCCCTGCCCTCGGCGCGGTTCGGGCCCGGCCCCTTCCCCTCGTGCGGGTCCGGGTCCTGGGCGTCCGTCGCGGCTGCCGTGCTGGCCGGCGTGCCCGTGGCCGTCGCGCCCTTCGGCCTGGCGCCGTCGGCGTTCCCGGCGCTGCCCGGGGGCGGGTCGTGGGCGCCGGCGGGCGTGGCGCTGGCTGGGGCGTCGCTGTGGTCGTGGTCGCCGGCGGGCGTGGCGTTGCGGCTGCCGGGCTTCGGCCCGTGAGAGGAGGAAATAAAAGGTGGGGCTCCGGGGTGTTGGGGTGTTGGCAAAGATAGCGCGTCTGTTGGCCGGCGGGGGGTTGCCCGCGGCCGGCGTCGTGGCGATTCTACCAGCGGGCTTCGCTGCGGAGCGCGCCAAGATCGCCGGGCGAACAAAGCTGCCCGGCGGGCGCGCCCGCAGACTGCCCGCTTTGGCCGTGTTGGGTTCGAGAAAAAGGAGGAGAAATGATCCCCCTCTCGTTTGCGTGGAAAGAGGCGTGTTGGGGCCGGGCTGTGGTGTTCGGGTGGCGGCCATCCGTCCGAGCGCCCGCCGTGGCCGTCGCCATGTTCGAGACGATGCGCCAGGCGCAGGACTTCGCGCGCCGGATCGGGCGCAAGGCCATCATTCGGCGCTGCCATCTGTCCGGGCTGTGGATCGTGTCCGTGCCCGTGCCGCCGACGCCGGCTTGGCTGCCGCTCTCCCGCTTCAATGCGCCCGAGGCTTTTCGCGTGATGCTCGCCGGCGCGTGCTAGGCGAGCACAAGCGCCCGGCCTGTGGATGGAACCCACAGGCCGGGCATGGACAAAGAACGGAGGAAACCGCATGTCCGCAACCATTGTAGCACAAACTCACTCGCTCACCGTCCGCGTCGGCGACTTCGCCGACGCCTTCAGCGCAGCGCAGCGCGCCGGAAACCGCGCCTACGACGAAGCCCCCGACATCCTCGAGCAGGCCGACGCCTACCACGCGACCCTAAACGCCGTGCTCCGCAGCTTCGGCTACTTCGGCTGCACGTGCGACCGCTGCATCGCCGACGTCCTCGGCGAACAGGACTGGCGCGAGCTGGAGGTGCCGGCATGACCCGCACCACACCCACAGGCGAACGCTTCACCATGCTGGCGGAACAGTGGCGCGGCCGCTACGACCTGCACTACTTCCGCGACCAGGCCCACGCGCAGGCGTGGATCGCCGCCACCCACAACCCCCGCATGGTCGAGCCGACGGCGGCGCGCGGGCGGATGCACTGGATCGTAGACCACCTGGCCGAGGACACACCAGAGCCAACGCCGCCGCCAGAGGCCATCCGATGGCATCTGGTAGAGTACCCGAAAGGAGCCTAAGCCATGCCATCCGCATTCGACCTGTACGAGTTCTACCTGCAAGCCGCCGACCTGCAAGGGCGCTCCATCACCACGACCATTGCAGGCGTCGTCGTCAAGGACGTCTGGGATCCGCGACGCAAGCACAACGAAAAGCGCCTGGTGCTGAGCTTCGTCGGCAAGAAAAAGAAGCTGCCCCTCAACAAGACGCAGGCCGCCGCCGTGATCACCGCCGCACGCAGCGACGACTACGCCAGGTGGGTGGGCGTCGCCGTCATCCTCACCCCCGGCCAGGCCACAAACGCCAAAGACACGATCATCATCACCCCCGCCCCAGCCACCGCCGGCAACGGCGAGATCTCCGAGCCGGCAGCCGGAAAGGAGGAATCCGCCACCTGACACCTGACACCGTGACACCTGACACCTTGCCGGCCGGGACGCGCACCCGCTCCCGGCCGGCCAAATTTTGCCTCTTGACAAAAACCAATAACGGTGCTACCATAGTAGCACCAATCTCCAGTAGGAGGAACCACACTCCCGATCAAAAACGAGCAGCCCCCGGCCGGAAACCAGAAGGCTGCTCAGCGACGCACAAACCCTTGCGGGCTTGCGTGCCTAGTGTAGCATAAGCGCCCGCGCCAGGTCAATAGAACGGAGATTCGACATGGAAACACCCCTCCCCGTTGAAATGGTAAGAGAAGCCGCCCGACTGGGCCGCGCAATGCGCCGCGAGGACGCCGACAAGTGGGCCAGCGAGCATATAGAGCACGGCGAGCGCGGCAAGGCCGCCGACCTGCTCTATCGCGAGGCGCGCCGCATCAGCCGCGTCCGTACGCAGCGCGCGAAGAGTCGCCCCGTCATCCTCCCCTCTCCAGAAGAAGCACAAAAGGCCCTGATCCACCGGCGAGACGAGCGCCTGATCACTCTGGCTTCCGTTGAAGTCGCCAAGCGCCGCCTAAACACGCCGACGTGCAACCCCGGCGATGGCAGCGTTTCCGACTACGATCCGAAGCTCCGGATGTGGCTCATCAACGTCGAGCAGCGCTACCACTACTCCAACGCCTTCGGCGATTGGTGGGTGCGTGCCTCGTGGCTAGTGGGCCGCGATGACGGCTCTCTCTTCGCCGTCCGCGTGCCCGGCACGATCACTACCATCAGCGCAGCTCTCGACTGGATCACACCCGCCGAAGTGCGCAAGGCCCAAACCGAGGGCCGCCGGGTCGAGCGCCAGGGTGACATTTTCTTCGTCGAGCAGCGCCGCGACAATCTGCGCGAGCTCGTCGGCACGCGCCACGAGTGGAACGCCGAGGCGCGCCGGGTGGTGCACCCCGATCACGGGGTGCTCGATCTGTCCGGCTGGAAGGGCGCCAAGGCCATCCAGCAAACGCAGCTCACCAGCTCGCACCGTGGCTCTCGCAGGCGCGGGGGGGATTGACGTGCTCTACATCTTCGACAAGGACAACACGCTCGTTGGCGGGCTGGTCGGCAACCGGCCCGCCAACACCCCCGACGAGCAACAGCCCCTACCCGGCGTGCTCGAAAAGCTCGCCGACCTGCGCGCCCAGGACCATATGATCGCGATCGCCAGCAATCAGGGCGGAGTCGCTTGGGGCTTCATCGGCGAGCAGCAAGCACGCGCCCTAGTGCGCGACGCCGGGCAGAAAGTCGGCGGCGTCGATTACTGGCGTTGCTCATGCTACGATGAGCGCGCCGCCGGCAGGCCCGGCGCCGATCCGCGTTTCGCCCGCGCTTCCTATCGGCGCAAGCCCAGGCCCGGCATGCTCCGCGAGCTCATGCGCGAGGCCGGCGCCAGCGCCGCCGATACGATCATGATCGGCGATCAGGAATCCGACCGGCAGGCTGCCGAGGCCGCCGGATGCCGCTTCGTGTGGGCGGTCGATTTTTTCAGAAGGAGCTAACAATGCCAGCCAAGCAGAAAATCAAATCACGGAGGCAGGAATCCGTGTGATCCAAGACCAGCCAGCCCAAAAGGAGAAGCCTCATGCCCGTTGAAAAATACTCCATCAGCCTGCAGCCCGACGTCGCCGCCGCCATCGCCCTGCGCGGCGACGAACGCAGCACCACGCTCAACCGGATGATCGACCGATACGTCGAGATCCTCGAAGTCGGCCGGCGCAAACTGGCCGACCTGCTGAACGACAGCGAGATCGGCTTGATCCTCGACGTACTCAACGGCACGCTATTTGCAGAGCCGTTCAGCATCCAACTCGTCGACCGCGAAGTCGCCGACTCGTTGCAGGAAGGCTACGCGGGAAAGTGGAAGTGTGACGGTCCGGCGCTCGTCGAGAAGCTGCGTGGCCTAACCTATGCCGAGCAGGTCGCGATCGTCGATTGCGTAGAACGCTGGTGGGAGCGAGTTGGCAGAGGTGAAGATCGGATCAAGCCCGCCGAGGCATTGAAGCCGGCGCCGCGCCAATCCGCCTGACCACTCGATCACCCGACTACGCGACCATACGACTACGCGATCTCGCACCACCCGCAGGCGGCCCCGCGTCGGGGAACGGCGGCACAACCGCGCGAGAAAAGCCGCGCGCCGCCGCCGACCCCCGCCGCCAGGCCGCCCGCTTCGCCACACCACTGACCGGCGCCATACCCCGCAGACGCCAACAGCAGTCGGGTGTTTGCCTTTTGGATTTTGAGCTTTGGGGTTTGAACTTGGGGTTTGTTGGTTTGAGGTTTGAAATTTGAAGTTTGAAATTTGATCGCTCGTCTTGAAGCGACCGGCGGGGGCGCGGCGCGACGCGGCGGCCCCGGTCGAGGACTCCCCGCCGCCGACCCGCGCCGCCAGCCCCCGCCTTCCTCTTTTCGCGGTCGATACCTCTTTTTGAAAATCCCGCTCGTCCCCGGCCAGCGCCGCGCCACCCGCAGGCACGGCATCCCCATGCCGTGCTGGGACCAGCGCCACAGCTACAGCAGAGGCTTGTGTAGTTTGGCGTTTGGAATTTGGAGCTTGAGGACCGAGAGCTCCGGGTTGGACATGTGGAAGTGCGTGCGCACCTCGACGATCGGCGCGCCCGGCGTGCTGTTGTCGATGGTGATCGTGATGTCCGCGCTCGGCAGCTCGGGATGCTTCTCGAACACCGGCGCCAAGTAGTCGCTCGCGAACACCGTCAGCAACTCCGACAGCGTCCGCGTATCCTGCGCGATTTGAAGCAGGATCCCCGCCTGGTCAAGCATCATCCCCTCCTTATTTACTACGCTTCACGAATCCCGCCACCGACTCTCCCTCACTCCGATAGCCGGCTTTGCGCAGCGCCAAGCGCAGCGCCCGACCCGGCCTAAACACCGCCGCGTCAAACTCCCCGCGCGTGTACATCCGGCCCAGATACTTGCCGATCATCTCGCACACCTCATCCGCCAGGTCCGCCACCGCCAGCAGATCCTCGTAGGCCGGCTCCTTCACCGTGCGCATTGTATGTACCTCCTATCCGTGCTATCCGTGTCATCCGTGGTTAGAACACAGCATACACAATCGCGCTGCCAAAATCCGCCTCGTCCGCCGGATCCGCCATGGCCACCGCCACCCGCGCCGTCGCCACCAGCAGCGCCGAATCGATCGCCCGCGAGCACGGCACGCCCAGCGCGAACCCGAACCCCCCATCCAGGCTCAGCGCCGCCGTGTACGTCCCCGCGTCAAAACTCTCGATCGTCGCGTAGCGTGTCATCCGTCCCCTTGCGTTTTACGCTTTACGTTTTACGTCGTCCCCCGCAGCGTCAGCGTCTGCGCCATCCCGTGCGGCTTCCGATACTTCTCCGCGATCTCGACAATCCGCCAATTCTCCCCATCCGCTGTTACCACATCCCCCCGCTCCGCGCCGAAATGCGGCAGCGCCACCAGCTCCCCCACGCGCCGCTTCTCCTTCTGCACGATCAGCTCCGCCGAGGCTCGCGCCTGAACCAGCGCCAGCGTCGTCAGGAAGCGATCTGCCAGCCGCAGCGGCCGGGCCGGACTGCCCGGCGTGTACGCGAACGCCTCCGCCAGGTCCGTGCCCGTGCCATACACAAAGATCTGATTGAACGCCGTCCGGTAGCCCGCCCAGCTCCCGATGACTCCCCGATGCAGCGCAAAATCGTACGTCGACGCCGGCGCGGCGACCGCCACACTCGCCGTCAGCGTGCCCCCGTTCATCTCGACGACGAACGGATAGTAGCGCTGCAGCCGCGCCAGCACCTGATCGCCGCGCTGACCCGACGCCACCACAAACCCGCTGATCGTGTTGCTCCAGGCCGCCGCCCCATCCACGCTCACCGCGTGAATGTCGCACCACGCCGCCAGCCGCTCCAGCAAGTTGCGCAGCGTCCCCGTCCACGTCAGCGTGTACTCGCTCACCCAGCGCCGCATGCGCGCCAGCGCCGTCTCCGCCTTGACCGTCAGCTTGGCCCCGACGATTTCCACGGACATCACGTCAAACGTGTGCAGCGTCACGCGCTCCGCGCCGACCATCGTCACCAGCCCGCGCGCCACGCTCAGCCGCCCGCCCTCGACCAGCAGCGAGGAGCCTGCAAGGTTCCCGTCAGCATCGTGCAAGACAACTGTCATCCGCTCCCCGTCCAAGTCGTAGCTCACCACCGTCAAATCCGCCAATTCTTCCGATCCGCTGTTCTCCGCCCGCCACACCTCCGCCGGCTTAATCAGATAGATGTAATCCCCGTGCTCGATCATCCGCACGTGCGCGAACTGCAGCGCCCGGATCTCCGTCGCCACGTAAGCCGAGTAAAACAGCCCGTCGTCGCTGCGCGCCAGGTACACGACAAATCCCGTATCGTGGTAGGCCTGGCTGAAGGTCAGCCAGTAGTAGCCGTTGATTTTGGTTTGGCTCAGTTGGATAAAAGCCCGGTTCGACGCGTCGTACACCGTGAAGGTCAAAGCGCTGTGGGTCTGCGTGTCGGCGGCGACCCACGCGCTGGCCGTCGCGTGCAGCAGCTTGATCGGCCGGCCGGTGACTGTTCCCGTGTCGCGCACCTGCAGCAGCGCCACGGTGTAATCGTCGCTATCCGCCCGATACACGCCGGCGACCGAATCCGGCTCGTTGATGTCGCCGCCGGCGTAGTCGCCGACCGTAGTCACCCACGTGTTCGCCACCTCGTTATAGCGCCACAGCAGCAGATGGTAAGTCTCCGGCGCGCCGTCCTGATCGTACGCGATGGCCACCCCACCCCGCTGCGTCACCGCGCTCGAAATCCCGCCGATGGCCACCGACGTGCTGGTGATGGCGCCGGCGTACGCCGCCGTGTCCGTGCTCCCCGACCACGTCGCCCCGTCATCATCCGAATAGCGCCACCGCACCTCGTTCGACGCCAGCCAGGCCACCACCACCCGCCCCACCGCCCGGAAGATGCACACCCGCGTCGACGCCCCCACCCCGCTCACCAGCGCCTGCCACTGATACCAATTGCCGACCGTGCCCGGGTCCGTAATGCGCATGAACCGAATCGTGCCGCCATCGTTGCACACCCGAACGATCGCCGTCCCCGTGCTCACCGCGTCCCCGTCCCGCGTCGTCGGAGCAATCCGCACCGCGTGCGCCGCGAACGCCGGCCAGCCGTTGCTCGTCAGCGTCGCCGTCACACTCGGCTGAATGTGCTTCGCCCGCTGCGCCGTCGTGAGTGTCGCCGTCAGAGTCTTCACTAATTACCAATCCCCAATTACTGGCGCGGCACGCGCCCTCTGCGCTGCACCGGCAGCGCCACGTACCCCCCCGCCGCCCGCGCTCGGATCCGATTCAGCCCCGCCCGAAACTCGTTCAGCCGCCGAAAGGCAAACCCCGCGGTTTGCTTATACGAATCATCCTCGGCGCTGACCGTCTCACGCAGCGCGCTCGCCCGGGCGCTCGCCGCATACCCCGAGCTGCCCGTGACCAACATCTGCGAGTGCTCGCCCGGCAGCGTCGTGCTCGCCGCCGCGTCGAGGCCCTCGACCGTCTGCGCCCGCGCGAACCAGACGCGCGCCACGTCGCTCGCCGCCGGCTCCGGATCGTCGGCAATGTACAAGATGTTGCCCGGCCACAGCTCGAAGCCGGCGCGCCACTTCGGCGGATGCTCCGGGTCGCTCGCCGTGTACGGCAGCCACACCCGCAGCACCCGAATCAGCCGCGCGAACGTCGACGCCGACAGCGCCGCCTCGCGCGACGCGCTGGCGAACGTATGCGTCGCAATCGCCTGATCCGGATTCACGTCGTTATAGTCCTCCAGCGCCTGGCGCAAGGCCTGGTCGAGCGTGTCGTCCTCCCACGTCGCCACCCCCAAATCCGCCAGCTCGAGCCGCAGTCGCTCCCGATACTCACCCGCGTCCATCCGCACTCCTCTCCGTGTGCATCCGTGTTATCCGTGGTTAGAAAGCCTCCAAGACGCGAATCACGAAGTTCGCCCCCGTCGGGTACGAGGCAATCCGCCCCGCCCCATCCGTGACCCAAAAGAACGCGTTGTAATGACCCTCGACCAGCGCGAACTCAGCCGCGCCCGGGTAAAACGTCACCTTGCCCTCAGTCGCATCCGTGATCGCCAGCTTCGTCGGGTTCGTCACCGTATCGTAATCCACCGACGGCGCCAGGTCCCCCGCCCGCAGCCGTATTTCCACGGACGTGACCCCCGACAAATCCACCGCCTCCCCGTCCGCCGTCAGCTGAAATTCGATCGGCTCGGTGCTCCCCACCCGCCACGTCCACGTCGAATAAGGCGCCGTCATGTCCGTGCCCTTTGAAGTTTGAATTTTGAAGTTTGAAGTTTACTCCGTCGTTCCATCCCGCACGCCCTTGTAGGTAGTGACGACTTTAGTCGTCTTCAATCCGCTCGTCACCACCGCCCCCTTGATCGCGCTCGTCACCCGCACCAGCCCGATCGTGAACCCCGGCAGCCCGCCGCGCAGATTCGGCCCCATCGTCCAGTTATGCAGTGTGTCGTCGCTCCGGAACTCCGCCTCCGCCAGCACCAGCAGCGCGCCCGGCATGAAGTCCTCGGGCAGCACATCGTCGGGGACCTGCCAGGCCTGCCAGTTGTGCTCGGTGTCATCCGACTCAAACAGATCGGTGATCGTGCACGCCGGTATCGGCGGCTCTTCGACCAGGTCTTCCGTCGCCGCCGAAAACCACTCCAGCGCTTCCGTGGCGACCGCTTCGCTCTCCTCGAAGACCGAGGCCGACAGCGGCGGATCCTCGACGTCCTCCGGCGTGAGCCAGTGCGTCCACTGGTGCAGCGTATCGTCGAAGTCCGCTCCCGCCTCGTCGAGCAAAGGCAGGGGCTGAAAGTCCTCGACGTCGTCCGGCGTCAGCCAGAGCGTATACCCGTGCACCTCCGTGTCATCCGTGACCCGATCCGTTTCATTCCCAAGATCCGCTGTTGCCGGCGGCATCTCCTCAACGACCACATCCGCCGGCGTGAGCCAGAAGACCCACTCGTGCAGCGTGTCGTCAAAAGCCACTTCCGATTCAACGATCTCCGACAGAATTGCAGGATCCGCGGCCGCCGCAGATGGTGCAATCGCCAGCAGCACCCCCGCCAACCGACGTGTCCCTCCGGTCTTCGTTGCCGTCCGCGAGTAATTCTGTTGAGCAGTCACTGCCTCGTCTGAAGCGGCAATCAGCACAAACGAAGGTGCCCAAACCTCATCATACCGTTCCTGCAAAGCTCCATCCCACGTCCACGTGGCATTGGCCGAGTCGTCTTGACAGGCAAAGAAGATCAATAGGCAATTGTCCACCGTCGTCGTCACGTTGTTCGTGATCGCCGACGCCGTGGCGGTCAGCAGTTGTATGTGCTGAGCGTTGATCGGCGTGGTCGGATGCGCACCCGATATGCGGATGATCCCACCCGACATGTCGTTGTCGATGGTCGAAGTGAAGGTGTAATTCGCAGGCTCCGACGCGCCCGCGATTTTCCACCACACGCCGATGTTATGATCGGCGTTGTTGCCGACGCCGATTTGCGTCCAGCCGCTAGGCTGTCCACCGTCTAAGGTACTCTGACTACCTGTGCCGTGCACGATCTGAGCGACGAGCAGATCGCCTTCGGCTGTGCCGCTCGGCTTATCGATCGTTATCGTCGTGCCCGACCCTTCGACTGTGCCGTTGGTCGCATGAGATTGATAAGCAGGCATCGCCTAAAACCGCCTAGAACCCAAACAGGGGCAGGCCCGACCCGCGCCTGCCCCTATCCGCCGAATTCTCCCGATCCGCTGTTTGTTACGGCTCGTCCCACTGCAGCGTGCCACTCACCGCCGACGTGCCAAACCCCGACCGCAGCGACAGATTCGCCGCATTCCGGATCTCGATCATCGCGCGCGGGTCCGTGGTCTGCCACCGGTTGATGCCGCCGTTGGCATTCACCCCCAGGCGCATCACGATGTCGTCGATCGTCGGCTGCGCCGACCAGGTAGTGTTCACAACCCCGGCCGCCGCCGCCTGCTCGCCGCTCAGCGGCTCCGGCGTGATCGCGCCGCCGCCCGTCGTTCCGCCCGAGGAGCGCGCCACGATCACCTCGTTCGCCGCGCTCGCCGTTCCCATCCCGGCAAACTCCACCAGGTACACCTCACACCGCCGCGCCGACAGAGACACCAGCGTCATGAAGTCAGCCGTGGTGGAAAGAGCCGTGTTACTCCGTGTTGCAGCCCAGCGTCCCATGTCTCTACCCCTTTCCCTTCATCAGCGCGCCGGGCATCGGCAGCCCCAACCGGCCCAGGCTATCCGCCAGGTCGCCGAGAAGATCCGCCTCCACCGCCGCCCAGGCCACCCCGGCCAGCCAGTCCAGCCCGGCCAGGTTGCCGGCCAGCTTCGCCACCGTGAACACCGCCAGATTCGGCAGCAGCTTCTGCAGCACGAAACTCTTGACGTGCGCCAGGTCGAGCGCATTCGTCTTGAGCGCCGCTGCCAGCGCCGCCACCAGGTTGATCAGCACATGCCCGACGATAATCTTCGCAAACGGATCCTCGAGCACGAGCCGCAGTTGGTTCAACAGCTCATCCATTGTCACCCTCGCTCTCGGCGGATGATCCATCCGCCGACTCCAGGCGAGCGGAGATCGCCGGCACGCGCACCGGCCATCCCCACCCGCCACTGATTACTGATCACTGATTACTGATCACTATCGGCCTTCAGCCCGTCCAGCAGCGACCGGGTCTTCGCCGGCTGCGCATTGCTCGGCCGGAACGGCGTCGCCGCCTCCGGATACCACAGCTTGCGCCCGTCGCCGACGATCAGCTTCACCACGCCAGGCTTCGGGTAGATCGCCCGCAGCACCGCGTCGAGCCTGTAGTGCCGCAGCGCATCCGCCAGCAGCTTCGCCCGCTCACCCTCCGGCGCCGGCTCCTCAGGCGCAGGCCGAAACCCGCGCTCTTCCAGGACCGCGCCCAAGTCCGGCGCTTCGACCGAATCGACCGCTTTCTTTGCCATGCTCCCCTCCGATCCGGGAATTCACCCGATCCGTTGTTAGTTGCTCTTGTCCTTGGCCGTGCAGCGCAGCGTCACAGTAACCCCGGTACCCGCTGTCATGATGTCGACGCTGGCGCGGATGTACGTACCAGTGATCGGGAACGAAAGGTAGTCCACTCCATCCGCCTGGCGTCCGGGAAACACCATCCCGTCGACCCAGTTGCTGTTGTCCGGGCTGTGCGCCATAGTAGTTGTCACGCGCTGGGCCGTGCCGATGTCGACGATCTGGTAGCAGTCCGCCACGCCGTAGTCGGCGATGACCCTGCCTGTCCCCGTCGCGTCCGCAGTGATACTCACCGTGGCCGAGTGCAGCAGATAGTCCGCCCACCCGCCAACCGCCTGCGAAGCAGGCACGGCAGCCGGCTCCGCAACAGGCGCGGCCACCACCGCCAGCGTGATGCTCATGCCGATCGCCAGCGCCAGCACGAACACCGCCGCCACATTGATCAGTCTCTTCACCGTGCTCATCGTCCTTTTCTCCTGTGCGTTGTGTAGGGGCAGGGCTTGCCCCTGCCCTATCCGTGCATCCGTGTCAGAAATCCGCGTCGTGCTCCGTGCTTACAGCTGACTCAACACGGCGCTGCGAAAGTCGATCGCGCCGACCGCGTAGAACCACCGCACCTTGATCGGCAGCGCGTCCTGGTAGAACAGCAGGAAGCTGCTCGGGTCGGCGGCGTTGATGATCTCCGGCATCTCGCCGAAGCGGAAGCCCGCGCCCACCGACGGCGCGAGATCCGGGTTGGCCAGCGCCACCCAGTCGTTCGTGTCCGTGAAGTCCGGGCACACCAGCACCGGCCCGGCGCTGTCCTTCGCGCCGCCGGCCGCCGCGTCCATCGGCGCCACGTTGATGTCGTTCAGGTTGCCACCGGGTTCCTTGTCGCCGAAGAACAGCTGGATCGCCCGCCTGCGCTTCTGTACCGGCACGATCACCCGGTCCGGCAGCACGGCCAGGCGCTTGCTGCTGTTGAACTCCGTCGCCGTGTACATCGCGATCCCTGCCTGCTCCCAGCCGGCCGGGTCCAGGTCGTAGGCGATCAGGTTGCCGCGCGTGGTCGAGAACATCGCCGCGCTGTCTTCGTTCAGCGTCGGGTTGCTCGTGAACACCGTGGCCACCGCCAGGCTGATGGTGCGGATCGCCGAGGTCGCCAGCGCCTCCGGAACCGCGCGCCACCCGGCCACGTCGTCCTTGTCGATCATCTCCAGCGTCAGGCTCGTGTAGCCGCCCTTCTTCAGAAAGTCGATGTACTCCCGCTTGTCGTTCCAGGTCAGCTCGGTGTACACCCCACCGTCCGCCACCGTCGGCAGATCGCCGAAGCCACCGGCCACGATCCAGCTCGTGCGCTGCAGTGTCGGGAAGTCGCGGATCGCCACCGCCCGCCGCCACCAGGTATAACCCGCAGCCGCCAGCCGATTCCACTGCGCCAGCATCAGCTTGTTCTGCAGGTTCGCCGTCAGCTCGGCCATCACCGCAGCCGTGTTCGGACTCGTGGCGCCCGAGACCGCAAAGCGCACGTACTCCGGACGGAAGATCCCGCGCATGTCGACGTCCCCGGTCAGGCCCGTGTACAACTCGGCCAGGCCACGCAGACGCGGCACGTCGGCGAACTGCGACGCCACCGGCAGCCCCATCAGCCGCTCGTAGGCCGCCTCCAGACGCTCCCGGCTCGACCACATGCCTTGCACGCTCGGCCGCCCGTCGTGCGCCGGCTGACCCATGCCCTGGATCGCCCCGCCGGCCGCGAACGACGCGGCCGCACTGCGCACCGACGCAATCTCCCGCTCCAGATCGGCCGGCTCGAACACGCGCACCGCCCCGTCCGACGTGGTGAAGCGATCGCGCACGATCGCCGCGAACTGCGCCGGCAGCCCGGCGTTGCTCAGGCTCAGATCCAGCAGCGCCCTACACTGCTCGCGCTGCAAAGCCACACTCAGCGCGTCCGGTGTAGCCACAACCGACACCGGCACCGTAGTTTCCTCTTCGTTTTCCATCTCACCTGCTCCTTGCCTTGAATTGAGAACCTTGTGCACACCCCCACCTGCGGCGGGACGGTAGACGATGTCTACCGACGCGACTTCCCGGATCGAACTGACAACGCGCTTGCCGTCTTGCACATCCCACGTGAGCCAGGCCAGAGCGGACAGGCCCACGTCGGGCGGCTTCAGGCCCGCCTCTTGCATCTCGATCACAGTGTCCAGCAGTTCAACCGCCGGCTTGGCGGCAGAGATGTCCATCATGTGTAGCTCGGCGTCGACGCGCCGATCGGCCGGGTTCCAGTGCACGTCCCGATAGACGCCCACCAGGCGGCTGGCACGCAGCCCCCCGAAAAGGTCCGGATGATCGAACAGCGCGCCCACATCGCTGAATCTCGGCGCCGCGTCGATCAGAACCTGATCCGGCAGCACGATCGGGGGATCGTGCTTCGTCTCGCCCGCCTCCATCTGCGTAACCCCATACACCCGCGCCACCCCCGCCGGCAGCTCTTTCGCCGAGCGCGCCAGGCGGATCGGTATCGCAAACCGGAACTCCTCAGCCTTCATCGTCTTCTGTTTCTTGCTCATCGTCGCTCTCTCCCCGATCCGTCGATTCGCCCGATCCGTTGTTCTTCTTCTCCGCGCGCGCCTTCGCCTCCGCCACGATCTGCTTGATCTCGCTATCCGGCAGGTCCTCGCCCGCGAACTTGTAGATCATCCGAATCGTGCGCTCGTCTCGATCCAACCCCGCCTCCAGCACCTTCGCAAACGCCTCGGCAATGTCCCGCGCCGCCACCGCCAGCGCCTGGTTGTCGCTGCGCCGCACATCCGCCACGTCCGTGGAAATGCCCGGGTCCGCGTAGCGCCGGATGGCGCCTTGCGCCGCCGCCAGCGTGTAGGCGATGCGGCACGTCTCTTCGATGCGCTTGCGCACGTAGCCCTGGCGCGTCTCGTAGTGGCGGTACGACACGTCGGTCATGTTCGTGCTGGTGGCTTCGGTGTTGCCTTCCCCCGGATCGCCCAACCAGAAATTCGGCACGTTCCCGCCGACGGCCACCATGCTCTTCAGCGCGAAGCCGTCCGCTTTGGCGTCGTCCGCGCCAATCTTCGGCTGTCTCACTTCGTGCTTCTCGCTGGCGCTGTGCACCACGACCGAGCCATCCGCCGGAGGATTCTTGTAGCGCTGCTGCGCGTCCGGTACGTCGGCCGCATTCTCAACGGCAACCTCGTAGTAGAACTTGCTGAGCGCCGCGTTACGTTCCACCCGGTCTTCGAGCCAATCGCTGTAGAACGCCAGCCAGGGTAGCGCCGTCGCCAGATCGCCATCCCCGCGCGTCGCACCCAGCGGCTTGTTCACCGCGAACTGCCCGGCGAAGCTCTGCCCGGGCTCCGCCGTCAGCAGCGTCGGCCACCATACCAATTCGATCTGGCCCGGCACGCGCTGCCCGACCCCCGTCACCTGCTCGTAATCGTTCGCCCGCCACTTCAGGCCCTCGACCTGCACCGCGGCCAGCGCGCGAACAAACACCATCCCGTCGACTTCGTTCTGATGAAAGGTCGGGAACACCTCGCCATCCGTCGTCAGCGCGTCGATCCACACCGGCCAGCGTTCCCCCATGTTGTTCAATTCGTGATTCCAGAAGCGGTCGAGCCACTTCTGTACCGCGTTGATGCGCGACGTGGGCCGGATCCCATTCCCCCACACGTGATCCCGCGTCAAATTCACGATGCGCCGCGCCAGCGGATTCGTGCGCCAGGCGGCCAGAGCATCCGTCAGGTTCTCGTGCCGCTGGAACCACGGCCGATCCTTCGTCGCGTCGTACGTGCTCGCCCAGCCCGCCCGGCTCGTCGACTTGCCCTGCGAGTCCTCGCCGAGGAAATCGCGCAGCGTCGCGTCGATCGCCATCCGCGACGTCGCAATCCGCCACGCCAGCGCCATCCGCCGGCTGAAAGTCAAAGCGTAAGGATTCCGTGCCATCACGTTTTACGTTTCACGTTTTAGTACTTGCCCCTACGCCGGCTCACCCTCTTCTCCACCTGCACCACCGCACCAAAATACTCGGTGGGTTTGGGTTGTTTGTCGAGCACCGCCGTGAACGCCGCGCTGATCAACAGATCGTCGTGCCCGCGCGCCACCAGCCCGTCGTACGCCGGCGGCTCGGTGACGCCCCATCGCAAGCGCTGCCCGGGCCCGTCCAAGACTTCGTACTGGCACTTGTCAACCTCATACCAAAATTGCCGGTACTCCGCCGACTGATCGTCCGCGTGGTCCTTGAACCGGCCCGTCTCGATTACCCCGACGAAGTCCCACCCCAGATCCGACTTGCTCGCCGACGAGAACTCGAACCGGACAACCCGCTCGCTCCATCTCGCCTCAAGGAACGAAGCCAGGCCCGCCCCGACCCCCGTCGCGTCCACCACCAGCCAGCGCGCAGACCAGTGTGCCACCAGCGCATTGATCCGCTCGTAAAGCGCCGTTTGCGGAACGCCCAGAAACAAACTCCGATCCCGAACCAAATAACTCCACTGATCGCCTGGCCCCATCTCGACCACCGTGATAGCGGTGGCATCTCGCTTCTTATTAGCCAGTTGATCGCGCTCCAGTACCTCAGCCGACCCGCGCTGTTCCTCATCCTCGCCTGCGACGTCCACGAGCAGCGCGTACTGCTTCCCCGGCTCCGGAGCGCGGCGCCGCTCGTGCGTCCCGCGCATGAGCGCCTGGCGGGCATCGGGAAACAAGCCGCCTTCATGATCGATCTCCTTCAAGTCGTACTGCGTCACGATGAGCGGATGCCGCGCCCCCAGCCGCTCGCGCCGATCGGCCACGTGCGCCGCGTACGCCGGCACGTACTGGGCGACCACATCCGCGGGATACTCGAAATAGCGCCGCACCCCATCTTTCGCCTGTTGTCGCAGCGCCGCTTGTTTGGCCTGATAAAGCAGCGTGTTTGTCGTCCAGGCCGTGCCCCACAGAACGCTCGTCGCGTTTGTGGAGGCCTTCATCGGCTCGAAGTCTTTGTCCCACTTGCTCGCCTTGATGTCTTGCGCCTCGTCGCCCTCGAGCAGCAGATCAGCCGTCGCCCCCACCGTGCTCGCCCGAGGCTCAGCCGAAAAGAACATCGCCCGCGCTTCACCCACCTCGACGATGTAGCCGCTTCGATGTCTCACCCGGCCCGCGTGCCAGGGCGTCTTGAGCCGGTCCTTCAGTCTCTGCAGGCTGTTCAGCGTCTGCGGCTTGAACGTCGGCGACGCCTTCACAATCTGCCCGCCAACGCGCTGGAAGATCGTCAGCAGATACGCCTCCAACTGCGCGCTCAGCTCGTTCTTCCCCGCCTGCCGGCTCATCTCGACGACAAAAGTCCGACCGTGTCCACCGACGATGCTGCTTACGATAGCCTCGGCCGGTTCCACCTGATACGCGCGCAATTCGCGCCGCGTGACGTAACGGCTGTACGCGCCGATGTTGGACAGCGCGAGCCGGGTTGCCTGTACGAGTGGGTCGATTGCGTCCCTCACGCATCCCTAGCGCCCCTAGGTCTCATCCGTGACATCCGTGTCATCCGTGGTTAGGTATCGTGCTCCAAGTCGCTGATCGTGCTGCGCGCCGCCTTCAACTCCGCTTCCAATTCGTCGATGCGCCGCGCCAGCGTCGGCACCACCCCCGCCTTCTTCTTCTCCTCCTTCAACTCCGCTTCCGCCTCCGCCAGCTTCGTCTGCAGCGACACCACCAGCGACGAGAACCCGTTAACCAGCGTGTGCGCCGCTTCGGCCTCCACCTGCTTCGTCTCCGCCACCAGCTTCGGCCGCGCGCTGCGCGCCACATAGATCGTCCCGGCCAGGATCACCAGCTGAATGAAGATCGGAACGTAAGGCGCCAGCTCAATCATCCGTGTCCATCCGTGTCATCCGTGGTTCACAGCTGCATCCCCAGGTCCCGCGACATCATGTCCAGCACCTGGTTTAGAGCCCCCGTCAGCTCCCGGCCCAGATCCCCCTGCCCCCGGTACGCCAGCAGCCGGCCCAAGGTCGCCGTGTTCTGCCGGAACAGCTCGAACGCCGAGAGCTTGCGCGACTCGAGCGACACGCGCGACTCGTCGTCCGGCGCTTGGCTATGGCTCAGCCCGGCAATGTAAGCGCTCAGGTCCTTCTGCTTGGCATACAGCTCGAGGATTAGATCGTCTAAGGTGGGAATCGGCGCCGGCGCACCTGACACCCGTGCACCTGACACCAACAACGAAGCTGAGGCCGGCAGAGAAAAACCGGCCTCATCTGGAGGAGAACCGGCGACGTGGGCGCCATCGCCGGCGATTACAGCCTCGGGTGCACTGTGCGCCAACTTACGGGCGTAAAAACCGTGTCGGCGGGCGTTGCTGTTGCCCTTTGGCGCGCCGCGCCCCCGCTTGCTGTTGTTGGAAGATTGCATGGGCCGCCCTGTAGACCCGGCATCCCTATGCCGGTAGACCGGCTATGCCGGTAGTAATGAGCCGCCCAAGCTCGACACGATCCTAGAACAACCGTGCTCTCAAGTCAATGACAAAACCGTTACAGACCGAGCAAAAGACACGCTTCTTCCAGAAAGCACACGCAACCCTAACAAATCAAAACCGCACGTAAACCCGGAAACAAAAAGAGACCGGACGAAGGAGGCACTTCTCTTCGCCCGGCTCACATGTCGGACCAACGCCCGCCGACAAGGCTAATTATAGAACGTCCGTTCAAACAGCACAACTCGCAGGAACGGCATCCCCATGCCGTTCCCTCAGCGCCTCAGCCCTCCCCATCCTTCGGCGCACGCCGCAGCACGTGCGCCAGCGTCGTCGCATCCGCCTGCGCCCCGCGCACCACCCGAAAAACAGTAATCTTCGTGTGCGCCAGCCCCTCGTTCCCCGGCCGCACGAATTCTCTCCCACCCCGCTCCCAACCGATCGTCGCGTCCACCACCTGGCCCCGCAGCCCGGCCAGGTCCAGACCCTCGCGCGTCACCAGGATACACCGATACGGCGCCACCGCGCAGTAATAGCGCCTCGTCGCCCCATACTCGCTCGACTCGGTGCGCCACACAAACAGGCGCACCGTCGACTCGTTCACCAACATAAGCATGCCCACCTCCTACCCCGCCGCAAGCCGCCGAAACAGCGCCAGCCGATCCTCCTCGTGCGACCGCAGATACAGCCGGCACACCAGCCGCGTCAGATCATCCAGCGGCGCCAGCGACCCGCCGGCCAGCGCCACATCGTCCAACGCACACGACGCCTCGCCCGACGCGCGCACCACCAGCGCCGCGCACGTCGCGCAGCACTGCGGCTGCGCCCGCTCCAGCTTCAACAATCGCCGATGAAGATTCGCCATGGCCACTACTCCACTACTCCGACCCGCTCCATCCAACCAATTCGCCACTCCCCCGCCCGTTTCCCCCCGTAGTAGCAGCCCCCGTAGTAGCGGCATCCCCATGCCGCGCCTCTGCCTCCAACCACTCGATAGCCTCCTCGATCTTCCGCACGTACGACCCTCCGTACTGCGGATAGCCGGCCACCAGCGCCAGCCGCCGCCGGCTCGCCCCGCCCCGCCAGGCCTCCCGGATACGCTCCGCGATCGCCGCCACCTCTGCCCCCTCCCCTGACATTCGGGGGAGGGCTGGAGTGGATGCCTCCTCATTTCCACGGACATCATGCACCAGCGCATCAAGCAGCCAGCGCAAGTCCCGCAGCGCCCGATCCACCCGCGCATCCTGCGGCACGATGAGCCAGGCCCCATCCGGAGAGGTGGCCCGCGCCGCATCCAGCGACCGCCCGTCGAGCATCGCCGCCACCAGCCGGCCGAACTCCGACGCGCTGATCCAAATGTTGGCACCCTGCGTCGCCAGCGACACGCCCACCACGTGCCCCACGATCACCGTCATCATTTCGCCCGCCTGCCTTTCAGCCGCATCAGCACGTCCACGCCCAGCACCTCCGCCTGTTCCGCCTCACACAGGCCAAACTTGCGGCACAGCACCAACAGGAACATCCCCACGTCGGCGAACAACTCATCGACCGGCGCGTCCGTCTTCGTCACGAACTCCTCACGCAGCTCGCGCAGCGCGCGCACCACGTCGTGCGACATCACCATCCGCGTGCCCTGAAAAATCATCATGGTTCCTCCCCATGAGGTAGGGGCAGGCCTTGCGCCTGCCCTCTCCTCCAGTCCAGTCGCGCAGGACGGTTGCGTTCAGCGGCCGAGGCCGCGTCTGGTGGCCACCGCTTCTTCCTGCATCAGTTCCAGTGGTTACGCTTCCTCCGTGTCCTTTTCCCCGGTATGTCCCTCGACGACACCCGCTATCAAGGTGAGTCAGGTATGGGCCGGATACGACCGTCGTCCGCTTCGTCCCGCTGCCGGCGCGACCGGCAGACCTTCAACCTGCGTAGGGGCCACGAGACGGCTTTCAATCCGCTTCATTCACCCGATCCGCTGTCCCAAAACACACACCGGCCTGGCAACGCCCAACCGCCAGGCCGGTGAGGGGCTTGCCTCATCGCATATAATGAGACAAGCCCGCGCGCCGGTCTCGTCGGCGTTCGGGTCAGGCCGGCGCAGTGTTCCCGCACTGCGCCGGCCGCTATCCGTGAAGTCAACCGTACATCGGCACGATCACCGGCTTCGCCAGCTTCCACGTCCCCATCTGCCAGACGATCCAGTGCGTCCCGCAGTCCGGGCAGATTACGTAACGCGGCGACTGCTCGAGCGCGTCAGCTTCCTTCAGCGTCGTGGCCGGCCCGTCCTCGTGCTCACACCGCCACTCGCCGCGAACCACCCGCTTGTCTTCTGTCACGCTCGCCTCCTGCTCGTCGTCGAACTCCTCGCACTCGTGCGTGCAATCGTCCGGCGCCTCGAGCCACGTATCCTCCACGTCGCAGTCACACGCCTGCCCGCAGCCCTTCCCACAGTCGTGCATGCCCGCCTCCTATCCGTGCAATCCGTGCCATCCGTGGTTAAAACAACTTCGGCTGCTCCCCCACCGGCCAGCTCAACAACACCAGCTGCTCCCCGGTCTCCGCGTCGAATCGCATATGGCGCCCGGGCTCCGCAAAGCCCAGGCCCTTCACCGCGTTCACGATCACCTCAACCTCGTCGTCGATCGGATACCGTTCCGTCCCGTTCCCGACCGTCAGCCGCAGATAGTGCGTCCCGTTCGACTGCCGGTGCTTCAAGGTCATCTTCCCATACACCAGCCGATTCGGGCTGTACCCGATCAGACCCTGCATCGTCCCTGCGTCCAGCGTCTTACTCTCCATTGTCGTCAACCTCGCTCTCTTCCCCCTGCCCCCGACTGCGCTCCAGAAACTCCACCCACTCTTCCCCCACATCCATGCCCATCGAAAAGCGCGGCCCACCCAGAGCCTTGATGCGCCTGAGAAGAGTCTCGTGCTCCCGATGCCAGCGCCGCCAGTCCGGATCGTCCTTCTTCACCCGGTAAGCAAAGCTCGGCGGCGGCACGTTCTGCTCAAGCCGGCGCGCCACGAACGAGGGGAACCTGATCGACTCCCCCAACGGCGAGCGCACGTACGCAATCCACAGCAGCGCCTGCAGCTCCACGCTGTCCGGCGCGTCCCCATCGCTGAGGGCGGCCTGAATCGCGCCCCGGGCGTCACCGGGTGGACAGCCATGCGTCATCAGGATCCCCGCCAGGCGCTCCAGGTCAGGGTGACGCTGGATCGGTTTAACCGATCTAGCACCATCTGTCAGTGGTAGTGGTAGTGTTTCTCCCTCTGTAGGTAAAAGACTACTACTACTACCAGAGACAAGATCGGTTAAACCGATCTTCTTAGTTCTGTCCCAGAATTCCAACTGACTTACAACCGAATCCGTCAGCCGGATTCCCCGCCCGCCCGGACCCAGGCATGCCACCCCCACCGCCGGCAGAACCTGCCGGGCCGCCGCGATCGTCTCCTCGTCACACCCAGTCAGCGCCATCAGCTCCTCGACCGACCACCAATCCGGATGCTCCTGCTTCAACAGCACCATCACCACGAAACACGCCAGCGGCCCGACCTGCGCCCGGCCCGATGTTCCACGCGTCAACGCACGCATCAGCAGCCCCACGTACGATCGGTTGTCCACAGCTTGACGCCTGTGCTATACTATGGACACCAGTCGTCGTGACTGCTCTGTGTCGGTGGGCACGCGCCCGGGGGAGGGCGCGTGCTCGTTTTTTTCTGTTGGTTCCCTCATCGTTTCCGCTCCTTCTTCCTTTTATAGTCCTCACTTCTGCAAGCCCTGGCGTGATACTTCTGACTAGGCGAGTTTGGCACAAACTCAATCCGGCAGCCGGCCAGAGCGCACCTGCGCGCTTCGCCGGTGACCAGCGCGCCGGCGATGTCGTTCATCGCAAGCACTTCGACCGGCCTGGCCCGAGCCCATACCTCATCGACGCCGTCAATCATCGCTCCCAGGATAAGCGCAGCACGGGCCAGCTTCCCCGTGATCGGCTTCTTGCCCACCTCCAACTGCCGCACGTACTCCCTGCTGAAGCCGGTCCCCACGTTTGGCTTCAGCGTCCGCCGAAGCGTCACGCCAAACTGCGCCAGGCTCTGACCATACTCAGCACGAATCGCCCTCAACTGCTCAGGCGTGACGTTTGGCGCCTGTTCGAGCCGTGTGTCGTTTTTTCTCATCGCGTCGAAAGTTGACACCGAGTTGACAGCGTTACGGGCATTCTAGCGTTGCCCCCTCGCCTTCTTCCGCACGTCTTCCAGCCACGCAACCACGCTCACAAACTCACTCCCCGACAGCGCATCAATGGTGGCCTCGATCGCGTCGAGCATGTCCGGCGCCGCCGCGAACAACAGCCCGTAGCGCCTGGACTCCTCCTCGCCGAACGTGTTGATCGCGGCCACCATGTTGCCGGCCGCGTCCTGGATCGTGCCCGGAAATCCCGTGCCTGGCACGTAGTAAAGTGCGTCCATCGGTTTCCTCCTGTAGGGGCACGGCGGGCGCGCGCCCGCCGTGCCCCTTCTCGTTAAACGTTCGCGTTAGTGTGCTTCCAGCCAGCGCCGGGCGTGATCGAACGATCGCAGCTTGGCCACCACCGCATCGCCGCGTGAAACCGTGACCTCTTCCTTGCCGCTGTTCGAGCGGTCAAACTGCGCGTGGAGAGCATCGTCCACAATCTCAACCTCGTACTCCTCCCAGCCATGATCGCGGCCAATGTACAGCGCATCCGGCAGCCGCGACACACGCACCCATGCACCGTCAACAGAAACGGCGGCGTAATGGGTCGCGCCCATTCCCGTACTTCTTTCGGACGACTTCAACTTCATCGGTTCCTCCCTAGGGGCACGGTCTTGACCACCAGACCACTCGACTACTCGACCGCCCGACCATGCCCCTTGACACCCGTGCTATACTATTCTCAACGGTTCACTCCCTAGCGGGAGATTGTTCGGCGGGCGCGCTGCTCGGGGCGGAGTAGCGCGCCTTTTCTTTCCAGTTAACGCCCCTTCGCGGCGCGATGTACGCCGGCGGCGCGTCCAGCGCCACCAGCCGGCTTTCCTCGATGCTTGCCTGACCCCGCAGCCCGGAGCTCCCCGGCTGCGACACACCCACCACCCACTTGCCGGTGAACTCGTTCTCCGGACTGTAAAGCGGACCGGTGATCACCCCGACGAACTCCGGATCGCCCTCCACGCCCACCTTCTGACTCGGACTGAACTTGTGCAACACGATGCGCCTCCTTTCTGCTCTCGAGCCACAGCCGCTCTCGCGTCCAGAACTTCAGCCAAGAGCGCTGATGCTGAATCGCCTGCACGTCGGCGCGGATTCTCACCAGCCCACGCAGGCTCCGGTACATCGCACGCCAGATCTCCCTGGCGTGGTGATACTCCAACTCCAAGCTCATGTCCCGCCTCCTTTCTTCACGTAGCGCACCAACTGCTCCGCCCGGCGCTCGTGCGTCTTGAGCATGCCGAGCGCTTCATCGGCCAGGCCCGCCAGGTAGATCTGACGGAAGCCCCGCGCCTCACCCCCCACCAACTCGCGCTTGATCTGATGCAGCACCACCCGCACGCCGGTCAGCGGCATCGCCACCATGTCGACGTCCTCCGGAAGCCTCATCGCCCGACGTCTGGGCGTCTTACGCACCACCCGACCACCCGACCGCTTGACCATCCGACTACCTCCCTATTGCTTCTTCCCGTTCCCTGTGCGATACTCCCATCGAGCCGCCGGCAGCGGGACCGACCGCTGCCGGCTTCGCAGAACGCCACCGACGGGGGCGGCGCGCACTGCCCGGAGGAAACCGTGCTCCCCGCCATCGACGATTGGATCAACTGGCTCACCATCCAAAAGAGCCAGACCACCGTCGCCGGCTACGCCTGGGAACTGCGCCGACTCAGCCGCGACTTCCCCGACAAACAGCCGACTGACTTCACACCCCAAGACCTGCAGCGCTACCTCGCCGCCCGGCGAGCAGCCGGCTGCGGCGACGCCACCATCCGGCACGCCGTCAACGCACTGCGCTCATTCTTCGCCTACCACCACAGCCCTGCAGCCGCCAGCCTGCCCATGCCGCGCCCCAAACGACGCATCCAACGCACCCTCACCTTTGACCAGGCCCTCGCCGTCCTGGCAGCCTGCGACACAAGCACAACCATCGGCAAGCGCGACCTGGCACTCGTCGCGCTCATGCTCGACACCGGCCTGCGTGCCCGCGAAGTGTGCCGGCTGCGCCTCGACGACCTGAACGTCGACGCACTCCTGTTGAAAGTCGTCGTCAAGGGTGGACAGGAGAAATTCGGAGTCTACGCGCCCGAGACGGCCAACATCCTGGCCGCCTGGCTCGCCGAGCGGGCCACAGTTGCGCGCGGCAACGCCCCAACGGTCTTCGTCGCCATCGGCGGACTAAAACCCGGCCAGGCACTCACCACAGACGGCCTACGCCGCATCTTCGCACGCATCGGCCAGGCTGCCGGATTCAAGCTCAGCCCGCACGACCTGCGACGGACCTTCGCGACGCTCGCCATCACACTCGGCGCGCCAACAAGAATGGTTCAATTGTGGGGACGATGGGAGAACATCCAGGAGGTACAGCGCTACACCGAAGCACTCACTGCGCACGGCTTCGAGCGCTACTCACCCATCCGCGCCATCCTACGCGGCCTTGAACCTTAAACCCTTGGTTGGGGGTTCGAGTCCCTCACGGCTCATAGCGGCTGTTCGGTTTGTTAATGTGCTGCCGGTGTCTCAGCGTTTGGGCGAAAAGACCCGGCGGCCCTGCTCGGGCCGAATGGTCGCGAAGCGCGGTCGGCCTCACCGCCGGCCGCGCTGTTTCTTCTGTGCAACCTCGAAGAGACGATCGGAGAGTCGCTCCAGCCGCATGCTCAGCCGGATGGCCCACGCACGCGGATGGCCCATCCAGGCATCCGAGTAATGGTCGATCCGGATGCTCAGTCGCAGGATGAAGTGAGAGAGGCGGTCGAGCAGCTTACTCACTTTCCACCTTCTTCTGCTGTTTCTCAGGTTTGATTGTGCGTGCGGCTATCAGGGCTTCGAGCGACACACGCTCGACGAGGACAACCGAGCGCAGACCAGGACCAGCCTTCCGGCCGGCAACTTTGCCCGCAGCGAACCACCGCACGATCGTGCGCGCAGTGACGCCGGCGAGTGCAGCCGCCTCTATCGAGGTAATCACGTCCGGGGACGCTGGGGGCGCAGCGTGTTTCTTCACAGCAACCTCGTGTCGTAAGTTAGACAGCCCGATTGTACAACCACTTCCGCCAAAGTCAAGTTAGAAATTCGTGTGTTTGTAGTTTGAATTTTGGAGTTTGAGCTTGAAACCCTACCGCGCCGACAATCAAACCGTCTTCCACTGGAGCCTGGTGTTGGGCGTCTTGGGCGTGCTTGGGGGGTTGCTCGCGCGGGATTGGGGTTCGGTGGCTGCAGCGTTGGGGGTGGGCTTCTACGGATGGGCGCTGCGCAAGGGGTGGATCAAGGAGTAGGCTGGCCAGCACCCGAAGAAAACCCCTCCGTGCCAGCACCCGAAGAAAACCCCTCCGTGCCAGCGCCCGAAGAAAACCCCTCCGTGCCAGCACCCGAAGAAAACCCCTCCGTGCCAGCACCCGAAGAAAACCCCTCCGTGCCAGCACCCGAAGAAAACCCCTCC